>JAEEGL011549071.1_pt1 | contig 15063 bp, 16 predicted proteins | sample 9134231 | NCBI WGS metagenome assembly JAEEGL01 (sample SAMN16246548, study PRJNA631951) | gut metagenome | biome: gut microbiome; feature: rumen; material: fiber-attached | host: Bos | place: Iran: Karaj | collected 2018-10 | reverse complement strand
CCGTACGAGAATCAAGTCGAATTTGCACTTCGTTATGGCGAATTGGATGATTTACCCGGCAAAAAAGATCATCGTAAATTAATCAGTCTTGCCGCGATTGCTTCGGTTATTATCGTTGGCTTAGTTAGCCTCTTCTTTGTAATCCGTTCCAATAATAAAATCATCATTAGCTTCAATACTAATGGCGGCGCAGCAGTAAGCGATGTCGAGATTGATAAAGGTTCGTCCATATCGTTGCCACTGGCGACGCGTAGTGGTTATGAATTTGAGGGCTGGTATCGTAATAATACCAAGGTCAGCGCCGATACGACATTCAATGAGAATACGACTTTAAGCGCGCACTGGCTCATGGAGGGCGCAGATACGATCGAAGTATCTTTCGACTCGAAAGGTGGCAGCAGGGTTGAACCGCTTAAAATCGAATGCGGCAAACCATTAAAACTGCCGGCCAATCCAACTCGCGAAGGTTATAATTTCGTCGTCTGGTCAGATAAAAACGAAGTGCCAATTTTGGATGGAGCTCTGTTGGCTTGCGAAGACATAGAATTAGTCGCATCTTGGACTAAGGGCAATATTACCGAAGACGGTCCACAAAAAATCACTCTCGATCAAGACGTGGTTGATATGACCGTAGGCGACACGACGATATTAATCGCATCAATCGAGCCAATCGATGCCAAAAATAGAATTATCGCCTGGACAAGTAGTGACCCAGAAACGGTTTCAGTTGACGCGAACGGCATGATCACGGCACATAAAGTAGGCGAAGCGATTATCACGGCTGCGAATCCAAACGGCAAGAGTGCAACGGCGTTAGTATATAGCGATATTGATAGTGTGACGCTAAAAAGCACTTCCTACCTTGAATATATTTCGAATTACGGCGACCTGAATGTTCAAAAAAGCATTTCATTCACGGTATCCACTTTCCCAAACATCGACCTACAGGAATCAGATTTCATTTGGGAAGCATCAAATACCTCTGGCATTACAGCCGTCGCAAATCTCGAATCGCACGGCTACAACGCGACATTAACCGCGAAGAATATGAGCGGCAGCGAAGCAATCCCGGTGACGGTCAAAGTTTCAGTAGGCCGCGCTAGCAGCAAAGAAATCACGATCTATGTTGAACCTGAGCTAATCCTCAGCGGCGAAAATAGCATCATAACGAACAAGGAACTTACAGTTCTTTCTAGTACGGACGTAGCAGAATGGAGTGTACGCGCTAAAGAGGGCTCAACTAAAATGACGATCGAATCCATCAGTCGTGATGCGCGTAAAATCGTTGTTAAACCGATCCTTAATGACAAAGACCCAAATACTGGCAGACCAATCGAGTCGTCGGAATTAGTCATTACGGCAACCACGCGCGCTGGTCAAAAAGTTGAGCTTACCGCTACCTGCATAAAGAATTAACTTGTGAAAGTATATTTAATTAAGACCAATAGCGAATCAAAAAAGTTGTCCAATATTTTGTTTCCATTAATTTTTGAGCAGGAAACTGGCAAGGCGATTAACTATGAAAACTTGCCACGCAATGAGCACGGTAAGCCACAACCAATCGGTGGTATCCATTTCAGCATTAGCCACTCGGGTAATTATTGGTGCATCGCTTTTTCTGATTCGGATTGCGGCATCGATATTGAGATGAATCGTGAATTAAACACGCGAATCGCGCGCCGGATACTCTGTGACGACGAGGAGCTCATAAATGGTGACCTTCTGCGCAACTGGGTAATTAAAGAGGCGTACGTAAAAATGGTTGGTACCGGCATTGGCGCTGGATTAGCTTCGCAAAGCGCTGCGCAGATTATAGAGAATAATCAAGCAACCGACTTATCGTCAGAAGAATTTATTTGCTACGCTATTGGAAAAGATTCGGTCTCAGAAGTTGTCTCACTCGGCTGGGACGGCGATAAAATCCACCAGATCGGGACAGATTAGCAACAGATATGGTAAAATGTAGCCAAGCTCAATAAAGGGAGCACCTTTAAAAGGTTTTTGACGAAAGGTGGGAATGATTGTGGAAAAAGATCACCATAAACGCACGGTCCATATTGGCGTTATCGGTAGTACTGATCATTCAAAAACTACGTTAACGGCCGCAATCAAGATGGTACTAGAACAGCACGCAAAGCAAGAACAGTTAAAATCTGGACAAGCCGACAAAAAGGAGGGCGACACGGATGCTCAACATACCGGAAGTGATGAATGCTGAAGAGAGAAAAGAATTGCTGAAAGACCTGATGATTATGAGCGATTATTTCCGTCAAACCAAGGATGAAATACATGATTCTTTTGAGCAGGGGGTAGAGAGCATCATTAAGGGTGCTCTGGCTCTGTACAACGAAACCGAACCGCGGCTCATGGAATCTATCGAGGTGTTTGGTCCTGGCACCGACGGACTGGTTTATATTGAAGGCTTTGGGTGTATTACCCCAGCCTTAGTTACGGATAAGACCAGAGAAGTCGACGGAGCGACAGAGAGATGGATTGCTACTCAACAGATGAGTGGCGATTGGCTACGTGAAGATTACTACGGAAAAGTATGGCGCTGCTGGACAAAGAGACCATCGGAAGAGCAGTGCAAGGCCGTTAAGTGGCAAGAATAGTGAAAGGTAGGTGAATTTCATGGCTACCAGGGCATCACGTAATACTCATGTTATGCAACCACTGGTCAGGCGCAGGAATAAGACCATTAACGGTCGTACCGTCCGTTCATTCCGGGGCAGCAGAGCGGTCCAGGAATCAAAGGCGACGCGCGATGCAAAGTCGAACGATTCTGCGAATAAGTAGTCCAAAAACCTTATTAAAACGCACATTAATAATGGATATACGAAAGGACGGTGAGTCTCACTTGGGCATTATCTTGTCGGGAATTCTGGCAGCGGCACTAATCGGATACCTGATCTATAGGTTTGACGCAGGTTATGAACTTAGAATGCTTCTGATAATAATTGCTGTCGTAATTGTATTCGTCTGCCTAGTTGTAGGCTTGGCTGTTAATACGGGCGGATATTATTCAGCCGAAGAGGTCCATACCTATGATCTGGAAAATTTAGCCGATCAAGTAGCATCTGTCGGTCGAGGCAACCTGTATTATGTCAGCGTAAGCGCGCAAAATGTCTTTACTTTCTATACGCGGGTGAATTCAGAATTTGAGAGGGAAGGCGCCAAAGCATACCGCTCGTATAGTGTTTCGAAGAACGTGACGGTTATAGAAGAGGAGGAATGCTCGAGGCCCCGCATGGTCGAGTATCTGTACAAGCCGAAAATTTCCTTCTGGTCATTCGGAATTGATAGCCAGATCATATCGTACGTTTTCTATGTCCCAGAGGGTACAATTATTCATGAATTCTCTTTGGGGCAGCCATAAATATCCAATACCCCCCGAGCAATCGGGGGCGTTTTTTATCTAGAAATAACAAAAAATGAGCCAGAGGCTCCATTTTTGTTGGTGCGCGAGACTGGACTTGAACCAGCACGCCGAAAGGCATATGCTCCTAAGGCATACGTGTATACCAATTTCACCACTCGCGCAGCTACGAGTTATTATAGCACGTTTTCTGCCATTTTGCAGCATCCCAGCCTCTTACTATTGACTAATTTAAGCATATGTGGTATAATAGATATTATACCATTTGAAAATAATCAAAAGTACATTAGAAAGGTTGTGTTCTCATGATGGAATTGCAGAACTGGTCTCTTCGTTTTCCCCTGAAGGGCGATATGGAGGACTACCATAAGACCATCGGCGGTCTGTCTGACTTCATGGCTACTTCCAAGCCAGGGGACGTGTTTCCCATCAAGACGAATTGCCAAGCTGTCGGCAAAATCATCGGCCATACGAACCCTGAGTTCGAAGATGGCAGCATCATTGAAACCTCGCTCGTGCAGTCGATTCTTCGCCTCGAAAGCAAAGGCGCATACACCATCCGCACCGAGAACAGCGAGTATCTCGCCACGAACAGCGCCATCAACCCGAAATTCAAAAATGAAGCCTGGGTTTTCGGCCAGTATCGCAGCTAACACATCAACCTGCCCACACACCCCTCAGCATCTCGAAACTGAGGGGGATTTTTCATGCAAAATACTTTCTACTTATGCTTTTATTGTGATAAAATAGTTGTAATGATTAAGGGTGGAATATGAATCGTATTGCGATCTATCTGAATCAGCATATTGATGGCGTCGCTTATAGTGCGCCTAGTATTTTGGACGACTATACGACCGATCGCTCCATCCTGAAATACCACCCACGCCTCGTAGCAGTCCCAGTTAGCGTCATGGATGTCCGCCGCCTTGCTAAATTTTCTAACCAACTCGCAACTAAGAAAATTCCTCTGCCTATCACAATGCACGGAGCAGGCTTCAGCAAGACTGGTTCCAGTATCGGTTCCGGCCTAGTTGTATCGACAGAACGCCTTGATCGCGTCCAGGAAATTGATGTTCGCCAGCGTCTCGTTCGTGTCCAAACTGGCGTCACTATTGGTGAGCTCCGCAAAGCCTTACTGCTAGTCGGCCTTGAGCTGCCAATCAAAGGAAACGATAACGAAACTATCGGTGGTCTCATCGCTAAAAATGCATGCGCCTACGATAATACAAAGCCGGCTACGATTATCGACTTTGTCAAACAGGCGGAGATTGTCCTCGCGGACGGTACGCTTATTCAGACTGAGAAACTCAATCATTTCCAGCTCAACCGCAAGCTTAAACTCAAGGGTACTGAGGGCGATATTTATCGCAAGATGAACGAACTCATCTCCAAGAACCAAAGCGTAATCGAAGGTCTCCCGTCATGCGAAACCAACAAGGCGGGCTATTCTGGCATTACGCGCGTCAAGACCAAGCACGAGTTTGATTTATTGCCGCTTTTCTGTGGCTCCGAAGGCTCACTAGGCATCATTACGGAAGTTATCTTAAAAGTTGAGCCAATCTTCGAGGATCCAAATTATATCGCTATCCCGTGCGAGAATGCCGCGCAGTTCGTAAAGGCCAGCGAGTTACTCCGCAGCCTCAAATTTACGGATATCGAATTCTATGACACGGAGCTATTTAATGAAGCCCCGAACACGGGCAAGAGCTCTAAGCTATTCCGCCGCGCTAACGATGACGGTTATCTCATCATCGCCAACGCCAAAGATGACGTCCGCCGTGAGCGCCGCCGCAAGATTAGGAAACTAATCAAGCGCTTGCCAAAGACTATGCGCGTCATCGAAAAGAATGACGAAAACGAAGAAGATTTCGTTGCCTTCAATGAGAACCTTGTGGCCTACCTGAACGATTCCGGCACGAACTATCATTTGCCGATTATTGATGGCGTCTATGTCCCGATTGATAACCAGGCAGATTTCTTGAACGAAGTAACAAAATTAGCGCGCGAGCTCAAACTAGCGCTTGCAGTCTATGGTTCGGTTGACTTCAATACTTTCACGGTTCGTCCAAGCTTCATTCCATCAACTTCCGACGGACGCCGCACGCTCATCATGTTCATGCGCCGTTACCTTGAATTAATCGACAAATTCGGTGGCCACGTTTGTGGCGCCGCGCCAGAAGGCCGCTTCTTGGCTATCTTCTCGCGCCGCTACGAGAGCGCTGAGGCACTTGATTTGTACGGTAAAATCAAAGACATTTTCGATCCATATGGCATTCTCAACCCAGGCATCAAGCACGAAGTTGAGCCAACTGTTGTCCTGCGTCATTTCCGCACCGACTACGATCAGGGCATAATTCCAAAAGAATAACCGCCTAAGCTTTCACCTCATATCTGTTCATGGTATAATTTTTGATATGAAAAGTACCAAAAATGTTCTCAGTACATCCGTTGAGTTCACCGTTGAGCTCAATAGCGATGATTTAGAGCCAGCTCGCTTGAAAGCGCTTGAGCGTCTCGCTCGCGATATCAAGATCCCAGGTTTTAGAAATGGTAAGGCTCCGGCTAATGTTGTTGAGCAGCATGTCAACCCAAATGATCTTGCTACTACTACGCTTGATCTTGCCGTTCGCCGCGTTATTCCAAAAATCTTTACCGATGCCAAGGTTACGCCAGTATCCATCCCACATGTCGACATTATCAAATATGTCCCAGGTGATATGGCTGAGCTAAAGATTACCGCCGACATCATGCCAGAAGTTAAGCTCGGCAAATACGACAAACTAAAAGCCCCACGCGAAGAGCGCGTCGTTTCCGATGAAGACATCGAAGACGTACTTAGTCGCATCGCCGATAGCTATGCTGAACCATCCGTTGTTAAGCGCGCCGCTAAAGATGGCGATGAGGTCATCATTGATTTCGTCGGCAAGAAAGACGGCAAAGCCTTTGAGGGCGGTTCCGCTAAAGACCATCATCTTCGCCTCGGTTCTGGCGCCTTTATCCCAGGATTTGAAGACGGAATTATTGGGCACGAGGTTGGTGATAAATTCGATTTAAACATAACCTTCCCGAAAGAATATGCCGTTGCCGATCTCGCTGGTCAGCCAGTCGTATTCGAGGTGCTCTTAAAACAGGTTAGCGAAGTCAAGAAGCCAAAAATCGACGATGAACTTGCCAAGAAATCTGGCGCCTTTGCTACGCTTAAAGAACTTCGTGAAGATATCAAGAAAAATCTTCAGGCTCAGGCCGATCGCGACGCTGACGAGAAATACAAAGACGATCTTCTCGCCGAATTAGTCGACGATTCTAAGACCGAAGCACCAAAGTCGCTCATCGATGAGCAGGTTGAGCATATCAAAGAAGATATGGAGCGCAACCTCAAGACTCGCGGCGCTACGCTCGAAGATTATCTCAAGACTAACAAGCAGACCGAGGCTGAATGGCTCCAGGAAGTTCGCCAAGTCGCAGAACGCCGCGTCATCAGCTCAATCATTATCCAGAAGCTTGCCGAAGAACTCAAAATTGAAGTTTCTCAAGAAGAGGTCGAAAAACAAGCTGCTGAAATGCGCGCCGTTTATCGCAACGACGAAAACGCCGTTAAGCAACTTAGCGATCCACGCGTTATCTCCAGCATTCACAACCGCATGCGTGTTAACCGCACGATGGATGCCCTCGTGGAGCTTAACCGTGAGCATGCCAAGGTAGTAAAATGCCCAGCATTTCCAAACGATAAGCCGAAAGCTGCCAAGAAAACAGCAAAAAAGACTACCAAAAAGAGCAAATAATAAATAACCCCCCGAGCGGGGGTTATTTTTTGTTGTGGGCAAGATGCCAATGGTCGCCGTATTCGCATTTATAGACCGTCAATGAATTAGACGGCAAGCCATGTTCGGTCTCCGTGAGTCGCGCGCTCATTTCGGCCGTTTCTTCGTCCGGATAGCAAATTTTATGCGAATCGTTCACCCAGCATTTTGGCGGGTCGTATGGTTGATGATTTAGTTTCACTAGAATTGACCCTTCAAATAGCGTTGCCGCTCGTCTTCTGGCATATGTTCGATGGCATAGCGCAAAGTAGTGCGACTCATGCGGTTATAATTGTCGATAATATATGATTCGACGACGTGCTTGTCGACCTTTGAATAAATTTCGCGCAACATCCAGCCGCAGGCTTTATGCATTAAATCTTCTGGATCGTCTAGGCGTTTATCAATCAGTTCCAACCCAGAACCTAAAATGCCTTTACGGTAATAGGCCATATATGCAACCAGGGAAATGCGGCGACGCCACAAGCTGCTTTTCTGATTTAGTTTAATCAACACGGTTTCATCATCGTTCTCTAAGCACCAACGGCCGATAATATGCGAAGCAAAGCAATCGACGAGGTCCCAGTTGTTAATATAATCGAGGTTGTCTAGATAAATCTCGACGGTCTCGCGTGGCGCTTTTTTGTAGCGCAGAACCAAAATCGCCAGTGCGCAAAAACGAAATTCGTGTACGCGCGAATGCAGCAGCTTTAGAATATCTTCTACTGGTAATGTTTTGAAATCTCTAGCCACGCGGCGAATATGTGGCGATGGAATGCCAAGAATTGTATCTTTTTCGCCATAACCACCCGGGAAAATGCCAAAATAATGCGCAGTGCGCTCGGCGCGGTCGCCGTCGATGCCTTTTTCGAGTTCAGTAATTAATCGGTCGTACATGCATCCATTTTACCACATGAACGCGCCCCATCTTGAAAAATAAGCAAAAGTATGATATAATAGAAAGATATGAATCCAAGCGAAGATACGCGCAATCTTGTCGATAAATTTAAGGGAATGAGTAATGAGGCTATTGTTGCTGAGCTCGATAAAACCCGCATTCCGCTCGAAGTCGCGATCGAAAATCTCGCCCACGATTTTAATATTGGCACCGTTGTCCGCAATGCCAATGCTTTTAATGTTTCGCGCGTGCATATCATCGGCAAGCGTAAATATAACCGTCGCGGCGCGATGGTGACCGACAAATACTTACATATTGATCATTTTGCGACCGTTGATGAATTCGTAAATGATGCCCATTATCGCGGCTATAAAGTCGTTGCCGTCGATAATAACCGCCCTGAAGCTAAACCACTTGCCAAAACCAAACTCAGTCCTAATTCCATCCTCGTATTTGGTTCCGAATCAGATGGCATTTCGCAGGAATTACTCGATAAATCCGATCAGGCATTCTACATTGAACAACTTGGCTCAACTCGTTCAATTAACGTTGGCTGCGCTAGCGCCGTCGCCATGTATGAAGCCGTGCGCCAACTAGGATTATTACCAAAAGATGCGTAAATATCAGCTTAGCCAGCATTTTCTAAAGAGTCCCAAATTGGCTGGGTTTTTGATTGGTCATAGCAATATCAAGAAACGCGATACCGTAATCGACATCGGTGCGGGTTCGGGCGTTATAACCGCCGCCCTTGCTCGGCGTTGCAAACACGTAATCGCCATCGAGCCGGATCATGAAACGGCTGAGCTTTTGCGCAAACATGTCGCTCGGCTCGAAAATGTCACGGTCGTTGAACAAGATTTCCTGGAATACGAACTACCGGAAGGCGAGTATAAAATATTTGCCAATCCACCATTCCATTTGAGCTCCGCCATCTTGCATAAATTAGACGAGGCCGCGAATCGCCCGACTGCTATTTATTTGATTCTACAGAAACAATTCGCGCTCAAATTACTCAATAATGATCGTCATTATACTTCGCAGCTCGGTAAACAATTATTCGTCCATTACGCCCCACGTATTCGCTTACCGATGAAGCCGGAATATTTCACGCCGCCGCCAGCAGTACCAACAGTGCTGCTTGAGCTTAAGCATCGTGATATAATATAACGGATGACTATTATTTCCAAATTCAAAAAGAAGTTTTACTTCGTAGCGGCAGGTTATTTCAAGTTTTTCGCAAACATTTCTCTTAAGCGCTGGCATCCTCGCATTGTTATTATTACTGGTTCAGCCGGCAAAACAACTCTCCTAAATCTCGTCGAGAGCCAACTCGGTGCCAAAGCGCACTATTCACACAATGCCAACTCAGCTTTTGGTATCGCTTTTGACATCTTGGGCATGCGCGGCATTACCGGCAGTAAAGCCAAGTGGATCAAACTTATTTTCCAGACGCCAATTCGCGCGTTTTCGTATAAGCATAAAGAAAAGTTCTATATCGTCGAATGCGATGGCGAGCGTCCACATGAGGCGGAGTTTATCGCCAAATGGCTTAAGCCGGAAGTTAGCTGTTGGGTTTCGCTTGGCCGTTCGCACGCTGTCTTCTTCGAAAACGAGGTCAAATCCGGCAAGTTCGATAATATCGACGATGCGATCGCGCACGAATTTGCCACCATCCCGGCCAACACACGCAAGTTAGTTTTGATCGATGACGAGAACTTCGATATGCATCGTTACACCGATACGATTCGCGCGCGCGTCATACCAGTCAACCGCAATCAGTTGAAAAAATATGAAGTCTATCCGGACCATGCTATTTTCGATTTCGGCGATCATAAGTTCAAGTTCAAGGCGCCAATGCCGCGCGATGTGACCGTCCAGCTTCTGATGCTTCAAGAGTTGATGAACTATTTTGGTGAAGAGGTAGATTATTCGCTCGAAAACCTCAAGATGCCGCCGGCTCGCAGTAACTTCTTACGGGGCAAAAAGGGCGTTAAGATTATCGATAGCAGTTACAACGCTCACATTATTAGCATGACGACCGTTCTCGACATGGTTAAAGTTCTCCACGCCGACCATAAATGGCTGGTGATTGGTGACATTATTGACCAGGGTAAGCTTGAGGGCGAAGAGCATGAAAAACTCGCTAAGCTTTTACTGGATACGAAAGTTCAAAATATTGTGATGATTGGCCGTCGCACCAAAAAATATACCTATCCGCTCATTAAGGATAAAGTAAAGAATGTGCAATCTTTTGATAAACCGCAACAAGCGCTCAAATATCTTGAGGAGAACCTTACCGGCAAAGAAACCGTCATCTTCAAAGGTAGTCAATATCTAGAATGGATTATTGAGAAGCTACTTGCGGATCCACGCGATGTTGAGAATCTTGCCCGCCAGGACGAAGCGCATCGCCGCCGCCGCGCGAGCTGGGGGCTTGAGTGATGAACAAGCTATTTATTATTCACGGTTGGACTTATAAACCAGAGCCATGGCTTGAAGTAATCGAAGATCTTAAAAAGCACGACATTGATGCCGAGCTATTGCGCGTGCCGGGCTTGGGCACAAAATCCGAAAAGGCCTACACGATTGCAGATTATGCTGCTTGGGCAAAGAAAAGTATTCCAAAAGGCTCGATTGCGCTCGGTCACAGTAATGGTGGCCGCATACTACTAAATTTACTTGTCACGGAAGGCTCTGACTATTTGAATGGCTTAATCCTAGTCGACTCAGCTGGCATTTATGAAGAATCCACCAAGCGCAACATGGCGCGTGTGCTATCAAAGACTTTCGCGCCACTCAAAAAAGTTCCGCTTGCGCGCAAAGTTGTCCATAAAGTCCTTGGTGCTAGTGATTACGATCAAGCGCCAGAAAACATGAAGAAGACTCTCGATAATATGTTGAATTCCGATAAGGCGTTAGATATTTCGAACATCACCACCAATACGCAAATTATCTGGGGTAGCGACGATAATATTACGCCACCTCGTCAAGGCAAAAAGATGCACGAATTGCTTAAAAACTCTGAGCTCGACATGAAAGAAGGCTGGCGCCATTCGCGCTATCTTGTTGATGCACAGGAATTAGCGGACGTTATCGCGGAAAAGTATCAAAAGTTAACTAAAAAGGGCAAGGCATGATCAAACTAGAACGTATAGAACCAACTGACTTAGATAACTACGTTGCTAAATATCATCCGGAAGCCAATTTTTTGCAGACTTCTAGCTGGGGCAAGGTTTATGAGCTCGACGGCGAGAAAGTTATGTACTTCGGCCTATATAAGAGCGACCAGCTTTGCGGTTCGGCAGTCGTCATCGTTAAGAATGCCAAACGTGGCCGCTATCTTGAAATTCCTGGTGGTCCAATCCTAGACTGGGATCACGAGCCGGATTGCGTACATGAGTTCATGGACGAAATCAAAAAGATTGCCGAAAAAGAAGATTGCGTCTTTGTGCGCATGCGTCCAAATATTTCCGACTCATTCGCGCACCGAAAGCAGATTGAGGATCTCGGCTTAGTATTATCGCCGATGCATCTGCACGCCGAACATACTGTCATGATTGACTTGCGTCTAAGCGAGGAAGAGCTCCTCAAAGACATGCGCCGCCAAACTCGTTACGAAGTGCGTCGCGCCGAAAAGCTCGGCATTCAGGTCTCATTCGATACTTCCAAGCACGCTTTTTCGGAATTCTATAATCTCCAGCTCGAGACTGCCAAGCGTCAGGGCTTCATTCCATCTACGCGTAATTTCATTATGGCGCAGCACGATGCTTTCGCCGGTGCGGCACGCATTTATACCGCTACACTCGATGGTCGTCCACTTGCTAAAGGTCTCGTAATCATGCAAACTCCGGAGGCGATTTATCATGAAGCAGCCTCAACCGAAGAAGGCCGCAAGCTCCCAGGCGCCTATGCTTTGCAGTGGCGCGTGATTCGCGATGCTAAGGATCTTGGTTTTAAACGCTATAATCTCTTCGGAATTGCGCCGCCAAATTCGCCAAACCATCGCTATGCCGGCGTCACAACTTTCAAAACTGGCTTTGGCGGTGAGCAAATTGCCTATTTGCCGGCACATGATCTAGTGATTCGCCCGTTCCGTTATCAATTCGTACACATATTAGAAGAAATACGCAAGAAGCGTCGTCACTTATAAGGAGGAACCATGCAGAAAAAACCATCAATACTCAACATTATCGTTATTGTCATTGGCCTGATAGTTTTAGTTTATGGTCTCACTCAAAGAAGCGAATTGACTGTTCTAGCCGACGAAATTAATGAAGCGGTGGTCGAGGCACAGGTTGATAAACTTGAGTCGAAAAATGACGGCAAACTCGTAATTGTATCCGGCGACATTTTTGCCTCGGATACGCTAACGGACGAGTATTTCAAGGTTTCCCACAAAACAATCAAGCTGAAACGCGTGGTCGAAATGTATCAATGGACGCAGGATTGTTCAACAGAGTGTGTTTACCTCAAAGTCTGGTCCGAGCCAGTAATTAACTCATCCAAATTCGATGATGCTCATAAGAACCCAGATACCAAACAATATTCGAGTGAAGAATACTTCCAGAAGAAGACCTATCTTGGCGAATATCGACTATCGGATAAGTTAGTCAATGATTTACGTTATGACACCATTATGGGCCCGGATGAGATGCTTGAAAACTATGGCAACAGTAGTAACTATTCAATCGTCGGCGAGTATATTACGAACTCTGCCGATATCGACAATGCCAATATCGGCGACTTCCGTATCCATTATGAATATGTCAAAGACAAGAGCGTGACCGTAATTGCGAAACAGTCCGGCGATTCGTTTGAGCCATTCTATACCGAGAAGAAACGCGAAATCTATGACATTACTGAAGGTCAACAATCCGCTGCCGACTACATTGCGAGCATGAAGAAAAACAATAGCCTCTTCGGCATTATTCTCGTAATTGTCGGCCTATTGTTTATTGTCTTCGGCGCTGGCGCAATTATCTTTGACGCACTAAAGGAGCGCAAGCAGCAAAAATGAAAATCATAGACGCTACAGACCAAAAGCAGTGGGATGAATTTGTCACTAGCCATGAAGATGCTAACTTTTTGCAATCATGGGCATGGGGTGATTTTCATATCGCTCGCCATAAAACCGTTGTTCGTCGCATCGCACTCGATGATAACGATAAGATTATTGCCGCCTATGTCGGCCAAGTCGAAACCGCCAAACGCGGCACCTATATGGCTATTGCTGGCGGTCCAATTATGGACTGGAGCAAGAAGTCACTTCGCGAAGCCATTTTTGCTGACATTAAAGAGCAGGGTGCAAAGAACAATTGTGTATTTGTGCGCGTGCGACCGCAGATTACGGAATGCGCCAAGAATCGCGAGCTCTTCAAGAGCCTCGGCCTCACGCCTGCCCCAATGTATCTCTCGGTAGAATATGCGGGTATCCTTGATATCAGTAAATCCGAAGAGGAGATTTTGGCTGGTGCCGCTCAGGGCTTACGCCGCAAGCTCCGCAAAGCCGCCAAGAACGACATTACCGTAGAGACCAGCACCGATCCAAAAGATATTAAAAAATTCTACGAGATTCAGCTAGAAACCGCCCGTCGTCAAAAGTTCGTAGAGTTTTCGGAAGATTTTCTCCGCAAACAATTTGAGGCTTTCGCCAAATACGACGAAGTCAAATTATATACTGCCAAACTCGGCAAAGAGATTCTCGCGCAGAACTTCATGATATTCTACGGCAACGAAGCTTCGTATCACTATGGCGTCTCGACTGATCTTGGCACTAAGTATTCCGGTGCACCACTACTACATATGCAAGCAATGCGTGATGCGCGTGAGCGGGGAATTAAACGCTATAATTTCTGGGGTATTACCGCCATCGACGATACTGAACACCGCTTTTACGGCGTGAGCCAATTTAAGCGTAGCTTCGGCGTGGAGGAACTTATTTATCTCCATGCGCATGATCTCGTCATTAAACCGGCCAAATATAAAATTAGTTATCTATTTGAAAAAACTCGTGCCAAAATTCGCCACGTCTAAGTGGTAATAACTTGCAAAACGCTTGTGCTTAAACTATACTTGAAGGGTAATATAGGAGCTTTTTGCAGTGAGCGCAACAAAACGAAAATTTATTGAAAGTCATTGGCTAACATTCGCAGTGAAGGGCGTCGTTTCTATCATCGCCGGCCTCTGTATGATGTTAACCGTAAAAGGTGATATTGGTTATCTAACTAAAGTTGTTGGCTGTGCCTTAATCTTCCTCGGCGTCGTCGAATTCATCAACGTTCTTCACCGTATCCGCCGCCGTCAGAACTGGAGCTTTCCACTTGCGCTTGGCATTATCGAATTAATTGTTGCCGTCTGTGTGCTATTCACGGTTAATCCAAACTTAACTGCCGAACAGCTCATCTGGCTTCGCATTGTACTACTTAGCTGCTACATTCTCTTTGCGAGCGTCCTCACTATTGCGATGGGCTTCATGAACTTCAAGAACATGACCGACCGTTACCTTTGGGTGGTAAACGGTATGCTAGGCTGTATCTTTGGCTTCGTGATGCTCGCCGATAACGGCCTCAGCGCCACTACTCACATTAAGCTCTTCGGTACCTATCTTCTCGTAAACGGTCTGACCGATCTCTTCTTCGGGATTCATTCTAAAGACGAAATGGCTGAGCTCCATGCAGAGCGCGTTAGCCGCCATCTGATTCGTCGCAGTCTCAATAAAAAGCCTGCCAAAAAGGAGGAAAAGAAATAATGTCACTCTTCTCCAGCCCAAAGCGCGAGATCGAGAAGTATGTAGCGAAAAACCCGACCATTAAAGTCATTGTGGTCTGTGGTAGCTATGGCAATAAATCCGCCATCCGTGCACTTGGCATTATCCTAGGGCAAACTCTCAAAGTAACGATGGGCGTAAACAAGAATATTCTTGAGGATGTTATGATCCTTGACTATAATTCGATGGAAAACTTCCCAGACATTATTCCAGACGTCTGCGT
>JAEEGL010614110.1_pt1 | contig 15063 bp, 17 predicted proteins | sample 9134231 | NCBI WGS metagenome assembly JAEEGL01 (sample SAMN16246548, study PRJNA631951) | gut metagenome | biome: gut microbiome; feature: rumen; material: fiber-attached | host: Bos | place: Iran: Karaj | collected 2018-10 | reverse complement strand
GCATAATCTATCAGTTCGTCCTTGGTTGCGGGCCAGGGAGCGTCTTCCAATTTTGAAGCTAATTCAAGTGTCCAATACATAGTCTTAATTATTACTGTTTCGAAATTTGTCCGCAAAAGTAATATATTTTTTTTTATTTACAAACATTCTTCCATGTTTTTTCTTCTATTCCTTGAAGAAAATTCAACTTTTTGGCCAAAACGAACAGATAATCGCTCAAACGGTTGACGTATTGCTGCACTTCGGGTGACACAACGGCCTCTTCGGCAAGTGCGACGATGCAACGTTCAGCGCGACGGCAAACGGTGCGACAGACATGGGCTTGGGCAGCCTCGTGACAGCCACCGGGAAGAATGAATCCTTGGCGTTCGGGCAACTCGTGCATGATGGTGTCGACCTCCTGTTCCAACAGTTCTATCTCGCCTTCCGGCAGATGGGCAGAAGGGTAGAGGGGCGTCTGCGACTGGTCGGTAGCAAGATTGGTACAAACGTTGAACAGGCAGTTCTGAATACGGATAACCATCTGATATTCGTGACTGTCTGCGGGTAATAGTGATGCCAGCAGTCCGAGGTGTGAACTGAGTTCGTCGACGGTGCCATAGGCTTCCAGACGGGCGCTGGCTTTCGACACGCGCTGACCGCCAACGAGTGAGGTCAGTCCCTTGTCGCCTGTGCGGGTGTAAACTTTTGTAATCTTCATATAGGTTTGTGTTTAGAAATTGATGCGATAGTTGTGTTTGTAGCGTTGTGTGTCAAAGAGCACGATGCCACAATAGTAGAGGTCGAAGGTGGTGCCTGTTCGTGTATCACGTTCGATGGCGTGCCAAGCATCCCAGTTGCGGTGGATGCCTTCGACGATGATGACGGACGTTTGCTGGCAATGGGCGTAGAATTGTTCGAGTTGTGTATGTTGTTCTATCTCGATACGAGCCAGCTGCAGCGTTTCGTCACCTAAGTCGGAAAGGATGCGGGCAGAACGACAGCCAGCCTGGAACCAGCGTTGATAGTCAGTGGTAAAAATGGTTGCAGGCTGACGCCAATTGGCTATGCGCAGATAGAGTTGTCCCAGATGGCGCTGACGCCAGTCGGTGGTCTCTATCTCGTCGTAGGCATAATACGGGCTGTGCTCGTTGACCACCGTGCGCACAAAGTCGAAGTCGGTAGGCGACTGGATGCCAAAGCCTTGGCACTGGTGGATGCGGCTCAGCCAGACGAGCCATTGTTTAATGTTGCGCATTCGCTAAATGATAAATGACAAATGATACGTTCAATACTCTATATAGGGTTCCAGTCGACGAATCACCTCGTCCGAGAAGTCCTTGCTGAGGCGCAACTCGTTGAGACTCTTGATATCACCATGCAATCGACGGTAGTCCGTGATGGCTTTGGCGCGATAGAAGTTGATATACGGATGACGACGCAGCTGTTGCAGCGTTAGCTTGTTGATATTCAGACGACGGGGTTGCGCATTGGCAATCACGAAGTACTGCTTGGCGTCTTTGGGGAAGTTCTCGATTTCATCTAACTGGTCGACGCTGACAAATCCGCCCAGTCGCTGACCGTGACGGATAATCTCGCTGGCATAGTAGGAGCCGATGCCAGGCACTTTCTTCAGTTGCGTGGTATCAGCCGTATTCAGTACTACATGCTCGTTCTCCTGTATCTTGACGGGATAGCGCAGGGTATCACGCTCCACAGGTTCCCGCTTCCCCACCAGTGTTGAGGCCGGCAGATAGTCGCTGGAGATGCGGATGTATGGTTCCAGTTCGCGATATTGTTTGACAGTCAGACCATAAAGGCGGGCAAAATCCTCCTTCTGACGATAGATGCCCCCATGAGCACGGTATTTATAGATGTTGCGAACCTGCCAGGGTTGCAGACCTAAGCGCAGCAGTTGGGTACTGTCTGCCGTATTTGGATCGAAAGGGAATCGCTCTACTTTTCGTGACTCAGTGGCGTAACGAATCGGGGGACGGTGCTGTGATCTGTTTTTTGCAGAAACCGGTTTCGCAGCACCGTCCCCTGATTCGCCGGACTCGGCCGTGTAGTTGCCAAACTTCCAGAAGAAAGCGGCGAAGGCTATGGCCAAGAGCAGGAGTGCGACAGCTATCTTTCGGTCGTTGTGAATCATATAATTCCTAACTGATGAAGGAAGACAAGGACGATGCAGAGCGGACAGACGTAACGGACGGCAAAGATGAAGACGGGGAAGATACGTTGTCCGTGCACGCCCCAATTGGTAAACTCGTCGTGTGCCACCTGCTTAGGTATATACCACCCCACAAACAGACAAGCCAGCAAAGCGCCTGTGGGCAGCATGAAGTTAGCTGTCAACTTGTCGCAGAAGTCCATCAGGGAGACGCCTAACAGCTTCAGTTCGTCCATAGCCCCTACGGACAGCGAACAGACGATGCAGATGAGTGAGGCCACCACTGTTATGACCCATGCAGAACGGCGACGCGGCATGTTCCACTCTTCCGTAAAGAAGGCAGTGCCGATTTCGTGCATCGAGATGGTTGACGTCAAGGCCGCAAAGACCAGCAGGGCAAAGAACATGATGCCAACGACATAGCCCGCTATAGGCATAGCGGCAAAAGCCTGCTGGAAGACGTTGGGCAGGGTGATGAAGATGAGTGACGGACCAGAATCAGGACTGATGCCTACCGACGCGGCAGCAGGGAAGATCATCAAACCAGACAGAATGGCTATCATCGTATCGAGCAAGGCTATCTGTCCTGCCGAAGCCAACAGGTTGGTGTCGCGTGAAAAATAGCTGGCGTAGGTGCAAAGGCAGGCCGTGCCTAACGACAGCGAGAAGAAGGCCTGTCCTAAAGCATCGAGCATCACGTTGCTGGACAGCTTGCTGAAGTCAGGCTGGAACAGGAAGCGCACCCCCTCTATGGCGCCAGGCAGAAGACAGGAGGCTACCACCAATATCAATAGCAGGAGGAACAGGATAGGCATGAGTGTCTTGGAGGCCCGTTCAATACCGCCTCGTACGCCCCTCACCACAACCAGATGGGTAATCAGGATGAAAGCAATGCCAAACAGAACGGGACGGACAGGACTGCTTGAGAAGCTGACGAAATAGTCTTTCACATAGTTGGCATCGCCATTCAGCTGTCCCATAAGAGCGGCATACAGGTACTGCAGACACCAGCCGGCCACCACCGCATAGAACCCCAGAATGATGGTCGAGGTCAGTATGCCCAAATAGCCCACCAGTTTCCAAGGACGTCCACCAGACAGTTTGTCGTAGGCAGCAGCAGCATTGGCTTGAGCATGGCGTCCTACGATGAATTCGCAAATCATGCCGGGCAGACCGAGCAACAGAATACAGATAATATATACCAGAATGAAAGCGGCACCACCATCCTCGCCAACCATATAGGGGAAGCGCCACACATTGCCCAGTCCGACAGCGCTGCCTGCCGTAGCCAGCACAATGCCTATCTTGCTGCCAAAATTGCCTCGTTCGTTACTCATGTTACCTTAAAAGACCTAATTGATGAAGGAATATGAACAAAATAGCCAACGGGCAGACGTACTTGATAAGGAACAAGTAGAAGTGGAAGAAGCGTCCACGCAGCGTGCCCCAATTTGTGAACTCGTCGCGTACCAGTTTGTGGGGCAGGAACCACCCGATAAAGATACATGTCAGGAAACCAACGATAGGCAGGAATATCTGCCCTGTAACGAAGTCGAACCAGTCGAACAGCGTCTTTCCAAAGAACTCAAAGCAGTCGACAGCACCCAACGACAGGGAGCAGAAGACGCCGATGACAGATGTGGAAATTGTGACGATGAGTGCTGCCTTCTTGCGGGTAATAAGCATCTCCTCCTGGAAGAACGCCGTAGACACCTCATGCAATGACATCAGTGATGTCAGGGCAGCTAATGACAGCAGCACGAAGAACAGCAACGACACCGCATAGCCCAAGACTGGTATTGCGCTGAAGGCCTGCTGGAACACGTTGGGCAGGGTGATGAAGATGAGTGAAGGGCCTGAGTCGGGATTAACGCCTACGGAGAAGGCCGCAGGGAATATCATGAGACCGGCCAGAATGGCTACCAGGCAGTCGATGACGGCAATTTGCACAGCTGAATTGGTCAGGTTGGTTTGCTTGGAGAAGTAGCTGGCATAAGTACACAGGCAACCCATCGCAATGCTGAGCGAATAGAACGACTGGCCCAGTGCTGCCAGGAACACGTCGCTGTTAATCTTCGTGAAGTCGGGCTTGAAGAGGAAGTTGATGCCTTTTTCTGCTCCTGGCAACATACACGCAGCCACCACAATGACGAGCAGCAAGATAAACAAGGTGGGCATCATGAGTTTCGAGGCGCGTTCAATACCGTCGCGTACCCCATGTTCGATAATCAAGTAGGTGATACCCAGAATGATAACTGTCCAAAAGACAGGCTTTACGGGGTCGGATGCCAACGAGGCAAAATACTGTTGGAAGTATTCGGGCGAGCCGGTCATGTGTCCAATCAGCGAGGCCCAGATATACTGCAGACACCAGCCTGCCACAACGGCATAGTAGCCAGTAATCAGGAAGCCAGTCAGCACACCCATATAGCCGATGAGTGCCCAAGGACTTCCGCCTGCCAGTTTACGGTAGGCACGAGCCGTATTGGCACGTCCGCTTCGTCCGATGATAAATTCGCTGATCATACAGGGAATGCCCAACAATAGGATACAGGCGACATAGATGATAATAAAAACGGCACCGCCATTCTCGCCAGCCATATAGGGGAAACGCCATACGTTGCCCAGTCCGACGGCACTGCCTGCAGTGGCCAGGATGACTCCCAGTTTACTGCCGAAATTCGCTCTTTCTAGTTTAGCTATCTCAGATTTTCTCATAATCGTTTGCAAAAGTATAAAATAATTCTTACTTTTGCAACCGAAATGAAAGATATTCTGCAAAAAACAGTGCAAATAGCCAAGAAATACCCCTTCAGTACGTGTTGTGTCGTGCTGATATGGATATTGTCGTTCCTGCCTTTCCCAGAGATGGAATCCTTAGAGGATGTGCCATTTGTCGACAAGTGGACGCACGTCGTCATGTATGGTGGCACGTGTGGCGTGATATGGACGGAGTATATTCGCAAACACGTCAGTATGGACGCTGAAAAACTCTTTTTCTATGCGTGGCTGTTGCCCATCGTGATGAGTGGTGTGATAGAACTGCTGCAAGAGTACTGTACCACCTATCGGGGAGGTGAATGGCTGGACTTGGCTGCCAATAGTACTGGTATCACTTTAGCGGTCGTTTACGGTCTGATTTTCCGTTATTTCTATAAGAAATAGCCCATAAAAGCCTTGTTTTGATGTTTTTAACTTTAAAAACAAGCGATAAGTGTGGTTTTTTGCGTACCTTTGCAGGTTGAATTGTAATTAACGGCAAAAAATGAACGAAAATTTAAATAAGACACTGAAGTCTGTCGAGACAGAAGACTGGCTCGATTTGCATGTAGTACGTCCTTTCTGTTACTATTGGGCCGTCCTGTTTGCCAAGCTTGACATTCACCCCAATACGGTGACCATCCTCTCCATGATTATTGGTGCTGCCAGCGCCATCTTCTTCGGCTGTGCCAGCTTTTATTATTCTGGGACATGGGGCCTGATGATGAATATCATTGCCATCCTGTTGCTCTGTCTGGCTGATATCTTTGACTGTACTGACGGACAACTGGCCCGTATGACAGGCAAGAAGAGCCGTTTGGGTCGTATCCTTGACGGTGTAGCCGGCTTTGCCTGGTTCATTCCCATCTATCATGTTATGGTGTATCGTTTCTATCTGCACCACGACTTGGAGTTCGAATTCCTGGGCATTGCCAACACCCCAGAGAATGCGCTGATAGCCACAGGCATAGCCTATGCCTTGGGTCTTATCGGCGGTATCATGGGAACGGGTGGTCAGCAGCGTTTGGCAGACTATTACATCCAGATTCACCTCTTCTTCCTCAAGGGCGAGAAGGGTGCCGAGCTGGATAACTCACAGCGTCAGCAGGAGATTTACGACCAGATGACGGATGAAACACCTGCCGTGGAGCGCTATTTCCAGAAGACTTACATCGGTTACACCAAAAAGCAGGAGGCTTCCACACCTCAGTTCCAGCGTCTGATGCAGAAAATCCGCGAGAAGTTCGGCAGTTCTGACAATATGCCTGAGTCTGTGCGTCAAGAGTTCCACGATGCTTCATTGCCTGTCATCAAGTGGAACGGTTTGCTGACTTTCAACTTCCGTTCGTTCTGGTTGTTCCTATTCTGTCTGCTCGACGTGCCCGTGATGTATTTCGTTTGGGAGATAGTAGGCATGGGCTTGCTCTACGCCTATGTCAGACATCGTCATGAATCGTTCTGCAAACGTATCGCTGACAAACTATAATAGCCCATTATGACTTGGACGAAGCAACGACTCAATAATCTGTTCTTCATCATCGGCGTACTGGCTGTCGTGGTGATGCTGTTTACGTTCGATGTGAGTTTCATCGAACTGTGGCAGCACCTGTGCCATGCAGGCTATTGGCTGATACCGATTATTGGCGTGTGGTTCTTGGTCTACGGACTGAATGCGTTGGCTTGGCAGGCAACGATAGAAGGGAATTGCAAAGATACTGCCATTACCCAACACCCATCACCCAACACCCAACACCTTCCCAGTTTTTGGCGTATCTATCGCCTCACCATTACCGGCTATGCCCTGAACTACGCCACGCCTGTAGGCGGACTGGGTGGCGAACCCTATCGCATTATGGAATTGTCGAAGGATATTGATAAGGAACACGCCACGTCGAGTGTCATCCTTTATGCCATGATGCACTTCTTTGCCCACTTCTGGTTCTGGTTCATCAGTATTTTCATCTATCTAGCACTGGTTGCTGTAGGTGATCTGCCCATCAATACATTCATAGGAACGGTATTGGGCATCATTGTGGTGTTCTGCCTTTTAGCCTTCTATCTGTTCTCAAAGGGCTATCGCAACGGATTGGTGAAGTATGTGCTGGGTGTAGTGGCTCATATTCCTGGGCTGAAGAAATGGACGTTGCGCTTCTGGGCCCGTCATGCTGAAGCCATCGAGAATATTGACAAGCAGATAGCTTCTTTGCACGGACAGGACAAGGGCGCTTTTTATAAGAGTCTGATTCTCGAATACCTGTCGCGTGTGGTGCAGAGCTCTGAGGTGCTGTTTATGTTGTTGCTCTTTGGCATTGACAACGGCGGAGGCTTTGATGGTATCGTGATTACCTATCTGCACTCCATCCTCATCGTGGCCTTTACCACGCTGTTTGCCAATCTGATAGGTTTCCTGCCCATGCAGTTGGGCGTTCAGGAGGGTGGCTTTGTGCTCTCTATTGCTGCCCTCGGACTGTCGGCAGCGTTAGGCATCTTTGTCAGTATTATCTGTCGTGTACGCGAAATTATCTGGATTATCGTAGGCATTGGACTGATGCGCTTGCGCTCTTAGCGCAACGCTAGTGAACAGTGAATAGTGAAAAGTGATAAAGTGAATAGTGAAAAATAAATATATAGAATTATGGAAAAGCAAATGAATTATCTCGACAGAAACGAGTTTAACTTTGAGCCCAGCCAGAAAGTGGTTGACGCTATCAAGAATTTTGACCCCAAGACGTTGTGCTTCTATACCCGCATCTATGACGAGGGTAAGAAGAGTGTCATCTCTGTACGTTTAAGCGAAATCTATCATGTACCCGAGGAGCAGGTACTGCTGACATACGGTGGTGAGGATATGTTGAAGAATGCCATCCACTACTTTCTCAGCATCAACAGCCAGGAGGGAGCGACAGAGCCCAACACCAAAATCCTCATTCCTGAGTTTTCTTGGTGGTACTATAACCGTGTGGCCTCTGAGTGTGGCGGCACGTTCGAGATGTATCCTCTGCACGAGAAGGAGGACACCTTCGCATACGATGTCGACGAGGTCATCGAGTACACCAACCGCATCCATCCCCGTATGCTGCTGCTGGCTTCGCCCAACAACCCCACGGGAAACGGCTTAACGCCGGAAGAAACTGGCCGTATCATGGAGAATATTCCTTCAGACACGATGGTGCTGATTGATGAGGCTTATGCCAGCTTCATCTCTACGGATACTGATTACATCGCTCCGCTGGTGAACAAGTACTCAAACCTGATCATCTCGCGTACGCTCTCGAAGTTCTACGGTCTGCCCGGCCTGCGCTGCGGTTTCGGCTTCATTGGCAAGGGTCACGACCAGTTCCTCTCCTATGTCAACAAGTATTTGGGCTACAACCGCTTCTCTGAGGCTGTGGCACTGGCTGCTCTCGACAGCGACGAGCACTATCGCCATGTGGCTGACGATATGGAGTGGGGACGTCAGTTGTATAAGAAAGAGCTGGGCTCGCTGCCTGGTTTCAAGGTGTATAAGAGCGTGGCCAACTTCATCCTCATCAAGTATCCTTTGGAAATCAAGGATGCGTTGATGCAGGCCCTGAAGATTCAGGATTACAAGATCAAGTTTATGTCCGATAAGGGGCTGGAGTCCTGCCTCCGCATCACGCTAGGCCGTAAGGAGCAGACACAGACAGTCGTCGACACCATCCTGCGTGTACTTAAATAATTTTAGCAGCGGACGACAGCGGATCTACACGGATAGTCCGAAATAGTCTGCTGTTGTCCGCTGCAAAAAGATTGGTTATGACACAAGAAGAAAAGACACAGTTGGAAGAACGGATTGTCGACGTATTGAAAACCGTCTACGATCCTGAGATTCCTGTCAACATCTACGACCTGGGCATGATCTACAAGATTGATGTCCAGGATGACGCTTCCGTCGATCTCGATATGACCTTCACGGCTCCCAACTGTCCTGCTGCCGACTTTATATTAGAAGATGTACGCACGAAGGTCGAGTCCGTCGACGGCATCAAAGGTGCTAATGTCAACCTCGTCTTCGAACCAGCCTGGGACCAGTCGATGATGAGCGAAGAAGCACGCGTCGAACTCGGCTTCGACTAAGTGAAAGGTGAGAACTGAGAGGTGAGAATTGAGAGGTATGATTACATTCGAAGGGCAGGTAATAATTGATGGTAAGGCATGATGAAGAGAGAAAGAAGTCTGCTGTTAGAGAAGTCAGAAGTTTTTGCTGGCCGAATCATCAAGATGTATCAATACCTCACTTCTAAAAAAGATGAGTATGTCATGTCAAAACAAGTTTATCGCAGTGGCACAAGCATAGGAGCAAATATTGCGGAAAGCAGAAATGCCCAAAGTACAGCCGATTTTATAAATAAATTGAATATTGCTTTAAAAGAAGCCGACGAAACTCTTTTTGGGCTGAAGAGCCTCTATATGGGTGAATATATTAATGAAAAGGAATATAATTCTATCTATTGTGATGCCGAAGAACTGGTCAAATTATTGGTCAGCTCAATTAATACGCTCAAGAAGAAACAGCAAAACTAATCACACCTCTCAGTTCTCAATTCTCAATTATCCGTTATGAAAAACGTCTATTTCCTTTCTGATGCCCACCTCGGGTCTTTGGCTGTTCCCCACCAACGTATGCAGGAACGCCGACTGGTGCGCTTCCTCGATAGCATCAAGGAGAAGGCTGCTGCCATCTACCTGTTGGGTGACATGTTCGACTTCTGGTACGAATACCGTTATGTAGTTCCAAAGGGCTTCACTCGCTTCTTGGGAAAGCTGTCGGAACTGACGGACATGGGTGTCGAGGTGCACTACTTCACGGGCAACCACGACATCTGGGCCTACGAATACTTGGCGAAGGAGTGTGGCGTCATTCTTCACAAAAAGGAAGAGACGACCGAGATCTACGGCCACGAGTTTTTCCTGGCACATGGTGACGGCATGGGCGACCCTAACAAGTCGTTCAAAGTCATCCGCGCCATCTTCCATAACAAGGTCTGCCAGTGGCTCTTCTCCGCTCTTCATCCGCGTTGGGGCATGAGCTTTGGACTGACGTGGGCCAAGCATAGCTATATTAAGCACAAGGAGAACGACGACGTCTATTATCTGGGTGAGGATAAGGAGCATCTGGTGCTCTTTGCCAAGCAGTATATCCAGGAACATCCAAATATCGACTACTTCATCTTCGGCCACCGCCATATTGAGCTCGACATCAAGCTGGAGCGTCCCATAGAAGGCAATGGTCATAAGGCCCGTATGATGATTCTGGGCGATTGGATCAGTCAGTTCACCTATGCTGTTTACGACGGTGAACACATGTTCCTTGAAGAATACATAGAAGGTGAGAGTCAACCCTGATTCTCACCTTCTGTTTTATTGTTCTTTATATCTAACCAGTTGTGAGCCAGCGTTAGATATTTCACAAGGCTCTACTCTGCCTTCGATGTTGAAAGTCAGCGTGGCATGCTCTGTCGTCACATCCAAAGAACATGGGGCTCCTTCGATGAGTGGCAGACAACTGTTGCTACCCACAGGGAATCCACAGCAGACGGGGATTTCCAAATCGTGTAGATGAGCTATTAGCATTTGCTCGACACTACCAAACTGTAAATCGTACCTGATAGAATTAAACGATCCGAAGATGATGCCTTTCACCCGCTCGAAATCCAGTTGCAGACGCAGTGCATAGAATAATCGGTCGATGACGTGCAACGACTCTTCCACCTCCTCAAGAAAGAGAATCACATCCTGTTTGGGTGAAAGATTGAATTTCGTTCCTGCTATGGACGCATAACTTGACAGATTGCCGCCTACCAGGACACCTTCTGCGTGTCCACAGCGGTTGTAGGGGTTGCCCAGAATCTTGTATTGTGGCAACGTTCCAAAGAGGATGTTGCGAATAATGGTGCTGGCTGGTTCCTGCGTATTGGCTATCTGGAATGCCATTGGTCCGTGAAGACACATCACACCGGCTCCTGCAACAGCATAAAGCAGTGTGGTTATGTCGCCATGACCTATCAGCCACTTCGGATGCTGCTGGTAGCATTCCATGGGGATGCGGTTCAACAGGTGTATGGAGCCATAGCCGCCTCGTGAACAGAATATGGCCTTGATACTGTCGTCCTCAAGTGCCCACAACAAGTCTGCGGCACGTTCGTCAGCCGTTCCGGCATAAGCGTCGACTTCCAGACTGGTAGTGTGTGGACCGATGACTGGCTGCAATCCCCAACTTTTGATGACTTCTGCCGCTTGCAGAATGGCTTCCTCTGGCACCCAATAGGCAGGGGACACAAGAGCCACTTTGTCCCCTGCTTTCAGATAGGGTGGTTTTACAATCTTCTTACCTTGATTCATTTACTAACATTTATTCTTTTCCCTTATTTGAGCATATAACAATCTTTGGTTACTGTTTACCTTTCCCCTTGCGATACTCTTTTGGAGTCATTCCGTACTTACGCTTGAACTGCTCGCGTAGGTTAGGAGTTGTAAACCCTACTTCGCTGGCCATGTCGGTGAGTGTCATCTCTGGATGCTGGCTAATGAGCTCTTGGATCTTCTCCATACGGATAGCATTGATGTACTGTGGGAAAGTCATGCCGTTTGTATGGAGATTTAGCAGATTGTTAAGATGATGGCGTCCAATACGGAAACGCTTCATGACGTCTTCGCGCATCAGGTTCACATCGGCATAGAGCCGTTCCTTTCGAATGGTAGTGTCGATAGTCTCAAAAAGGTCTTTACACATACAAGTTTGTGAAAATTTTGTGCAAAGGTATGAAAAAAGGATTAGAAACGGAAGAAAAGATATGCACGCATTTGGGTCACCATCCAAGTGTGTGCATTGCGAGAGCGTTTTTTGTGAATTCTGAAATTTTTTTGTAAATTTTGAAAGTCCGTTTTGACAATTTTGAGACTCTCTTTCGACGTCCTTGATACTTTTGTGGAGTACGACACCTACCGAGCGGGCAATTATTCCCACAGTGGGAATGTTTTGTTCCCAGGCAGGGAATGTGACGTTCCCAGCCAAGGAATAATTATTCTCTAGGCAGGGCGCAAATTTTGATAACGTCAGGTTATTAACGAATAACGTCAGGTTAATGACAGAAAACGAAGGGTGAGGGGATTTATAAGTTAAGAGTGAAAAGTGAAGAGTGAAGAATCGGCTTACGCCGTTGAAGTGTGAATAATTAAGAGTTAAGAGATATGGAAGAAAAAGAACTGAAAGCGAAAGACATTCCTTGGGGCTATGCCCGCTGTTTCAACGATGCTTGCAATCGCAAGGAAACCTGTATGCACTATCTGGCCAATGTGTTGACCAACCAGCAGGAGCGATTCACAGGCCTATCTGTATATCCTACAGCCTGGCAGCAGGACGAATGCCCTTGCTATTGTGAGAAATGTCTGGTGAGGAAGGCTTGGGGATTCAGTCATCTGTATGACAATGTGCCGCGTCACCAAAAAGCGGAGGCCCGTCAATGTGTGCGTTCATACTTTAGCGCCGGCATGGGTCCTTACTACCGTTACCATCACGGTGAAAACAAGCTTACGCCCAAGCAGCAGGAAGACATCATGCAAATCCTGGCCAAATTCGCCAGTACCGAGGGTATCCAGTTCGGCCACTACGAAACAGACTGGAACTTCGAATAATAGACCATTTCACATTGTAGTAATCAAAGCGAGCCGTTGTTTGTCAGCGGCTCGCTTTAGTTCGATTGACTTTCATTCGCCATCAAAAGGCAGTTCACCTAAAAACTTGTCAAAGTCACTTTGAAACAAACGATCTTGTACGATTCGATATTTTTCAAACTCCGTCTCAGCGTGTAATATAGCCTCTTCATGGCTTACGCTACCTGCGTTGTCAAGCAATGGCCGTTCATCACTGCTCAAATAGGCATCAATACGCTTAGCCCAGTCTTCCATCGTCATGGGAATATGCCGCTTGGCACGGCTTTCTGCAAACTCCAGTACTGCCGTAACAATACGCCCCATATCCTCTAGTTCCATTTGCTTCAGATAGTTCTTGGCAACTGACACATCCGTCTTTACAATCTTCCCGTCCGGCGCATTTTCCCAAGTTGTCAGTCCCATGTGTTCCTTTTCAGCATTAGCTCTATCCACTATTAGCTCTGCTGCCGTACGTCCATGAACCGCATAGTGCATTTTGTTCTGAATCCGTTTGAAGAATAATCGCGTGGTGGGGGCATCTTTGTTATAGTCCATACTCGTAGCATAGATGTCTGTTAGCTTTTGATAGAATCGACGTTCAGAAAGACGTATCTCCCTGATTTCTGCCAAAAGGTGCTCGAAGTAATCTTCATCTAAGAATGTACCATTTTCCATTCGTTTCCTGTCAAGAACATAGCCTCGAATAGCATAAACCTTTAAAACACTAGTTGCCCACTGGCGAAACTGGGTTGCACGGACGCTGTTAACACGATAACCTACTGCGATAATAGCATCAAGTGAATAGAATTGTGTCTGATAACGCTTGCCATCAAAAGCAGTTATTTCCATTTTGGAAACAACTGATTCATCCCTCAACTCACCCGACTCAAAAATATTCTTTAGATGTTTACTGATAGCCGGAATGTTGACATCAAACAACGTTGCCATTGCTTTCTGTGTGGCCCAGATGTTTTCGTCCTTGTAGTACACTTCTACGCCCTGTTCCTTAGCCTCAGCCTGGAAAATCAAGAACTCCGCAGTACTGTTTCTTATTTCTCTTCTTTTTACCATATCTTCATAATTCGCTTGCAAAGATACAATTAAGTGAGCAAAAAGCAAAAGGAAACAGCCTTTTTCTTTTACTTTTTCGAACGAAAGTGGAAAAGCCGCGCGCGTTTGACCCCCGATGGCAAGCGGCGTTGACCCCGTCTGGCAAAATTTGATTGACCCTTTGGGGCAAAATAAAAATGACCCCCTGAAGCGATTGCTTTTCGGTTTTTTTTTGTAGTTTTGTGCTACCGTCCTGACCGGCGGATTAACTCAAAATTACAGAATTCAATGACAAAGTTAAGAATTTTATTGAGATGTTACGCTATGGGCATGGCAATAAAAAGCATCTCGAGTGCATTTTATGTCTCGCGTAACACAGTGCGCAAGTATGTGCGCAGGTATCAGGAGAGCGGTCTGACGCCGGAGCAGCTGATGACCATGTCTGAGGAGAAGCTCCAGGAGATGTTCCTTGACGACCGGAACCGGAGCCGCAAGCCAACACCTCGCAAGGAGGAGCTGGAGGCCCTTGTCCCCGACTATGTGAAGCGGCTGAGCCGCAAGGGCGTTACCGTCAAGTCACTCCATGAGGAATACCTCAGGGAGCATCCTGACGGCTACCAGTATTCCAACTTCAAGCGGGCGATACGCCGGTACAAGTACCAGGTGAGGGCCGTAGGCCATGTGGAGCACCCTGCCGGCGACCAGATGTACGTCGACTTTGCAGGCGACAAGCTGGAAATAGCGGATGCCGAGACCGGTGAGGTGCGCAGTGTGGAGGTCTTCGTGGCCATCCTGCCGTGCAGCCACTACACCTACTGTGAGGCCGTCTGGTCACAGAAGAAGGAGGACCTTATCGTGGCCTGCGAGAACGCCCTCCGTTTCTTCGGCGGTGCTCCGATGGCTGTTGTCCCTGACAACCTGAAGGCAGCCGTCACCCGCAGTGACCTTGGGCGAGCCTGTCATCAACGAGGACTTTGCCGCAATGGCGGAGTTCTATGACATGGCCGTATTCCCTGCCAGGGCACGCCGGCCTGAAGCTGGTCACGGTGCATCAGCGTGATGACACTCCCTATGCCTACACCCGGAAGGAGGTGCACAACCTGCCCGGACGGCACGGCTCCTACGAGAAGGATCTTGAGGAGATATACGAGCGTGCAGGTGCCATAGACAACATCCTGCTGGGCTACCTCAGGGAGGTCTCTCAGCAGAAGAAGTATCTTCCGCAGGCCTTCCGTACATGTCGCGGCATCATGTCGTTGGAGGGCAAGTACGGCCTTGCGCGACTCGTGGCAGCCTGTGCCTGCGCTTCCGAGGGACGGCTCTACGGCTACAACGAGGTCAGGGAGATACTGGAGCGTGGCGATGACGTGGATTTCATGCCGTCGGACGACGATTCACCGAAGACTGCCACCGGCTATCTGCCCCAGACG
>JAEEGL013659804.1_pt1 | contig 15064 bp, 7 predicted proteins | sample 9134231 | NCBI WGS metagenome assembly JAEEGL01 (sample SAMN16246548, study PRJNA631951) | gut metagenome | biome: gut microbiome; feature: rumen; material: fiber-attached | host: Bos | place: Iran: Karaj | collected 2018-10 | reverse complement strand
TGATTTTTGAAGAAATGATTCAATATAATCTTTGAAATTAACTGAAAGTCTTAAAAAATCATTTTTTTTTAATACAAATAATTCACAATTTCTTGATTTTACTTTTATATTATGAGTTAACTTTTCATTTAAACACATTTCAATTTCACCAAAATTTCTATATTTTTTTATTTCTTTTAATTCTTTTTCTTTATATTCTTTACTTAAACATAAAATGATAGTTCCTTTAATTATAAAATACATTTCATCAATTATATCATTACATTTATATAAATAATCATTCTGTGAAAATTTAACACTTTTTAATAAAGGAGTTACATAAGCAATAAAATCATTTTGTTGATTTTTAAAAAAATAAATCTTTTGAATAACACTATCATGCATAATTTGACTTAATTCCAATCTTAATTTATTAGGTAACTCTTGTAAAAAATCCATTTTATCTTTTTGATTTCTAGATAAATCATATTTAATAACTTTTCTAACTTTATCATAAATTTCCACATCTAAATTAAACTCTTTTTTAATACTTGATAAAATTTGTAATTTTTGATTCATTTCAGCAGTTTTATCATCAAGAGTACTAACAATAGAACTTAAAGAACCAATAGCAAAAGAATACATAATAACACCAAAACTCATTAAAAATAAATTATAAACTCTTTCAATATTTGTTCCTGCATTAATATCACCATAACCAACAGTAGTTACAGTAGTTAAAGTCCAATAAAATGATATTGTATAAATTTCTATATCAGATGAATCAATATAACCTAAACGAGTCACCCAACATTCTGGTTCAAATTCTTGTATTCTTGCTACATAATACCATATACATGCTGCTAAATGATTTAATAAAAGAAATGCTACAATAAAATAAATTAATCTTTCTACATTTACATTTATTTTGAAAATGTCTAAAAAAAATCTTGTTACTTTATTTGTGTGTTTTGTTTTTAATAAACGTACCATTCTTATTAATTTAAATAAATGAATTAATGAATATATTTTTGGTAAACGAATTACTCTTGCTATTGTACTATATATATTAAATTCTTTATGGGTTATTAAATTAAATGGGAATGCTGATATAAAATCTATTATAAACCAACTTGTTAAATATTTTATTATTATTTTTTTATTGTTTTTTACTAGATTATCTTCTTCATCAATATATGCTGAAAAGAAATTTAATATAATATCAATTGTTAAAATAATATATGAAAAAATATCAAAAAATTTATCAAAATGAGATGCTTTATCTTTAAATGATATTTCATATACTCCAATTATTGAACTATACATTATTATTAATGATACTATTAAATTAAATAAATTTTTATAAATATTTTCTGGAAGAATTATCCAATTTTGTTCGATTTCATTATCTGAATCTTCTTCTTCTGTATCTGAATCACTTATTTTTTCTAATTTTCTTATTGTTCTTCCTTCATCAATATCAATTAATTTTTTTAAAGAACTACTTTGATTTATAAAATTTATTTTTTTTTTTGGTTCATTTTGATTTTTTATAGAAATATGTTTCATTGCATTTTTTTCTAATTCTTGAGATTTAGTTAATATTGGAAAATGATTAATACTTAATTTATTTTTACCAAATGAATTATTTTGTTGTTGATTCAAAGAAGAAAAAATATTTTGTGAATTTAAAAATAATTTATTAGAATCATCCAATTTACTAATTGATAATTTACTAGAATTATCTAACAACATATGCCTTTTACTAGATTTATTAGCAATTGAATTTGCAGAAAGTAATTTACTATTAAATGAAGCTTCTTTATCATATTCATCTTTCATTTGATAATTTTAAACATATCAAAAAAAAAATTAAAAAAATCAAAACCCCAAAATAAGTAAAAATTATTCATAAAATCTAAAAAAATAAAAATCAAATCATAAAAAAAAATATAATACTATAAAATATAAATTACTATATAATTCCAAAATCAATAAAAATTAAAATATTTAATAAATGAGTGAGAAAAAACAAATGATGAAAGAATGGAAACCAATCTTGGATAAATATGAGCCTATAAAAGTATTAGGTTCAGGTTCATATGGTCAAGTAATTGAAGCAATGAATAAATCAACAAAAAAAAAAGTTGCAATAAAACGTGTAACATGTCTTTTTGAAGACTTAATAGATACAAAACGAATTCTTCGTGAAATAACACTTTTAAGATTTATGAAAAATCAATTTATTGTAGAACTCCTTGATATCATTTATGATAAAGATGATCCATTTTTTGATACAATTTTCTTAATTTTTGAATGTCTTCCTTCAGATCTCAAAAAAATAATAAAATCAAATCTTCATTTAAATATGTTAGATGTAAAATTATTAGTATATCATATATTATGTGGATTAAAATATATTCATTCATGTGCTGTATTACATAGAGATTTAAAGCCAGGGAATATTTTATTAGATGATAATTATCAAATTAAAATATGTGATTTTGGTCTTGCTCGATGTGTAAATAAAGAAGATGATGATGATGAAATTACTGATAGTGTTGTACCAAATAGAACAATTGATAAAAAAGCACTTTTTTCAAAAGGAAATACATTAAATCAATATGCACAAAATAAACCAAAAGAAGAAGATATAAAAGAAGAAGAAAAGAAAGAAGAGAAGAAAGAAGGTAAAAAAAGACCACCAATGTTAAAAGATTTAAAAAAACAAAAACAACAACAAATTTTAAGTGTACATGTAGTAACAAGATGGTATCGTGCTCCAGAATTAATATTAATTGAAACTGATTATTCAAGTGCAATTGATGTATGGAGTGTAGGATGTATATTTGCAGAATTAATGATGATGATTAAAGAAAATGCTCCTACATTTTTAGATAGAACTCCATTATTTCCTGGTAAATTTTGCTTTCCTTTATCTCCTCCTGGATCAAATAAAGTAAAAGTAAATGAATTTGGTTTTCCTAATGAAAAAACTGATCAATTAAATGTTATTTTTGATGTTATTGGAACTCCAAGTGAAGAAGATATGGAATTTATTACTGATCCAAATGGGATTTTATATTTAAAAAGTTTGAAAGTTAGACCTAAGAAAAATTTAAAAAGTAAATTTCCTGGAAGTACTGAAGATGCTTTAGATTTACTTGATCGAATGCTTAAATTTAATCCTCATAAAAGAATTACTGTTAATCAAGCTTTAGAACATCCTTTCTTTACTGAAGTAAAAGATCCTAATAAAGAAGTTGAAGCTGATTTTAATTTGGAATTTGAATTTGAAAAAGATGAAAATTTAACTATGGAAAAATTAAGAACTTTATTTATCCAGGTTATTAATAGTTATAAAAATAAAAAATAATTTTGTGATTAATTGGTTTTAATATGATTTTTAAAGTATAATAAATGAATTTTTAGGATTTTTTATTAAATAAATTATTATTATTAAAAAACTGTTAAAATTTGTTATTAAAAATTAAAAAATAAAATTTTTTAAAATTTATATTATGGAATAGAAAAAAACATTAAAATATATATTGTTATATAAAAAATATTGTTTTATGTGGAATAATATAAATAATAATGGGATGTTTATTATGTGATTGTAACAATGAGAATAATAAAATTAAACATCATGATAAAATAGATTTATCAATATTAAATTCTAGTAGATTAACTACATCTGAGCAATTAATTCCAAGTAGTTCACTTGACTTTTCATCACATATTGAAAATCGTTTTATTTTTGATGTAAATATGGGAGAAGGAACTTTTGGTTTTTCAATGAAAATAATAGAAAAACCAACAAAAAAAGAATATTCTCTTAAAATTTTACCTAAAGATAGTTTACTTAGAACAACTGAATATAAAGACATTAAAAAATTTTATGAATACAATAGAAAAATTTTAATTAATTCATCTCATATAAATCGTACTTTAAGTATTTATGAAAATGAAGATAATTTTTTTATAATAAGAGATTTAGCACCATTAACTTTAAGAATAAAAATAAATAATTCAAAACTTCCTTTTAATATACGAGAAGTCAAAAATATAATGTTTCAATTATTTAAAAACGTAAAATATCTTCATAATAATAATATTATACATGGTAATATTAAACCAGAAAATATTTTATTTTTTGATAAAAATGAAATTAAATTAGAAGATGATTCACATTTTATTAATTTTCAAAGAAATAATAAACTTCAAAATTATTATTTTGTTTCTCCTGAAATATTAGAAAATATTCCAAATGAAAAATGTGATGAATGGTCATGTGGAATAATAATGTATTTTCTTTTATGTGGAAAATATCCTTTTCCTTCATTCAATTTTGATGAATTAACTTCAAGTATTTTAAAAAATAATTTTGAACAAGGAGAAGAATTTAAAAAATTAACATCAAATACACAAGATTTAATTGCTAAATTATTAACTTTAAATCCTAAATTTAGAATTAGTGCAGAAGATGCTTTAGTTCATCCATTTTTTGAAAAAGTTGCTGATGATTTTTTTCTTTTATATGATGATAATTCTAGTAATGAAAGTGATAATTGTGTTTATAATAGAAATATTAATTCAATGATGAAAATTTATTTTATTTTTATTATTATTTTTAAAAATGATGCTAATATTAAACAATTATTTATTAATTATGTTCTTGGTGATGGTTTTGAAGTTGAAAATGAAAAATGGAAAATATTAAAATTTTTGTCTGATAATTTAATTTGTTATGAAGAAGAAAATATTAGACATATTATTAATTATCTTTATAATAATAATATTTATTTATTTGGAGATAATTTAAAAATAGTTTTTGATTATTTTAGTAATAATAAAAATGAGGATGAACCTACTATTAAAATAAAAGATATTATTGAATCATTGAAAATACTTATTGAAAATATAAATAATAATAATCCTAAATTAAGTGATACTGTTTTAGAAAAAAATTTAAATTATGAAGAATTTAAGTATATTATAAGTTCTCATATATAATTTGAATTAAATTAAAAAAATTTTATTTTTTATTATTAAGATTTAAAAAGTAATCTAAATAAAGTTTATTTTTTGAATATAATTCACTTTTTAAAAAAATAAATAATTTTATAATTTTTATATAATAATTGTTACTACATTTACTTTTAAAATATGAATACAAAAATTTTTTAATTAATATTCCTATTATATTATCTATATTCAATATTTACATATGTCATATAAGTACTAATTATTAAAAAATAATACATATTTTATTTTATGCAAAACTCAATATTGAAAGAAAAGAATTTTCAAAATCTTTTATTGTATTAACTGCAAAGATAGAAAAATCTTTATTTAAAATAACTTTTCTTCTTTCTTGATTAAACATATCATCAATTATTTGAAAAACAATACTTAAAATTGGATCAGGTATATTATCAATATTAAAAGCACAATTTTTATAAGTTTTTAATATTTGTAACCTTTGATTTATTAATAAGAATTCAATATATTCATTATTAAGAACAAAATTTTCTTCTTCAGAAATTTTATTATCAAATTGAATTTTAATAGCTTCACAATATTGTAATTGATTTAAAGGTTCTAATTTTATTAAATAATCAATAGTATCAAAAATAACTTTACTTCCATTTTTTAATAGTATTTTTTTATTAAAACCATATGGGATTAAAAATTCAAAATTATCTTCATGTATAATATTCTTAGATAAATCTTTTAATTTCATAGCATATTCTTTTGGATTAGTTCTAACTAAATTTATTTCTTTTAACATTTTCATTTCAAAAGGAATTTCTTTACTAAAATTATCTGTAGATTTTCCATAAGAAGAAAAATGATTAGTATCTTTATTTCTTGATTTACTTTCATTTAAAGTAATATCCATAGAATGATTAATTGGAGAAATACTACTTAATTCATTTATATTTATACATTTTTGACTTGGTATATTATTATAATAATTACTACATGTACAATTTCCCATAATTAATTTTCTTATTATTATGGAAAATAAATAAAATTAAAAATTGAATAAATGGGTGCAATGTGTTGTCGTGAAGATGATACGTATAATTTTTTAATATTACAATTTTTTAAAGATTAGGATGAATGTTTTTTCAAAAAAATTATTATATTTAACTCAAATTAATAATACTCAAATATGTTCATTAAAAATTTTTGATATTGAAGAAGAAAAATGTTATAAACAAAATATATTATTAAGAGTTATAACAAGTTTATCAGGAATAAGTCAATTAAATGTAAATAATACATTATATTTATGTGGAATAAATGATGACAATAAAGATAATGTAGTAGGTTCATATATGTTTAAATTAAGTTGTGATGTAAAAAATCCATCACCAATTTTTTTAGTAAATTCAGTTTTTTCTCATTTATCACCTTCAATGACAATTTGGAAAGGAGATTTAATTATTGTTGTTGGAGGAAAAGAACAAATTGAATGTGAAGGATATGTTATTTCAAGAGCAAGATGGGTTGAATTACCATCAATTCCTGAAGATAGATATAAATGTTGTTTATTACCTGATGAAAAAAATAATTTTGTTTATTTATTTGGTGGTTTATCTACTATTACTAATAATAATATGAAAAATATACTTAGATTAAATATGGAAACATGTGATAAATGGGATATGATTTTAATAAAACAAAATGAAAATTTTTTAGCAAGAAATAGTTCAGTTGCATTTATGTTTGATAATGGTGATACTATTTATATTTGTGGTGGAAAAGATAATTTAGATCAGGAAACTGAATATATTTGTGAATATCATATTAATAGTAAAACTGTTAAAAAATCTAAATATTCAATGAAAGTAATTTGTTCTTTTGATATGCAAGGTTATGGTGATTTAAATAAAAATCTTTATGCTTTTATTGATAATTCATATACTATACATTCAATATCTAGAAACGATTTTAGAATGATGGTTATTCCTTTTGAACAATTAAGTCTTGAACAAAAAGATTAATTATCTTTTTTTCAAGATTTATTTTATTTAATATTTAAAAACTTATTTTATAATATTATAACTGAAATAAAAAATAATTATTTTGGTTAATAAATAATATTAAATTAAATGTCAACCGAAAATGAAGAAAAAAAAGAAACAAATGAAACAGAAGAAAAAAAAGAAGAAGAACAATTTTATAATCCAGAATTAAGAATTGATATTTTAAAAGGATTTGGTGCAGATTTAAATACTAAAATGGGTGAAAATTTATTATTTGTAAACAGAGCTTTAGTTTATCCAATTGGAAGACACTTAATATTAAGAAATATATTCACTACTGAAAACGAATTATCAAGAAATAATGAAATATTTATTTATTTAGATGAAGATATAATTCAAGCAACATGTATTAATGTTTCAATGGATAAATATTTATTATTAGTATCAACTGAAAAAGAAACAAAATGTGAATGTGATATATATAATTTATCAAAAGTTAATTTTACATCATATATTATATTTAAACCAAGAAGAAAAATAATTTCTACTTATTTTAAAAGATATATTTATTCATCATTTAGTGAAGATGGTAATTTAATTGCATGTATTGGAGAAAAAGAAGATGGAAGTAAAATGGGAGTTATATATGATGTTCAATCATTTAAAAGAGAAAAAGATAATAATTATTCTCCTAAATTTTCATTTGAACTTCCAATAGAAGCAAATAAAATAACATTTTATAATAATAAAATATTATGTACTAGTGGTAAAAATCATTTATCATTTTGGTTTACTTTTGAAAATTCTTGTAAAGAATATAAAGGAATGGTAAATTTAAGTAAAAATTACGTAGATCATGTTTGGGAAACAACATCAAAAGGACCAATTTTAATTACAATAACAGAAGATAATGATTTAATAATATTTAATGCAGTATATGAAAAAAGTATAATGAATAAACAAGATAGTCAAATAATATCAAGATTTTTAATTAAACAAACAATATCAAATATTTTCAGAGAAGAAGAATTTCCACATAAACCAAAAAGAAAACGTTTTATTCCAAATGAACCAGAAGAAGAACCATTAAAAGCAACAAAAATTCAAAAATTTAATTTTGGTTTAGTAGTTGGTAGTAATAAAGGTAATTTATTATTTATAGAAAAAAATCCTAATAATGATTATATACCTGTAAGATATACTTTAAGAGAAAAAGAAGGTGGTGTTACTGGATTAGCTTTTTCATCTTTTAATGAAGATACACTTGCAATTAGTTTTAATACAAATGAAGTTGCATATGTTTCAACCAAAAATATATTTCAAAATTTAAGAAATGAAAAATTTAATTTGGAATTTGAAATTATTTGTGATGGATTTCATAGTGGACCAATTACAACAATGGATGTTGCATTACAAAGACCAATTATTATAACATCTTCAAAATATGATAAAACAGTTAGAATATGGAATTATTTAACTGGACATTGTGAATATTGTAAAATAATTTTAGAAGAAAAAGAAAATAATGATGAGGAAGAATTAGAAATTTTATCTGTTGCTATTCATCCTAATGGTTATTATATTGCTATAAGTGATATTGAAATGATTAGATTTTTCCATTTATGTTATAAGGAATTAAGATTTTATAATAATGATCAAATTAGTAATGAACCAAGTAAAGGAAATTGTACTATGTTAAAATTTTCTTATGGTGGTCATTTACTTGCTGCTTTATGTGAAAGGAAAGTTTATATTATTAGAGCTTTTTCAAGAGAAACTGTTAAAATTATTAATACTCCTCATATGGGTCAAATTGTTACTATATATTTTCATCCTAGTGATAATTTTTTATATACTTGTGGAAATGATGGTTTAATTATTCAATATAATTTATTTGATTTTAGTTATGTTAAAGTAGCAACTAAATATTCTTTATATTCAAATAGTTGTTTTGAACAAAATTATAATCCAAAAAAAGTAGATTTAGTAGATAATATAATATCATGTGGTTATAATCAAGAATGTTTTGAATTAACAAATGTAAATTTAGATGCAAGTCAAACAGATGAAATATCAAAATGTATATTTAGTAAAGGTAACATTGATATAAAAGCATCATCAGTATGTCCAATAAATACAAAAAGATATAAAATAAATTCAATAGCAGTTGGAAGTGAAGATGGAAGATTAAATTTATATAATAGAGATATTACTAAATTAAATCAAAATAATACAATAGTAAGATTTGATAAATCACATGCACATAGAAGTAAAATAAATTTTCTATATTATTCAAGAGATACAAATTTACTTTTTTCTGCTGGAGATGATGGAAATTTATTTATTTATGCTATTTATGAATTACCTGATGGTGAGACTGTTGCTTTTGAAGATAATAGAGAATTAGCAATGAATCAATTAAATACTATTTTAGATGAAGGTTTAGGTGATAATGTTTTACTTAATTTATTTGAAATTTTAAATATTCAAGAAAAATTAAAAGGAAAAACTGATAATATTCATAAATTACAAAGAACACTTGATGAAAGTACTAAAAATTTTGAAAATATGATTAAAGAAAAAGTAAATGATTTAAATCATAAAAGAGAAAATGAAGTTATGGAATTAAAAAATAAAATTGATGAAATGAAATTATCTAATGATGCTTTAATTGATGATTATGAAAAAAAAATTGATGAATTAAATCAAGAAAATAGAAAAAAATTTAATGAAAGAGAAGGAGAAATTAATGAGAAATTAGGTGAATTAAATAAAGAGATAAAAGATTTAAGAGATATAAATGCAAATATTAAAAAAGATTTTGATAAAGCAATGGAAGATCATAATTATGATCAATTAGATAAATTTAGAGTTTTAGAATATAATTTACAAAAAAAAATTCAAGGAATGATTGATAATAATGTTTTATTAACTCAACAAATAACACAAATTAAAGAATTTGAAAATAAAAAAATTGATTTAATACAAACTGAACATCAATTGGAACTTCAAGCAAGAGTTGAAAAATTAGAAAAAGTAATTTCTGATGATAAAAAAGAAATTGATGAGAAAAATGTTACTATTAAAAAATTAAATGATAAAGTTGAAAAATTAGAAAAAAATTTAATAACAAATGAAGCAAGTTTAAAATCATATATTGAAGAGAATAAAAAATTAAAAGAAACAATTGATAATTTAAGAAAACAATTAGATTTAAGAGAAAATGAAAAGGAGAATTTAACTAAAAAATTAACTGAAGTTGAAGGAAATTTACAAGAAAAAACAAGATTAGAAAACTTTTCAAATCAATTAAAAAATGAATTATATAAAAAAAATTATGAATTATTAACAAGATTTCATAATGAGATTGTAGTATCAGATGAATTAAAAAGTAATTCTAAATCAATGGAAAAACAATTAGAAGAATTAGTTAATATAATGATTGAAAGAGAAAGAGAAATGAATAAACAAACTATAACACTTGCAGAATTAAGAAGAGAAAATCAAGAACAAAAAAGTAAAACTCAACATATTGAAAAAGAATATAATAATTTATTAAAAAGAATTTTCCTTCTTTGTCAAAAAAATAGTAAAAAAGAAATTGCTGATGGTGTAAGAGAAATGTATCATATTTATGTTTCTGGTGATTTAAAACATTTAGATTCAAATAAAATTAATAATAATTTACAAATTGAATTAGAAAAAAAAATTGACTTTTTACAAAATGAATTATATCATACTAATTTAGGTTATCAAAAAAAAGAATCTAATCAAATTCAAGAATTTCAAAGAAAAATGAATGAAAATTCAATTTTAATTGAAGAAATGACAAAAATAAGAAAAATAAATACTGATATGGTTCGTCAAATTAATTATTTAAAATCTCAAAATATGTCTTTAACAAATCAAATAAAGAAATTACAAAAAAGTAATTTAAATAATAATAGATATGAAAGTTCAGTTATTCCAAATGAAAATGAAGATAATAAAAATAATAATAATATTCCAAAAACAAATGAAAATGTTAATGTTCAATATAATATTCCAAATTATTCAATGAATTTTTCTTCAAATATAAATCAAATATTACCTATGATTTCTTCTGAAGTTCCATCTGGAGCAAAAAAAAGTGATTTAAAAAATATGAAAAATAGAATTTTTAAACCTGGTATGTTATCAATTCCAAATGAAAGATTATTAAAATATAATGAAATGAAAAGACTTATTGAAGGTAAAAATGATATTATTCAAAAATTAACTGCTGAAAATCATTTATTAAAACGTTTTTCTGTTGAGAAAAGATCATCTTCTCCTACTCAATTTTCAAGTAATATTATATAAAAATAAATCTAAATAATAAAAGAATAAATTAATTTGTTATATTATAAATTTTAAAAATTAAAAAAAATTTTTTTTTAATTGGATTCTTAAATAATATAAAGTTAATATCTAAAAGAATTTATTTCATAATAATTTTAAACTTCTTATTTTTTAACAGATTTTTTACCCTTATTTTTAACATTTGATTTTGATTTTGACTTTGACTTTGAATTTGATTTTGATCTACTTGTATTAGTATATTTTCTATTACTTTTTCTTTCTGTTTTATTTTCTTTTGTTTTAACATTACTTTTACTTTTAGATCTTTTTTTATAAGTTCTTTTCTTTACAGTTGTTTCTATTTTATCATTTTTTTCTTTATCAAAATCAGTATATCTAATTAATTTAACATCTTTTACAATTCCAACTGTTTCACTTGTATTACTATCATCATCTTCTTCATTAATTTCATTTAATATATTATTATCTTTTCCTGTTAAATTAGTTTTTATATTTATTATTTTTTCTATTTTAATTTCATTTGTTTTTCTATTTGATTCTGCTCCTGTTGTTTTTATTTTTTTTGTTTCTTTTTTAACTGGAGTAAGATTTATTTCTTCTTTTAATAATTTAATTTCAATATTTTCATTATCATTTTCATTTATTTTTTTTCTTGATTTAGATACACTTCTTTTCCCATAATTCTTTCTTTTTGTTTTTAATTCTTCTTTTTCTATATTTTCATCATCATTTTCTTTTGTTTTTTTTCTTGATTTTGATACACTTCTTTTCCCATATTTTTTTCTTTTTGTTTCTAATTCTTCATTTTCTTCTTCATCTTCTTCAATATCTTCATTTTCTTTTGTTTTTTTTCTTGTTTTTGATACACTTTTTTTTCCATATTTTTTTCTTTTTGTTTTTAATTCTTCAATTCTTTCTTCTTCATCTTCTTCAATATCATCATTTTCTTTTGTTTTTTTTCTTGATTTTGATACACTTCTTTTTCCATATTTTTTTCTTTTTGTTTTATTTTCTTCATTTTCTTCTTCATCTTCTTCAATATCATCTTTTCCTTTTGTTCTTTTTCTTGTTTTTGATACACTTCTTTTCCCATAATTTCTTCTTTTTGTTTTATTTTCTTCAATTTCTTCTTCATCTTCTTCAATATCATCTTTTCCTTTTGTTTTTTTTTTTTGTTTTTGATACACTTCTTTTCCCATAATTTCCTCTTTTTTTATTCTTTTCTTCAATCTCTTCTTCTTCATCTTCTTCAATTTCTTCAATTTCTTCATTTTCTTTTTTTTTCCTTCTTGATTTAGAAACACTTTTTTTTCCATAATTTCTCCTTTTCCTTCTTTTCTTTTTCTCAATTTCTTCTTCTTCTTCATCTTCTTCAATATCATCATTTTCTTTTTTTTTCCTTCTTGATTTAGAAACACTTTTTTTTCCATAATTTCTCCTTTTCCTTCTTTTCTTTTTCTCAATTTCTTCTTCTTCTTCTTCTTCTTCTTCTTCATCTTCTTCTTCATCTTCATTTTCTTCATCTTCATTTTCTTCATCTTCTTCTTCACTATCATAAACATATTCTTCATCACTTTCAATTTCTTTTCCTTTATCTTTTCTTCTTCTTCTTCCTCTTCTTTTTTTTCTAGTTTTCTTTTCAGTAATTACAAAATCATCATTATCAACTTTACTTCCCTTTCTTCTTTTTTTATTAGTTCTTTCCTTTTTATTATAATTTTCTCCTTTTCTTTTAACAACCTTATTCCTAATTGAAAATCCATTAGCAGCATAATCAAATTCAAAAGCTGTTTTAACATAACTTTTATCATATTTTTCCAATTCTAAACAAACATGTTGATTTCCTAAACTAATATTTTTCAATCTCATATTTTTAAAAAATTCTTTATTAATTTCAAAAGGTTTTTCTTCATTTTCTTCTTCTTTATTCCCTAAAACATAACTAGCACCAAATCCCCAAGAATAAGCTTTTCCACTTTCAGGATTATAAGCAAAATTATAATTTCCATAAGAATCAATTTCTTTAATATCATTTTCATTAATATCAACTCTAGTTGGTTTTGATATACAACAAATAATTTCTTGACCTTCAGGATTTCTCTCATTTATAATTGGTAATCCACATTGACTTTCATCATTTTTTCCCCATGAATAAATATGATAATTATTAGTCAAAGCTAAAGTATGAAAATCTCCTCCTGTACATGATATAATTTCTATATTTTCTTCTGGAAATTTTACTTCTTGTGGTTCAAATTGATTTTTATTATTATTTATACCTAATTGACCAAATGTATTACAACCCCATGATTTAAATATTTTCCTACGATCATTTTGTATTAAAAATGAATGATTACCTCCTGTATAAATATTTGTTATATTTTCTCCTTTAATTTTATTTGGTATTAAATGTTCATTTTCAATTATTTGATTATTATCAATTTTTGAAATATCAATTCCAGTTTGTCCAAATTCTTTATTTCCAAAAGCATAAACATGTCCTTGTTCAGTTAAAATAACAACATGATTATTTCCTGAAATAACTTTAACAATATCTTCATTATTAATTAATTGTAAATTAATTTCCATTGGTTGTGTAATATGTTCACCAATTTCACCTTGACTATTTCTAAAAGTACCCCAAAAATAAATTTTATTTAATTTATCATTATAAGCAATAGAATGACAATCACCAGCAGAAATTCCTTCAATAGGAATATTAATATTAACTTTAGTTGGTATATTATCTGTCCCATCTCTTCCTAATGTTCCTCCATCACTACAACCCCATGAATAAATATTTCCTTGTGATGTTAAAAGGAGTGTATGCATTCCGCCACATGATATTTTATATATTTTTTCTATTTCAGTTATTCCTTTTATTGGTAAGTATCTTGGAATTTTTGATTCTAGGATAAAATCACCATCTTTGTTTTTTATGTTTCCTAATTGATCACATTCACCTGAACCATATACATATAGTCCTTCTTGATACATTTTGAAATTTAATTTTTTATTTTTTTTTATTTTTTATTTTTAAGAATATTTATAATTTTTTTGGCTTTTTGATAAATGTAAGAGGTAGTTTATTTATTTTATTTTATTATTATTTTTTATTTTATTTTTTTTATTTAATGGTAATGTTACTTTAGAATATAATATTAAAAAGTATTTATATTAAAAAAATATTACTTGGGAAAAATGAATTAATTAATTATATTAAAACAATAATAATAATTATCTTTATATAAATAAATAAAAAATAAATCGGGAATAATTTGGAAAAGAATTAAACTTTTTTTTTTTAATTTTTATTATATATAAAAATAGCTTTAATAAGTTTCTAATTAAAAAATTTTTATTAAACAAAAGATAATGATAATATATTAAATAAGAAAAAATGATTAATGAAAAAGAAAATTCAAATAAAGAAGAAAAATCAAAAAAAGAAGGACAAACAGAACAAAAAGACAATCAAGCAAATCAAAAACACAAAAAAAAACAAGTTCATTTTAATAATCAAACAACAGAAAAAAAGCAATTTATAGATAAATCAAAAGAAATATTAGTAGATAATTTTGTATTTCTTTCAATGATAGGAAGTGGTGCATTTGGTCAAATTTATTTATCATATGATATGAGAGATAATACAGAAGTAGCAATAAAAAAAGAATTAAAAAAAAATCAAAAAAAAGCACAAGTAAATACAGAAAGTAAAATATATCAAGGATTATTAAATATACCAT
>JAEEGL012480388.1_pt1 | contig 15064 bp, 11 predicted proteins | sample 9134231 | NCBI WGS metagenome assembly JAEEGL01 (sample SAMN16246548, study PRJNA631951) | gut metagenome | biome: gut microbiome; feature: rumen; material: fiber-attached | host: Bos | place: Iran: Karaj | collected 2018-10 | reverse complement strand
GCAGAAAGGTTATCTGAATGGTCGCTATGGAGCGATTCCGTTCTTTGGCGAACTGAATAATATTCATTGGGACGATGCGAAGTAGGAATAGTTTGATGCGTGAACGTCGCGAAGCATTTCGAGACGCCCGCCTTATAGTCATAGCCTCCGAGGGCAAAGACACGGAGCGGATATATTTCAAGGCATTAGCCAAAGAATATACTAATCCACGCGTGCACGTACATGTATTAGAACGGAGCGAGAATGAACAGAACAACTCCAGTCCAGAACATGTATTAAAACAACTCAATGACTACAAAAGCCAATATGAGTTAGAGGCGGATGACGAACTCTGGTTAGTAGTAGACAAAGATCGCTGGACAGAGGCTATGTTGTCTCGTGTAGCCACGGAATGTTCGCAGGAAGTTGCCATGCATATGGCTTTAAGTAATCCTTGTTTCGAACTATGGCTTTTATTGCATATGGAAGATGCCGTATCGCTGCCACCTGAAGAACAGAAACAGTGGATGGAGAATCGCAGAAAGTCAAAAAATGCCGACCCATATTTGAAGGTACGATTGCGTCAGAAGATGGGTTCTTACCATGAGTCATCCTACGATGCACTAACTCTGATAGCTCATATAGAAAACGCGATAGAGCGAGCAAGGGCGTTAGATAAAAACCCTACTGACCGTTGGCCGCAAACTCTCGGTACGCGAGTGTATTTGCTGGCGGAAAGCGTGATGAACAGGAACTAATTTCCTACTTCAGTCTACAGCCAATGCCAATCGGTCTATGGATGATAAACAGAAAGGCGGCAGAGACGACACTTCTAATATTATAGGCTTATGTATTTAAGTAAGATTTATATAAAGAACTTTCGGGGAATAAAAGAACTACTGGTGGAATTCGATAAGAATTTGAATGTGATTATCGGAGCCAACGGACAGTTAAAGACGTCTTTGATAGATGCTATTCGCCTTTTCTATTCTTGGGGAGAACCTAATCGAGATATAGAAATAACAAAAGAGGATTTCTATGTTGAGATTACACAAAACACAAATGGTACTAAAACGGTAACTTCATCAACTAGGATTGACATATGTTATCTATTTGAAGGATTATCATCACAACAAGAAGGGGCATTTTATCAATATTTGGATAGAAAAGATGATGGTACTATGGTTGCTAGAGTCCATTTGAGTTTTGAAATAAAAGAGCAAGGTAGAATTTATTCATCCTATATCACTGGAAAAGAAGAGAATGGCCTTCGTGCTGATTGGGATACTTTTCATTATTTTCATCCTTATTATTTGGGAGCATTACGTGACAGCACTCGTGATTTGATGAGCACTCGAAATAACTTGCTGGGAAGAGTGATTAAAAGAAAAATAGATAGGGCAGGTTCGGAAGAAGACGTAAAAGGAATAGTTAATTCAGCAAATGACCAGCTGTTGCAAAGACAAGAGGTTAAAGCAACTCAAACTGGTATAAACGATAACCTGAACAAAATAAACAAGGTGGACCTCCATGATGTTGAGTTGCATATAGAACAGAATCGAATTGAGTATATTGTTAATATCATAAAACCTTTCTTGCCATTTTCTAAAGATGACAAGAATGGCTTTGTGTTGACTCAAAATAGCCTTGGATACAACAACTTGATATATATAGCTTCGGTATTGAGTGACATTAAAGATTGTCATACGGATGACAATGTGAGTATATATGCATTACTGATTGAAGAACCGGAAGCCCACCTTCACCCACAATTGCAGGTGAATCTATATAACTTCCTTAAGAATGCAGATACCAGTGAGAATAGCCAGACATTTATCACTACCCATTCGCCGACTTTAACATCAAAGATACCATTGGAGAATCTTATTCTGTTGAAAGACAATGCTGCATATCATGTCGGGAAATGCTTTGAAAATAGACATTCTGAGTATATTGTTCGCGACAAAGCTAATAACAGGCTGTTAAATAATAATGAGGTAAAGAATTACCGTAATATGATAGCAAGGTACTTTGATGTGACTCGTTCACAACTGCTTTTTTCTAATGGATGTCTGTTTATTGAAGGTATATCAGAATGCCAATTGGTTGAAACATTTTCTAAGTTGATAGGCAAATCACTCATTGACCATCAGATAGAAATTGTTGATACAGACGGAACGGCATTCTATCAGTTCTTGATGCTGTTCAATTCTTCTGATGATAAGAAAAGGTTGCCAATTCGAGCGGCTTTTGTGACAGACGAAGACCAGTTTACAGAATCTAAGGATAAAGAGTTTAATCTTGACGCTCTCATAGCGGACAATTATACACAACTGAATACCTTAAGGAATGGTATTAACAACGTGCATATGAATGGCAGGGTCAACAATATGATAGTAATGGCTAACGGACAAGCAGGAGTAAAGATAAGCTCTGGAAAGAAAACGCTGGAATACCAAATATGTAAGGCTAATGTAACAGGAAATAAAGATGCAATCAAAGGTAGTTGGCTTTACGAACTTATAAAACGAGAGAATGTAGATGGTATTGGTAAGGTTGAAGCCTATATTGATAGTATAGGTGAGCGTGATCTGAATGATGTAGAACAGCAGAATGTTGCGTTACTCATGTGGAAATGTATACCAGGAAAAGCAGGGTTTGCCCAAACTTTGAATTCATTCTTGATAGATAAGATTGAGACAGGTGGTGATGTGAAGTTTACAGTGCCAACATATATTCAAGAAGCGATATCTCATCTGGTTCTGTAAATTATGGAATACGATTTAACACCACAACGACAAGTATATCTTGACGCAAGAGGGCATACCATATTGGCGGCATGCCCAGGAAGTGGCAAGACCACAAGTATTGTGAAGAAACTACGTGCGGTGTCGCAATATTGTGTAGAACGTTATGGAAAACATACTGGGTTTGCTTGCCTTTCGTTTACTAACAAAGCCTGTGCTGAGTTAAAGCAGAAATATAGGGAAATGCATGATGAAAGGTTGACTTTTCCCAATGAAGTGTTGACCATTGATAGTTTTATCATGCAATATGTAGTACTTCCATTTTGGTATCTTTGCGATGCTTGTAAGAAGAAACCAATTGTCGTGAATGAGGGAGAGATTCTGGATCGTATATACTATAATAATGTCCAGATTGCAGGAAAATGGCAACAGTATCCTGTAATGGAACTTCGTCAATACTCAAAACTAATGTATAGCAAGAAGCCATCGTTGGTCTCTATAGACAAGGCGGCATTCAAATGGAATCACAAAGTAGTGACCGATACAAATGAAAAATCATATTGTCGGACTGCGATTCTTTATCGCCTGAGTAAAGGATATATAACGAGTAGCGATGCTTTGTGGATGGCTTGTTATATTTTGAATCATCATCAAGAAGTATCCAAAGCTCTTATTTCAAGATTCCCATATATAATAGTTGACGAGGCACAAGATAATTCTGAGTTACATTTTGAGTTCTTCAATTTACTGAAATCTGCAGGTTTGCAAAACTTAGAGTATGTGGGAGATGTTTGCCAATCAATCTATGGATTCAATAATGCGAGACCGGAGTTACTTCAAGCCATGATGGCGGAACAGGGATGGAACGTTCTGCCAATGTCAGAGTGTAGAAGGTCAAATCAAAGGATAATAGACCTGTACAGCAAGTTGAAGTCAAGCGATGTTCCTGCAATCACATCTCATGGTGTAATAGACAAAGGCATTCCCATTGTAGTATATAAGTATGATGAAGGAAATGTTAGGGATATTTTTCGAGATTTTTATCAAGTTTGTGATGATAATGAGTTATCAAGAAGAATTATTTTGGCCCGTGGAGTCAATAAATGCAAGACGCTAGCTGGCGTTAAGGATGTGGACTTCAAATATTGGAAATCCGATTTGCCTTATTTGCTGATTGATGCCGTATTTGCATTTGAGGCTAGTGATATGGATTATGCTTTCAGAAAAATACGTTTGGTCTTATCAAAATTAATCGCTGAAGATAGCCCTGATGCAAAACGACAGTTTATCCATGAAATAGAACATAATAAAGACTGGAATGCAAAGATATTTAGATTTCTAAAACAAATACCATCTTTCTCCTTGAGCTTTAAGGAGTGGTCTGAACAAACATGTGTATTATTGCGTGATTTCTGGGAACTTGATGAACAACCTATGTTTGTGCCATATCAGAGACAGGTGGGCTATAAGATGAAAGAAATGGAAAATGTGCCAGTTGAACGGTTTCATCAGTCAAGGGATGAAGGCAGTGACTATCATAAGAGCATTGATACAATACATGCTGTTAAGGGTGCTACATTAGATGCAGTACTATTGTTCTTATCTGCTAATAGTAAAGGGCAGGGTATTTCGTTAAATGATTTCCCACGAAGATCTGTAAAATATATGACTGAGAGCCAGCGCATGATATATGTGGCTTGTTCTAGAGCTGTGCATTTCCTGGCATTGGCAGTTCCTAAGTCTATAGCTGATGAAACTATTCGGAGAACCTTGGCAGAAGTGGACATAGATATACGTAATATTAACCTGCAAGGAGAATTGGCGTTTACTGATTAATGCATGCCAGAGCTTGGGCGGAAACTTGAGATATTTTAATGTTCCACCCGAAATATGGTATCAAAAGTAACATTTATATTGCTTTTATTATCCTTTGTACCTTTGAATTTTTGATAATAATTCTCTTGACTCATCATTTAATTTCTAAAACATTGCCGTCTCGTAGAAAATTACAAATGGAAAAATTCTCATTCATGCTAAATCTAACGAGTTGAAAATGAGAGAAGGATTTCAGTATTTTTTCAATGGTGAGCTGACACTTCATTTCAAATCCGTGCAATTCAAACAGCGGTGCAGTCCACTAATAATTAAAGAGTTGAAACAGTACTTCCCGATTTTAACGGGACACTAATGTTCTGAATTCATAATTTAAATCGAAGTTAAATCCTGACCAGAATGTCTATTCTTGATTGTAGATTCCATTGCTGGAGGAGTGGCAAGCGGTGTGTTCAAACCAAGTGACGTGCACACAATATTAAACACATCGCGAAGGCTGTCATAGTCCCGCGCATCAACAAGCGCAGTCGTGGAAGAAAGAACCTTTACCTTCACATCTTTAAAGTATCTGTTACCTCCTACCGAAATACTTGTCCATTTTTCCGTCACATCAAACTGAACCGTTTCAGAAGCAGGCCCGTTTGATACGGTCATAACAAACTCATCCCTATGCACGCCTAATCCTTTACATATTTCTTTAATGTTGTTTGCTATCACCTTTATTTTGTCAATTTCTGCCATAGTTCCTCGAATCTCTGCTTTATATACGGGAGTATGTGCATCATCATGGGATAAGGGATTAAGAAGCCGTTTACGATATATCGATAGAGAAGGCAGCTGCACAAGTGGGATATTATAAAGAGAGCAAAAACGATTCTCCAATTTCCCAATCATCCCATTCAGGTCTTCTATTTCAATTTCACCATTAGTCTTTGGCTTAAGCAAGAGGTTGTCTGGCAGTAAACGCTTCAATTGCTCCTCACAGTATTTTCGCAGATAATTCACGGCTGCGGGATAGTCACCGCCTTCGAAATACTTTTCTGCCTTTGCCCTATATGTTAATGTTTCAATGAATAAGGGCTCAGGTGCATTGCCCGGTTGGCGTGACTCCCTTTCATACATCTCATAAAAACGCCAATCTCCTTGTTTTTTTGCTTCGCTGATAAGCATGCTCATCGTATCGAAGAAAGCCCTGTCATGTGTGAAGACTATCATTTGTCTGTCATTAGTCTTCTTCAAAAACAATTTGATGATAGGTATCCTTGCGCTCATATCGAGGCTAAGCAGCAAATCATCAATGCAAAGTATTGGCGACACATCTCCCGTTGAAATCAATTTATAGTCTGAAATAGCCAATCTCAATGCTATACCAATGCAAGTAAGTTTTGACTCATTGAAAAAGGATGCCAAGTGGTTAACATCAGTTGACCAGCCTGGAACATTGGAATCAACCACATTCGCTTTCACACTGATAGTTGGGTCGTGAACCTTTCCGTCCTTATAGCGCTTACAGTTGGGCTTCAACAGATTAAATGGAACGTCGGTCATATCAATTTCAACCGAGATGTTCTGCAAACCGAGATCATTGTGCAGCATATCGTTGGCAGAACGCTCAACCCGCATTAGGACGGCATCCATTTCATTCTTGAAATCACGCAACAATGTCATGAATTGTGTGTATTCCGGCGTTCCGCGATTCACTTGGCTGCGTCGAGTCAAGGGTAGCCTCACACTTTTGATATATTCCCACCATTCTTCTGCTGTTTTGCCGTCTTGGGTTGGCACTGTTCCATCTATTCGTGTATAGGCTCCGCTGAAATACAGATACTTGAAAATATCCTTTTCAAATCCCTTAAACAAGTCGATACTACGGCTGTTTTTCTGGTATATCCAATCAGACAGCATCCGGTAGTTGAACATATCAAACGCTGCCGTCGTAAGTCTGATGAAATCATCTCCAGCCGTTTTCGTTGATATGTTGGTGTCTGATATTTCATAATCTTTAGGAAGAACAGCTCTGCCTTCAGGGATAAAGGTCGTTTTTATACTGGAATGTTCAGTCCTCGTGCTATAGCGGTTTCTCAAATGCTGATCATTGTCTGGATTAAAGTACTTTTGTATTTCATCGACTGGTTTCTTGTGACTTTCCATCAGTGTATAGAGCCCCCAGACGATGGAACTTTTGCCAGAACCATTCTCACCATACAACAATATATTCTTACCGTTCAATGGAAATTCAAACGGCTTTTTGAAGAACTTGAAATTCTCCAGCTCAATCTTCTGAAGCTTCCAGTCCATAAGACTATTCTTAATTCCGCTGGTTAATCAATATCCTGGCCTTTTTCATATTGTCCATAAGAATATTGCCAGGTTTCATCAATTCATCCGCAAGTTGACGCGCATACTGCTTGTCATCACCGTATATCTCATTCATCATCTTCACGAAAGGCACAACGAATTTTATATTGTTTTCCTTCGTAAATGCTGGCTGGAACAGTTCCAGGCTCAAATAATCACGCAGATTTGTGAACAGATTCAGTTGCAGGCGTTCTTCGCGGGTCAAAGCAGTCTCCAACAATTTAAGCTGCGCTGTCAACAATTCCAATTTTCCACATGCAGCCTGAATCTCCACATTGCTATATGGCAACTCTAACATCTTTATTCTTTCTATGGTCAACACCGCCGTCTTTGCCCCTTTGCTGTTCAACAATAGTCTGAACAACGATGAATTTAAAAGGAATGCTATATACTCCGGCAACACAACTCCATTAACCAAAGCAACATAAGCTGGGGTGATAGAACTGCCAAGTGTGTTTAGAAATACATATCCTTCCTCTATTCCTAACTTTTTGGGGATAAGCAGATGTTTACCGGCAGAGGTAAGTGCCTTGGGATTATTATAAGAAACCACTTCTGCCATCTTTCCCAACAGGAACGAGTCGTCTTTATGTTCACTCACCTTCTCTTTTTCTGATGATTGTCTCAGAATCAAGTCATCTTCAATTTTCAATAATTCCAGTATCAACAATATCATCAAACGGTTGTAGGCACTCCTATGCTTATAATCTTGGTTGGGACTGCAATTTGTTCCATGTACATACCTGTTCCTCAAAGCAGGCCCATTTGTATATGGCGTATTGTACATGTAATAGTCAAAGTAGTTCCTTTCCTCTATGGAGAGCAGGTGATTGTCCTCCTCCAGCCAACCCTTGTCCGCCATTTCCTGTAGTATCTCTTGCCCATAGGCACCGTATGCCAACATTGGGCAACTGTGATATTCATACAATTGTTTTAGAAGGCCTATCTCCATTTTCTTTTCCACAAAGAGTTTTCCGTCTTCATTCTTCGAAAGATAGCCTTCTCCTATTAAATAATCAATATCACGGAGCTGGTACTGAGCGTAATTATCGTATGTTATTTTCCCATCTTGCTCTGCAAGCATCTGGAAAAAAGATCCATAGTGTTTGTCTTTAAACGGTTCCACAAACGACAGCATACTCTGATCGCTAAACAGCAAATGGAACAATCTGTATAGTTCACCAGGTTGCCCCTTTATGGTATAATACTTAATATGGTTGCAACTGGTGGTTCCAGACACTCTTACTGTATCCGAAGATATTTGCAACAAATCATCATCAACAGACCCTCTTTTGGCGAATAGGTTATATCTCTTTGCAACAGCATCAATTTCAGGTGCTATGATTCTACATTTCGACACCCAGTCTGCAGAAGGGTCCGGTAATGATAATGCCGTCGAAGGGTATCCAAACTTTTCTTTCAAATAAGTCTCGTAGAAAACCTTTATTGCCGATTCTATATTACGACCTTCGTTTTCTAGGGCATTTTGCATGGCTTCAATCTGAAGCATGGATATAGCCTCATTATAGCGGAATGCCATATTGGTCGTGTACGAGTACTTGCCTGTAAAACCCATTGTCCGCTCAAACACACTAGATTGCGAAACTTTTGACACTAACGATACCATTCCATTATACGCCAGGAATTCAAATCCATAGCGGCAATAATGCAGCAAATCCGCATCTTTAAAACCAAGCATAATTGGTTTTGAATAACATAGGATAGCATCCCCTTCCTCATCGTACTCAACCCACTTTAAAGGCTTGTTAGATTCTCCACTTAAACGGACAGAATACTTAAAATGAACGGTATTGTCCTCGTTGAAAAACTTGTTATTCAATTCTCTTTCTACATTTGTTGCCTTTAGAATAACATCATCTGAAAGTCTTAAGTTAGAATCCTTCTTTGCCACTAAGACAAGGCGTACATAATTCAAATTCGGTTCTGGTAAATCCAAATAGGCTGATATGATGTCTTCCCTATCTTGAAGCGTTAAAGCAGATGGAAAATACATGTGTTCATGGTTCCCCAATTTGTCATCTTCTACAAATTCACTTAATAACCATTCTGCCGTATGCTCATTTTCTTTGAGCAAAGCAGCAATCAACTCATTATTCTTTTTAACCAGTCGCTCTCTTTGAAGCAGGTATCGCAAATCATAAGAGTTATCTAACAAGGACTTATCCAGTGTCGCTTTACTAATAAAATTCTTAATATTGAATCTGTCTATGATTTCCCAGAAGTTATGGCGATACGAAAAATCAACTTGTTTGTACACCTCCACCCAAGTTGATTGATTAAGTTTGGAGAAAAATGGAATAATAACGTCTTTATACCCTTTAATCTCATTGAGGGTGTTTTCTGACCAACTCTTCATGTTGATACCATTATCCACAAAGAGCCAGATGTTATAAAGTTCTATAACATCATTAACATCTTCAGGTCTCCAACCCTTATGATATTTTTCTATAATCTCTTCTGCGTTCTGCAGATAATAAGAGATACTCATATCATAGGTGGAAAAATATTGTATCCTATTCCTCATTCGTTCTCTTTACTATTGACACTATATAATTTATTTTTTAACCACCCCAAAATCAGCTAACACATGCTCGACAATAGCTCAAGCCCCGACTATTCACGAAGCTTTTTCTTTTGCAAAGGTACTTATTTTTATCGAAAGTCGAGCATTTATTTAGCGTTTCGCGCGTAATTTAAGCAAATTTTATCTAAAAATACATCTATTGGAGAGTAAAAGTTGTGTTAATTGAAGTTTTTTAATTAACTTTGCAATGCATAGTGGCGATATGCCATTTTTGCAAGACATAAGCTCGATAGCCGCACAATCACCACCGTACTTGCTACGAGCAAACATAGAATATAGGAGCTGCCCCGTTTAGGGCGCAGATATCCCATATTTCTATGTGGTTTGTGGTGAACCGTGCGGCGTATGGCGAATGTCTGCGCCTTTTGTATAATAGTATTTTGAATCTTTTTAAATTATGACTGTATGGCACTAATAGACGTTATTAAATGTGATATTCAAGATGGAGAGTTCTGCTATAAATTTCCATCAGACGATTTACTTATAGGATCTCAATTAGTTGTTTATCCTTCGCAAACTGCCTTTTTTGTAAGAGGGGGTGAAATTCTTGATTCCTTCACTTCAGGTACATACACTATTTCTTCTGAGAATATCCCATTGCTCAATAAGGTCATAAACATTCCGTTTGGCAACGAATCTCCTTTTAAAGCTGAGGTTTGGTTTATTAACCAGATTAGCAAGTTGGATATGCCTTGGGGAACGCCTCACCCTATTCTTCTTGAAGACCCCAAATACAAGATCATCGTCCCAGTACGATCTAACGGACAATATGGATTGAGGATAAAAGAACCACGTCTGTTCCTTGAAACACTAATTGGTAACATGTCAGACTTTAAGGCGGACAAAATCAATCAATATTTCAAAGGACGTTTAGTTCAAGCACTCAACTCCTTGTTGGCAAAACAGATTGTTGAGCGGAATGTATCAATACTCGATATTAATACAGACCTGATACCCATGTCATCAGAATGTGAAGCGCAACTGAATGAGATTATGGGGAAGTATGGAATAGAAATAAAAGAGTTTTCCATTATGTCGGTCAACGTGCCAGAGAATGACGAAAGCGTTATCAAGTTGAAAGAAGCAAAGGCTATGATGGCAAGACTCAACATAACGGGTAAAGATGTTTATCAGATGGAGCGAAGTTTTGACGTGTTGGAGAAGGCTGCAAGTAATGAAGGTACAGGAGGTCAGATGATAGGAATGGGCATAGGTTTAGGTGCAGGAGTTTCTGCTGGTAGTACAATGGCTCAGATGTCCTCACAGATGATAAATCCCAATCCTAATCCAACACCTCCACCATTGAACTTGGACAAACAGTATTTTATCCATGTGGATGGTACACAAATGGGAGGACAGACCGTTTCTAGCATTCAAAGCCTTATCCAGCAAGGGAGGATAAATGGCGAAACGCCTGTATGGACAGCTGGAATGCCTAATTGGACAAGATTGAAGGATGTTCCAGAACTGAACGCGCTGCTTAATAACATTGTTCCACCTCCAATGAATTTGTAATATGAAAAGATTGATTATTTTAACAACTATCATACTGCTTGTTGTTAATGGGCTGTTGGGGTTAATCTTAACTGCCTATCATTCTACCAATATATATTTGAATACTGTGGTAATCCTACTAAGTGGAATCGTTCTTTGGATAATAACGTCCATGAAATTGAAAGATGCATTTAAGGTTTCTCTAATCAGTTTATTTACTATCGTTGGCACTATAGAATACATCTTGGGATTCTTTGCCCCTACAGAATGGAGCAACAATTGGTTCACAATCTTGATGATAGTCGTTTTGGCTATTGAAATCATTATTGTACTATCGACAAATTATGTAACAAATAAAAACGAACGAGTATGAAAGCATTAACCTGTGAAATGTGTGGAAGCACCAACCTTATCAAGGAAGGTGGCGTGTTTGTCTGCCAATCATGCGGCACGAAATATTCCGTAGAGGAAGCCAAGAAGATGATGGTAGAAGGAACTGTTGACATAAAAGGAACTGTCAAAGTCGATACATCCGACGAGTTGAAAAATTTGTATGAGATTGCACGCAGGGCAAAAGATTCTAACAATAGCGATAACGCAGCTAAATATTATGAACAAATTCTAATGAAAGACCCTAATAGTTGGGAGGCAAATTTCTATACTATCTATTTTCAGTCTATGTCATGCCGAATAGGTGAGATATATTCCGTTGAAGTAAATCTAGTCAACAATTACGAGCCTATCTTAGCTTTAGTAAAATCTACACTGCCAGAAGAAGAACAGGCAAAAGTATTAGAAGAAATATACCTTCGCATATCTATAATAGCAGATATATTTTTCAATTCAGCAGTAAATTACTTTAAAAATGCAGATGTAGAAATTAGATATGAATTACGGGGAGAAACTTGTGATAGAGTTTTATATAGTTTCTTCTTGCTCTATTATCTTGCCGCATACATTAACGAAACTTTTTCACATAAGTATGAACAAATTGCTGTCAAATGTTTAGAAGATGGAGTTAAAATTCATACAGAATTTCTACAGATAGATCAATTAATGGTTCCAAAAGAAGAAAACCTTGAAATAATTAACGACAAAATTGAAGAAATTTTAAAGGTTAATCCAGACTATAAAAAAACTCAATATCTTATTGATTTGGAAAAAGAATCTGAAGAACCAACAATAGTTAATAATGTTTCCAATTCGACCTCTGGAGGTTGTTACGTTGCCACTGCTGTTTATGGCTCATATAATTGTCCTGAAGTTTGGACTCTCCGCAGATTCCGTGACAACACTCTAGCAGGGACATGGTATGGAATGACATTTATAAAGTTTTATTATGCTATTAGCCCCAAATTGGTTAAATGGTTGGGTAATACAACTTGGTTTAAAACTCTCTGGCGTAAGCCCTTGGATAAATTAGTTAACGCTTTGAACAGAAAGGGAGTGGAGAATACTCCATACCAAGATTAATTCTTTTTGTTTTAAACCATAAGGAAATGGGAAGATGTGCTCATTCAATCAAAGCACTTCTTCCTGCTTTTGCATAAAGATCTATCCCAATATACTTGTGGGTAGAAACTTATATTTCAACTCTCATCAATTGACTTATGTATCCATTTGAAGTACACATAGATAGCTATCTCTATGGTAATCGTTATGATTGGCAGTAGAGAAAGAGAGCCGACAATGTAGAACAGTTTCGTGGAAATCCATACGCCCTCGTTGTTTTTCACTATGTCTGTGAGTCGTTGGCTATGCTTCTGCCAACTTTCTTTTTGCTGCTTGTGATGGTCGTCAAGTGTCTGTTTCTCCTGTCCCAGCCATTGGGTATGGCTGTCATGGAGTTGTTTCAGACTCTCATCATCAAGCCTCGTTTTGACTGGTGTCTGTTGGGCCTGGACAATGGCGTTGCAAATGCCCGTGATGGCATTATCTGCGCTTTGGGTGGCAGCATTGAGACCTTTTAAGGTTTTGGCATTGGCCTCGTTGGCTTCTCTGGGCTGGCTACGATGGTCAGGAATATGCTCATGTATTATATCAATGTCTACACTTTCTTCGAAGAGCCCGAAAAGGACTGGCTCAAGATGCAGGAAGAACTCGAAATCCAGCCACGAGGACCCACCCTTTTCCCTGAGCTCTTCGATTGAGGGGGCTTACTTTCTGGAAAAAACATCCGCAACGCCTGTTTATCGGCATTGCGGACGAGTCTTTTATACGTTTTTAAGTTTTAGCGGACAGCAATAAATGTAAAACTCAAATATTGTGCCAAATAATCATGTCATTCATCATGTTTGAAGGCTTTTCTTGCGTGATGTGACTTTGAAATAATGGGAGAAATGCGTAAATTTGTGTGTTGAAAACCATTTAACGATGATGAAGGCAACAGTAAAGCACTATGTGAAATGCGTGGAGGTGGGGCAGTACATGGCAATGTGCTACCATCCCGAACTCACCGAACCACTGTGTCGAGCGTGTGGCAACTATGGCCGTTGCTGGACATGCCCGCCTTTTGACTACGATGTGAATGAGCGCCTCAAGCGCTATGAGTGGGTGTTGGTGCTGGGAGCGCAAATTGTGCCCGACGAGGCGTTGCGCAATAGCCCGGGTAGTGCCGCCGAGCGTGATGCGCTGGCACACCGGCTCATCACAGAGGCGTGGAGGCAGTGTACTGGGCCCATGATGCGGCGCCTGGAGCAACAGCACGACGACAGTATGCTGCTGTGCGGTTTTTTTGCCTGTGAGGCGTGTTCGAAGCATTGCGCCCGAATCGACGGCAAGCCATGTCTGCACCCTGAGCTGATGCGTCCGTCGCTCGAAGCTTATGGGTTTGATGTGTCGAAGACTACCAGTGAGTTGCTGGGTCTTGAACTGAAGTGAGGCAGCGGCAATGCTTTGCCCGAATACACCACCCTGGTCACGGCCCTGTTTTCTCATGACGCACCAACAGCCGATGCCATGGCGCCCCTCGAAATGATGTTGACCCTATAGATTCGCAAACTATATATAAAACAAAAGCACCTCATGAGCAAGTGCCCGTGAGGTGCGTTGTGTTTTTATTGCATGTGTTGTCACTTCATTTTCGATAACATCTCAAGAGTGGCTTTCTGCACGGCCTGGTCAACCTCTTTCTTGCAGTTGAACTGGGCAATCTTTTTCTGCGACACGATGCCTACTTGCTTCTGCAGGGTGTCGATCTGTTTCCTTTGATATTCAGTGAGCTCGCCGTAAACCTTGTCGTTAGTGAGCATATTCTTCACATATTGATACATGATTTCACTCACCTGTGTGCCGCTTTGGGCAGCCTTGAGGCTCTTGAGAGTGGTGTTGAGGTTGGCTTTAATCTGGTTGAAGCCGTCGACGCTGGCATAAAGATGCTCGGTTGCGGGAGCGGCTGTTGCCTGAATGCTCATGGGAGCCATCAGACACATGGCGCCAAAGAGGGCGCTGAACAATGATTTCATCTTCATAGTGTTATACTGTTATTTTTGGTTGTTCTATTGTTGTTTTGCAGGCACAAAGATATATGCTTTTCCACAATTGGTCAAAAAAGCGGTGCAAGTTTAGAACTTTTTAAACATTCAGGAGTTATTTATATAAGATGTAGGCACTCATAGGCTCAAGTGAGGCCGTCAGCACGCCCTTTTTCACGCGCAGGCGGGCCTTGGTGACCGCATCGCGATATTTGCCGTTCTCGAGCGTGACAGGAATGGCAACTTGTGCCGGCTGCTCGTCGAGGTTGATGACCACGGCAGCACGGGTGCCGCGTTCCACGATAATCTGCTTGCCATTGTCGCTGAAGACGAGGTGCTCTGGCTTGTCGGCATTGAGGCGGCGGAACTCGTTGACGGCTGCCACCACGGGGTGCTTGAACTCGTCGTTGCCCACCTTGCCAATCTCGTTGTCGCCCCAGTAGTTGTCACGGGTGCTGCCGTGAGGACGCGAGTAGAAGAGGGGAGTGCCATACTGGCGAGCGGTGAGGAACACCCAACCCAGGCGCACGAGTTCGTCGCTCATGCCGGCCGACTCGTGGGCATTGCAGTAGGTG
>JAEEGL015870417.1_pt1 | contig 15065 bp, 11 predicted proteins | sample 9134231 | NCBI WGS metagenome assembly JAEEGL01 (sample SAMN16246548, study PRJNA631951) | gut metagenome | biome: gut microbiome; feature: rumen; material: fiber-attached | host: Bos | place: Iran: Karaj | collected 2018-10 | reverse complement strand
TCGCCGCGCGCACCTCGAACAGGAGATTCGTCTCGCGCGGAATCTCCGTGGCGTTCATCACGCAACGCATCGTCTTGGGCACCCGGCCCTCAGGCTGGCAGAAGCCGTCGGCCATGAACCGGCGCACGGCGTTCGTCTCCCAGACCATGGCCCGTCCATACGCGACCTTCAGCTCCACGCGGTAGTCGAACACGCGATCGCGCCCGGCGGCGGACGGAAGCGCCTGCGGGAACGTTATGGACACCTGCTCCACGTCCTTGCCGTCGCGCGTCTTGCCGGGCGCCGGATTGCCCACCTTGACCTTCGCCCCCTCCGGGAACTCCGGTGCCTTGGACGCCGCCGCGCGCGGCGAATACTCGTACGGACGCTTCGTTCCCGCGAGCGGCACCACCCAGTCCGGACCCAGCGGTTCGCCGCCAGAGACGAACTCGCGCCGCGCAAATACGATTCGGTCGTCGTACACGTCCATCAGCATTCCCTGGCGGCAGTCGTTCGGCTTCAGGTGCGGCATGGCCTTGAATCCGGAGTTGCGCTTCGGCCCGCTGTTCTCGCGTCCGCTGGGCGTGGAGACGTAACGAAGGCTTCCGGCGTTCAGCGCCGTGTATGCGCCCTGCCAGATCGAACGCTCGTCCGTGATCGAATAATGCGAGTGACCTGTTATCGCGATGGCGTTCGGGCACTTCTCGAGCGCCGCCGCCGCCCCACCGCTCTTGGCGGCGGAGCCGCCGAACACCGATCCCGTCACGTGCGGGTGCTGGAGGTAGAAGAACGGCTTCGTCCCCGCCTTGGCCGCACAGGCGCCGATCGCCTCCGCCACCTTGTCACCGCTGTGGTACGGCCAGTGCGCGCCGAGGAACCAGTATCCCTTGATCTCGCGGCACGGGATCGGCTCGTACGGCTCGTCGAACGCCTCGCCCCAGAACTCGTTCTCGTGCGTCGGGAAGATGTGCTTGGCGAGCTCCTTGCGGTTCGGGTAGCGTTTTTCGCCCTTCTTGCCGTACTTCCAGCCCTCCCAGTCGTGGTTGCCGCAGATGAAAAACTTCTCAACCGTCCGCCCGTCCGACCCCTTACCGCCGGGGAACACCGTGCGCCAGGCCTTGCCGACGGCGAGGAACTGATCCTTGAAGGCGTGGTTCGTGAGGTCGCCGGAGATTATGACGGCATCGACCTTCCGCTCGTCAAACCAGCGCAGGGCCTTGATGAACGTCTTCGCGTTGTGGTCGGGCATCTCCTCTGCGTCCGGCCTGCCGAACTCCGAGATGTGGATGTCGCTCAGCACGCCAACGCGCAGACGCCGCCCCGGACCGTCCATGGTCCCTGGCTTCGCCGCGAACGCCCTGCCGGAAAGGAGCGCGGCCCACGCGGCCGCGCCCTCGAGGATGAATTCACGCCTGCTCTGCATCGCTACGCCTCCTTTTTTTCATTTAGCGGGTGATCTTGAATACACCGTTTTTTCGGTTCCGATGCTGGGCGCATCGGCGCCGGGAAATCCGCCCCAGAGCAAATCGAGGAAATGCCCTTCCCCGCGCGCCGCATCGAACGCCTGACGCACAATGTTGCCGCAGCGGTAGCCGCCAATCTGCCAGCATCGCCACAGCATCGACCCGCGATGCTCGTCAGCGGCGAATTGTTCCATGTAGCGTTCGGCAATGCCGATGTCATCGACATCCTTGGCCCAGATTTCAACCTTGTCGCCATAATCCGGCATGCCCTCAAGCACCATTTTTGCGACTTCCATGTCGTTCGTGGCAACTGCGGACCGCTCGGCGGGAAATGTCCTGCGCATCACCGTTCCATAGCTGAGGTCCTTGTCCACATATCCTATCGCGCATTCTGGCCGCCCGCTTTCATCATGCCCGAGAAACCAACCATAGTCATATTGCTTGACCAGCCCCACATTGTCACGCGTCACCAATGACGCATGGCCAACATTGTGATGCCATCCGCCAATGATGTCCACCGCCAATCTATTTTCGGGGAAACTCGCGAAATAGATTCGCCCGGGCTTGGCCTTTTCACCTTCGGGCAATACCCGCGCCGCATCCGCGCGCTTGGAATACTTGTAGTGCGAATAGGACAGACACCCGGGACAGCCCACCAACACCAGGCATCCAATTGACATGGTAATTATATTTTTCATGCGAAAAACGTGTCCCTAGACCTCCTTTTTGTTCTTGGGCTATTATACCACACTTTTTACGGTTGGCAGCACGAAATCCGCCAACGCCCTACGCTCGTCATTGAGGCGAGGCGGCCTTTTCTTCCGTGGCCGTTGGGGACACATAGCAAGAACCGCCTTGGATAACGTCAAGGGTATCCAGAATGACTTGAAAGGCCTTGAATTTCTTCGGCCAGGCGTTGTCCCCGGTGGTTTTCCCGACGACGTTTGTTCCGTCCAGGAACTCAAGGGTCCAAACGACTCCATCCAAGACCTCGACGCCGTCTGGCTGATAGGACGTTTTCCAACGCGAAACCTCAGCCTTTTCCAGTTGCCCGGCAATCCAACGCCACACGTCCGCCGTGGTAATGTGGTCTTTAACGACCGTCGGACGCTCCGCGCCAAGGGGTTTTCGGGTGAATAGAATCCTATGGCTATCCATGTATATCCATAGGTAAGATGTGGGGCCAAACACATCGACTATGCTATAGCGCAAGCATGTCCATCGTGTATTTGACGCAAGGGCGTACTGCTGCGATTCGGCAACAGGATACCCTAGCCCTAAGTTATCGTCCGGCGCATACACGCACCCCAGCACACCCGCCAGCATCAGACATCCAATTGACATCGCCATACGTTTCGTCATTTGTCTCATCATTGTTTCCTTTCCTGCCCTTTACTCGTATTCAGACACGAAATCTTACACTGTTATACGACGATTTCACCATACTCATCTCTGATGCGAGTTATACTGTCAGGCATCCTTACACCTACAAATCGTCTACAACCTGAAAACGCATTCTTTCCAATACTCGTCACGCTATCAGGTATCGTTACACTCATAAGTTGTCTGCAGTCAGAGAATGCCTCTTCATCGATACTTCTAACGCCAGGAGAAATCTTCACGCTCAAAAGGTTGCAGCAATCGGAGAACATCCATCTTGGAATGCTTTCCAACGTTGAAGGGATCGTCACGTGCACCAAACTGTAGCACATCACGAACGCAGAAAAACCAATCCACATGACTCCTTCTGGTATTTCCACAGACCACAATTTTCCGCAACATGAGAACGCGCATTCAGCAATTCCCCTGACACTTTTGGGGATTTTAACATGATTCAGATTGGTTGCAGCAGTAAACGCAGACTCGCCAATCCATCCTACGCTGTCTGGGATAGTCACGCCGGTCAAGCCTTTACAACCGCAAAACGTACACCCGGCAATACATTTTACCGGAAACCCTTCTATTTCAGCTGGTATCTTAATATGCCCGTGGACATCCCTCGCTCCAACAATTGACACATACTGCTTTGCCGTGTTACAGTTGGTAGTGACCTCGTACTCCAATGTAGCACCATCAATCTTAATCTCACACATCTTGACTTCTCCTTGCTGTGGTTATCTCTGTACCTTTAATCACCGCCCGGCTTAATTGTGCGCATTCCGATAGATCCTGTAAATCTCATCTCCTGCATTCTTGACGTCCCTAACGGTCTTCGCTTCGCAATCGTTCGCTACCGCACGTAGTGACTTGCCCAATTCCTTCGGGAGCACTTTCGTAGCTTGCCAGACGTCATACACAGTCCAGCCAGTTGATCCAAGTACCACTCCGAAACCAATAATATCTCCGATCGGGAGCGGACCATCCGCCACTGCCGAGCCAGCGCCAACCGCCACAGAACCGGCCATGCGGGCAGTCGCCTTTCCTAGAATTTTCGCGATGGTTGAAACTGTTACTCGGATACACGTGGCTTCAATGATTACACTGATGGCTGCGACAATCTGACCTTCAGTTAGTTCGCGCTTGCATTTCTCGATACGCTCGCCGCCATCGGTCAAGATGTTTCTGAAAGCCTCATCGCCAGGTAGTTCAACAGAATCAAGCTCAACCTCAAGTTCGTGTCTGAATGCCTGCCTTTCCGCCTCGACATTCTTCAGGAACGAAACGAGACTTGCGTTTACCTTGTCACGTGCGTCGTATAGCCCCCTGTAGAAGTTGGCCTCAAGATCGTGTTTTAGGCTGTTTGCCGTCCGGCATCCGTTGTCCATCTTGTCCTTTACGAGCGTCACGAGCAAATCCTTGCAGCGCGAGAAGGTTCCGAACCTATTCACCACACGCGGAATTCCGTTCCGTACATTGCCGAATCTCGCGGCAGCCACAGACTCGACCTCAGATGCGAATGCCGCGTAGTACCTATCGATTGCAGCGGTATAGTCAGTCTGCAGCTGTGCGACCTTCTTGGCGCGCTCTGTAACCTGTACCTCCTGGCGAGTGGTATTGTCAGACCCAACTGGCGATGTGTTGCCATCCGAGCTGCCCGATCTGGCAATATACCACATGCCAATGATCGTCAGAAGCAGAAATCCGAAGACCGCAATGATTAGCTCCACACGGGTGAACCCCGAACGCTCAGAGAAGGGAGACGACGGGGACACGGCGATGACATCTACCGAGCAGCCAGTAACCGAGGTAGCGCCTTGCATTGCAGCGGCACGTCTACTTGCGACAAACCTGTTCCAGTTCTTGACGAGGGAAATCCAGGGCCAGAGAACCCATACAAGGAAGGAAAGCGCAGCGGCGCTCGCCATCACTACCAGCCACTTGACTGGCGTGGTCACTGATTCCGCAACGCCACCGGCAAATTCTGGGTTGGCGATGACGGCCTCTTTCACTCCTTCACCCATCTGCTGCACACCGTCAGCCGTTTCGTGTGCTGCGATCACCAGAGCGGCACCGCCGCCAGCCGCCAATATCTGCTTCGCCGTAACATGCTTGGCTACTCCTTGGACCACTTCCCCTGCCGTACGCTTCGTAACGGCACGCTCAACCGTCACAGCGGCCAGCTTGGTTCCTCCCCGGACGGCATTCTTTCCAGCAATGCGCAGTCCAAATTCCGCAGCCGCCTTCTCGCCACCCTTCACGACCGCCTTTGATATCGGCATCGCCAAGACCGGCGTTATCACCCCAACGCCGGCAATCGCCAGCATGGTAACCTTAATCATAACCTTGTTCATTGTATGCCTCCTGTTTCTTTGATAGATAGATGTTTATGACGGCTCAGCAGCCGCGCATAATAAAGCCTATAACGATGATCATTATCACGATGCCGAGACAGCCTACTTCTGAATTGTTGTCTCTATGGACATGAATCCATTCACCCTTCTTCGCATGAATGTGGCGATGCTTCATTGTTATCTCCTAACAATTATCGCCCATGATGCTTGTGCCAACGTCCGGTTCCGTGGCAACGACGGCAGGAATGTCCTTTGTAAGTCCCCGTCCCTTTACACCTGAAACAGATCCCCGCGTAGTCGCCAGAATACTCGCCACGGAACAGACTCCTCGCTCCCCTGAACTCACCCTGCCAACTTCCGTCAAGGCTCTCACGCCTATAGGAGTTCTTGTTCCCGAAGAAACCCTGCTTACGGATGCGAACAGACCGATATCCCTTGTCGTAATCCGTTACCTCTACTTTGGGGCATCCCAAAAACGTGGTCGTGTGATGGATTGTCCGCCCAGTTCCTGTAATCCAGTTTATGAACGACTGGATCATTCCTGTGTCTCTTCTACTCATTTGGAGTCTCCTTTCGTTTTCCTCATTTGTTTCTGTTTTCCTTTCGCCTTCTACTGTTGGCGCTTGCTTATTAGCAAACACCGTGCCAACACCGAATTCCCTACGCGAAATACGGATTCGGGGCGTATTGCACAGACTTTTTGAAGTTATACTCCCGTGATGGATTGTGCCTATATATTGAATTTGATAAACATTTATGATTTACAATAAATACGGGCTATGATATACTATGCCAGCACCCATCAACAAGGAATGGACATGAAAGAAAATAGCACAGAAGAAAATAGCATAAAAATCAAGAACGCGGTGATTGTAGCGCTCTTTGACCGCCAACTCGACTATATCCCAAAGAGTCCAACCACAAAAGAACGCACAAGTTGGCATCCTGCGACCGAATTACTGTCTACTGAAGGTTTACCGATAGTCTCCAAGTATATTCTTATCACCCCAAAAGAACATCTAGTCAACCCCAAAGACCCCCAAAAACATCAGGAACACGTCAATCGGCTTGTGTCGTTACTGGAAGACAAAATGCGCGACATAATTCATACCCGTATCAAAGATGTTGATAAAGCGAAAGTTCTCATATCTAGGATTAAAGTGGAACCCAAAAAAGTTGACTATGACAACATTTGGGATATCAAGTCTTGTACCGAAAATCTCAATCCGCTTCTAAACGACATACTCAATGAATTTCCCAGCTACAAGGATGCCAAACCAAGGAAACCTCAAGCAGTTCCCAAACCGACGCTCATAATAAGCCTGTTAGGAAGTACAACAGCAGCTAGAACAGCTCTTTATCTAACCACAAGACGACTAGAACGTGAAAGTGGAAGATTCCAACTGCGTCTTGTAAAGTATCTGGATGATACCAAGCCTGCAAATCTCACACAATTGTGGTATGGCGCCGATATTTCCTCTACCTCAAATGGCCTTCTACGCCAAGGAGTGGGAACGCAACATCCTACCTACGCCACAGAGTTGGATAAATTAGAACGAGTCATTCACACCTTTCGCGACGCCAAGATCTTAATCACCGGTCCGACTGGAGCTGGGAAAAGTGAATTGGCACGACTCATTATCGACTATATGCAAGCCTTGCACAGCAACATAACTGAAGAGAACTGCATTGTCCAGAATGTCGCAGCTGTAGCGAAAGATCTAATTGATTCTGAATTTTTAGGTCACGAAGAAAATGCCTTCACAGACGCCAAAAAACTACATCGAGGAATTTTTGAAAGAGCGAACAATGGAATCCTCCTCCTTGATGAGATAGGAGAACTGCCACTGCATCAGCAAGCGAAACTGCTCACAATCCTTGACGGCACTCCATTTACCCGCGTCGGAGGTGAAACTAACGTCACCAGCCGATTTCTCTTGCTTTGCGGAACCAACAAGGACTTGAGAAAAGAATGCGACGCAGGAAGATTCCGCAAAGACCTGTACGAACGCCTGAACACATGGTGTATAGATGTTCCCGCTATCAAAGACCGTCCTGCCGACCGCGAGCGAGCGCTCCAACGTGAATTGGAAGTATGGAAAACGGCGCACAAAATTGAAGTGATGCCCTCACAAAGCACGAGAAAGGCCTTTCTCGATAAGGCAAAGCAATACGACTGGGAAGGCAACTTTCGTGAGTTCCATGCAACATTCCTCCACCTCGCCCTGTTCGCAGGGAAAGGTGGCATAACAGAACAAGCAATCGAAGATGAGTTTAGACGCAAGACATCTCACTATCAAAGCGAGAGACCTTCATCCGTCCCAACGCCATCAGACAAATCAAACTCGTCCGAATCAGTTTATGACCTCGCGGAAATAGCTCGGCTAGCCTGCGCACTAGACGTCTGCCGCAAGTGCAAGACAGCGACGGAGGCTGGCGAACTTCTTTTCGCCGCAAGAGCAGAATCAGCACGAAGGAAACAAACCGGTTTCAATGGAGCCGCCAGCCTTCAACGTATCTTCGCTCAATTCGGGCTCAAAGCACATTTCAAGAACGGGACGATCTCGGTTGCACCTGTAGCACATAATACCACTAACAAATTATCAAGCCCTAGATTTGCAGCGTCTTCTTAGCGATCGCAATCTGGCCTTCTGCAAATTCAGAAAACACATCATACGTTTGAATGGTATTTACATTCGCGCGCACATGTCCAACACGCTGAGAAGCAACGCTTCCCTCGCCATATAGACCATTTCTCGAAAATGACATATGCGCATTTCTGATCAACGGCTTTGCTGCTCTTAGGGCATCCGTCCAAGGTGGACTATCATGTTCCACTTCATCAGGATTAAATTCTATCTTCGCAGAACCATCCTTTGGAGCAGAATAAATCAGCCAACTCTGATTCGGTAGTTTACCATTAAACCACACACCATCACGATATTTATCTCGCTTCTCGACGTCAGTTGTGTCAAGATACGGGACAGATTTTGCATCCAAAACAATCCAATACTGACTTTCTGGAGAATTATCACTGTAAAACACAATTGCATAATCAGGAGTCAACAGATAACCAGAAGTAAAACCTCTTACGTTAGAATTCTTGTCTTGATATGCTCTAATGCCACCGTATAATTCCACCCTCAATGGACAATCTCTCTGTTTAAGTTTCGCGCAGATCGGGTCATTGAATGTTGGTCCAAGATGAATATTCTTAATGCATTGCTCGACTTGCCTTGTATAGTTAGTCTCTAGATCTTCGAGCCCCTCATTAATAAATGCTTGGACAAGACGCTTAAACACCCATGCTTCATATATAAACGAGTAGTTCTTTTGCCAAGTTGAACATTCGCCATCATCCGAATCACGCACATACTTAGGCAAACGAAAACAACCATTCACTCGGCCTTTAAAGTCTCGCAATTTCAAGAAATCCATCATCATTTTATGTGCACACTTATATGCTTCGGTATTAGGAATGTCAACTGTTGCGAGGTAATCAATAGAACCGGAAACAGCACCTCTGCACTGCGTCCACGGACATCCCTCCGTCAGGAAAGGTTGACACTTCTCAACAATCTTCTTCGCGTTATCAAGCAAAGACCGTTTGAATACAATTTCTTCCTTTATATTCTTTGGAAGGAATTTGTCAACATCAGGCACCTTGCTCAACCGATCTTCATCTGCCGATATACTATCTTTTAATTTGTTTATCAAATCGACCACACTGTTCTTAAAATACAACAGGAATCCTTTTATTGCCCTATGTATCGGCACATCGTATGACATTGACAATACAGGGGCACAAACTTTCCCATGAGATATTCCCAACAACAATCTACGATTCATGTCACGTCTTGTCTTCGGTGATATCTTACACCGTCTCTCCAGACTAATCCTTTGATATGTTCTTACAACTCTCCCCGTACATCTACTTGCGATGTCTAAAAGATGTGGCTTCAATGATTCTATCAATTTTTCAAACTCGCCAATTTGCCTCTCTACATCCCTTAGAGTACTCGCCGTCGCGGAAGAAAACCATTCCTCTTTTATGTTTGCCCTTGAAAGCCCCTCAAGCGTGGAAAGAACTGCAGAAGGATTCACATCAATCATTTCATCAACCATATGATTCAGCAAATATTTCTTGTCCGGATTCGGCTCTACCTCAATATCAAACTCTGCAATTGTATCCCATTTAAAGTCTTCTGTCATATTAGCGCGGCGAAGTAGCCGCAGCGTAGACGGCCCAGAAGCACCACGCAACATCTGCATTCGAAAAACATGCAATTTATTACCCTTTCCCCATGTAAAGAACCGCCCTCTCGCGTCTGTCTGTGGTTCATAATCTGGTCGGTACGCAAGTTTTAATTGATATAAAGAATCCAAGTCTTCATCTGGGGCTGTCTTTTCAAGTTTCGCCTCCAAAAACACAAGGTCACTAACAGCACCTTTGATGCCCCACGTGCCTTCGCTAAAGTGAATAAGATTCCGACTTCTATCCTCCGCCCCATCGCCAATAGGGAGCGGTGGAGTTTCAATGAAAGCCTTCGTGGAATTTTTATCCCTATAAAAGAAAACCTTAAGATTCATACGCTAGTTATAGTTATCCTTGCATGACTCTTTTAGTGTAATCGGCTATTCGCCTTGTCAAGAGCGAAGCAGAAAGTGGCAGCTTAAAACCAATGCTTACATCCTTACCATTCTTCTTGATCAAAATTTGATTGTCAACCGTATCCCGAAGTGTTTTAATATCAGTTATCGTCCCGGGCGTGGGTCTGCATGCAAAAAACACCCTTTGCGCGAGGAATTCATCCAGCGCGACTTTCTGTCGATCTACTTCCAAGAGTCTAATCGCTTCTCCGTTGTCAGATATTTCCCCTGTATATGGAGGTCGGTTACGGATATATGCAAACAAATCTGAAACTATGCGACCACTCATATCGAACCCAGCGACCGACATAATACTTTCATCCCCTTCATTAGGTTGTTTAAGAAGAAACAAAATGGCCTTAATGATTCCGTTGTCAATGGTACGAGCATAAGATGACTCATACCAACGCTTAAAGTCCTCGTATGTAATTGGGATACTGTTGGTGAAAGGCTTTATTTCAGGTGTTTTGCCTTTTGCAAGATCCTCCACAAGCGACTTCGTTGTTTCAAAAGAACTAGACAGTTCAATGGTGTTGCAGCGGCTTAAAAAACGCGGACTCAATGGGCGTGTTGTTTCGTCCGAATTACATGTACCGATCACTCGGAAGTTACACCCCACAGACAGGTCCCTGCCATTTTCCCTACACCCAGGAATCACACCATATCCTCGACTCATGATTTGAATAAAATCAGAGAAGTAATGCTCAACACATGCAAGATTCATTTCTTCAAAACAGGCAATGCCCATCGGTTTATTCTCACCCTCGGATATGTTCCTTATAAAATCAACCAAACGACTCGGCGCATGTCGAAAACCAGTATCCGTCTCATAGCCAAGTAGATCCGCAGGTTCCATCCATGCCGGGTTAACGAAAATCTGTCGCCATGATCGCTTGGCTTCATCCTTTTCTTCGGGAGAACCTGCAACAGCCCTCATATACAACTCTGCCAACGAAGATTTACCCGTACCTGGACTACCCGCTAACAACGTACACATCGAACACTTGACACTCGTATGCAACCTTACAAGATCAGCCGTCTCGTACGTGAATCCACAGTCTTTTACATATTTATCGAAAACAGACAGGAACGCCATCTCCGCATCCCAGCCGTCATCGCATGAGATTTCGCGTTGTTGGGGATCGGTTTCCATGTCTTCACACTTAGAAACATCTCTCGGTTGGGATTCTTCGCTCTGATGGCGTTCCACCAGCGGTACCCAGTCCTCACAATCAATAACAGAATGTTTATTGGAAGGACTCCATTTTTGGGGGACGAGTATTGTAAAATGCGTCCCGTGGTACACCATTTCTGTCGCTTGATTACGCTCTGCCACGTTACTCCTAAAGTCTCTGTTATACTTAAAGACTTCAGCGTATTTGACAACGCCATCACCATACGAGAAAAAACCTTTTACGTAAACAACACCATCTGTTAAGAGAATATGCCCAGGAACATTTTCATTGCCGATTATTTCAAAATCGTTGTATTTCGCGGACAAGCTCCCAGCTCTGTGTTGTCCCAAATATTTCTCCAGAGATGGTTCGCTATCAGACTCCTTGAAATCAGACCACATCAGCAATTGAACGGCATATTTACTACCATCATTAAAAAAGACAATTGGACCACTATTTGCCTTTAGTCCGATTACATATTCCCCGTCTCGGACACTCGCCGGTTTCCGTATCCACGCCAACTGAATGTCATCAGCATAACCTTCGACAACAGAGAAAACATCCGTCACGACCCAATGTTTCTTGTCATGTTGGTCATCTTTCAAACTAAGTTTTCCAAAGAAAAAAGGCCTTTCCTCATATTGCATTAAACTGCGCTTCGTTGGAGTCTTTGACACCTTATCTCCGCTACGGCGACCAGAACTCGACTTGGCACTCGTACTTGCTCTCATCTCTATGTTCCTTTTATTCAAGTTTTTATTCTCATTCAGACATCCGCTTGCACAGAAAACAATGCTTCCCATGTCCGCAGGGAACGGCGGTCGCGGGGCGACCGCCCTACCGTTGGCGGTCACGCGGATCCCCTGCCGACGGTCACGACAAGCGCGACCATCCCTGCGCGGGAAATCTGTTTGCCACGGCGAAACGAGCGTGTGCCTATCCGCCGAAGCACCAATAGTATATCATAAATTCAGGTCTGCGGACGAAAAATTCACGCAGATGCGGCTTTCCGCCCGCAGAACTCAGCCGGGCTCTCCCAGCCGGAATCTACCTAATGGTACGATAACATACGGCAAAGAGTGGAGAATCTGACAATGCTATGGCAATTCAGGCCGAAAGTTGTGGATTATCTCCGGCAACCTGAAGGCGCACCACTGCGGGAGCGTCAGGATGTCGTTCGCGAAACCGACGTTACCGTTCACCAGCTTGACGCCCCAGCGAATGTCCTTATACGCCTCGCTATCAATCAACGTGCGGAGGCTCTTGGAACGGTTGTTCTCGGCCTTGACCTCTATCGGGACGAGACTGTCCGCAGACCTGGCGAAGAAATCCATTTCAAGGGTCGAGTTATCCCGCTTGAAGTACGCAAGCGGCATGCCTGCCTTGACCATGGCTTCCCCAACGATATGCTCGAAGAGACCGCCTTTCCATGTGCCAAGATTGCGGCGTATGCGTACATCCTCCTGAACCTCCTTTTCGAGCATCGCCAGAAGCAGTCCCGAATCGCATAGGTAGAGCTTGAAAGCGTCGTTGTCGAGATGTGCGCCAAGCGGCAGTTCCGCAACGTCCATGCGCTTGCACTTGTTTACGACCCCAGCATCCTCAAGCCACTCGACGCATCCCCAGTAGTCCTTGCGCGTCGCACCCTTCGACACGGTCGTCCACTGGAACTTGCGGTTCTCCCTCGCAAGATGCGCAGGTATGGAATCGAACACCGCCTGGATGCGGACAGGGTCAAGTCCTTCGGCGTACTTGCGGATATCTGCACGATAATCGTTGAGTATGCGTCGCTGCGTGTGCGGAACGAGTTCAAATGTCCCCCTAGTAAAGTATGTTTCAAGCACTTCCGGCATGCCGCCGGTCACGCAATAATCCATGAACAGCCTGTCTATCGTGTTCTTGACCGCCACGCCAAACGGGCGACATGCAAATACTGGTTCCAGAAGTCCTGCAATCTGCTCGTCACGGTATCCGCATCCCCAGAGGAATTCCTCGAAGTCCAAAGAATGCATCGTCTCCGTCTCTTGGTATCCGACACTGTAGCTTTTGACGCGCTTGACCTGGATACCGAGGAGTGAACCGCTACAGATGACGTCGAAGCGCCCGTCTTGCGCGAAGAATTTCAGCGACGTGGCGATTTCGGGAAACTCCTGCAGCTCGTCAAAGAACAGCAATGTGTTGCCGGGCGTGAAACGCAGTCTTGGATCGATGATTGAAATGTTGCGGATCAGGCTGTCAACGGAGAAACCGTCACGAACAATCTCCTTGAACTCCGGCCTTTCGACGAAATTGATCTCAACGTAATCCGTATACGCCGTTTCGGCGAAATGACGGACCGCCTCCGTCTTTCCGACCTGTCGCGCACCCTTTAGCATCAGGGGCAAACGGTCTTCACGCGCTCTCCAACACTGAAGAAACGTATCAAACTTGCGGCGCAAGTATAAAATTGGTCTTTTAGGCTTCATGCGCATGTATTATATCATAAATCCGCGATTCACGGCAACTCTTCAGCATGTTTTATGAGCGAACTTTAAGATTGTACGGCATGTTTTATGAGCGAACTTACCGTAGAGATAGCCACTTTTATGAGCGAAACTCTCACTCTCGGGCTGGAGCGCAACTGGAATTCGTCTGTGCGGCGGAAGTCCGCGCAACTTTTACCTTGATCTTGCGGGTGCCCCATGTCACGGCCTCTCTATGGGACGAGAACCAGACGTCTATGTGAGCGCCCTTGACCGATTTGCCGACGTCCTGCACGGTTCCCAGACCATACCCCGGCACCACCATTTTTGTCCCAAAGGGAAAAATGGAAGGATCTGCGGCAATCGTCCCTCTTGCGGCTATCCTGCCGGAAGCCGTTATGCCGACCTTCTTCGGCAAACCTTTCATCTTTCCGTAGCTGTAGACAGGTTTGCCAAAGAAGACCCATTTCTTTTTCCACCCGCAGCAATTCCCACAGTTGCAGTATCCGGTGACCAGCAGCTCCCGCGTCTCTCCCCAGGCTTCAGCCGTTGGGGTTCTTCCGGGATTCGCCGCGATATTCCTCCCACCAGACACATCCGCCAATGTGGCAACTGCGGCAATGCCCAAAAGCACGGCAATCGCCACAAGCCCCCTGACATTGTTGTGGAGGTGTCCGCACATCTTAATTTTCCTGCCAGGTCTTCTCGGGCGAGAGGAACATCAGACACGGAATTCCGAACACACCGAACGAATAGTCGTCCATGCAACCTTTCGTCGCCCTCAGCGCAGCGAGCTTCCACAGCCCGGCGGCGGGTTGCGCCGACGAACGCCACATTTCGCTGCCGCCAATGTCATCGACATCCCAGACACACGTGCCGGCCGGATCGAACAGCCGCACATGGACCCGTTCGTTGCCGCCGCCGCCAGCCGCCGAAACGGCGAACTTGCCACAGCCCTCCGGAACCCGCAAATAGACTTCGCCCGGCAGACCATTCCACCCCGGCAGGCCGATCGTATCCGACATCACCAGCGCCAACGGCGCGTCCGCCTCGGTGAAATACAGCACATGCGTGCCCGCCATCGCGTTCAGGCGATAAAAGCCTGCCTTCGGCACCTTGAACGCAACCTCCTGTTCCTTGCGAAACACGGGTTCCAGCTCAACCTTGCCGCACGTGCCGCCCTTCGCCGAACGTAGCGCAAGCGAACCGAAAACGCGCGGTGTCCGGCCCACCGCCCGCAAGGCAACCTTGAAATGCAACGTGCGCGCGGCATCCGCATAAACGAAGTATTCGGCCTTGCCGCGTATGTGCACGGGCTTGAGGCGTATCGCCTGGCCGGGTGTGGCATCGTAAATCCGCGTGCGCGCCGTGTCCGGCAGAGACACCGCCTCAAGACGAATCGCCGAGCCGTCCGACCACGTGAACGGCGGTATCCGCGCCCATCCGTATTCCGGACCCAGCTTCGTCAAGGCGCCACCCTTCTCCGGATCGGCGGCGAGACAATCCACGAACGCGACGGACATCGTCTCGCGTCCGGTCGGACTGCTGAAGGTTGTCCGGCCACCGTCCAAATCGTTGAAGACGCAGTTGCGGAACGTCACCGCC
>JAEEGL015083602.1_pt1 | contig 15065 bp, 19 predicted proteins | sample 9134231 | NCBI WGS metagenome assembly JAEEGL01 (sample SAMN16246548, study PRJNA631951) | gut metagenome | biome: gut microbiome; feature: rumen; material: fiber-attached | host: Bos | place: Iran: Karaj | collected 2018-10 | reverse complement strand
GTTCAGTCAGACCATTAAAACGCTGTTTTTCACGTTCTTCTGTAGTATAATAATAATCGTCATCACGACCAAAGGGTGTGTCAAAACCTATGCGTTTTGCTCTCCTAGTATATAATGCCTTTTTATTTTCAAATTGTTGAATTTTAACTGTAGCGTCTTTGACGTACTTTTCACAGTATTCTCTAAGGTGTAAAAGGTCATTATATTCAATGCTGAAAATGTCTGTACGTTTTGATGTTTGCTGCTTTTTCTGATATGTGTGGCAGTTCACATAGCTATCAGTATTATTCTGACAACAAGTAAGAAGACCTTCGTTATTTGGAATATAGAGCCATTCCTGAATCTGAGTTTCTCTATGAAGGTCATCAAATGTCACACTAGGTGTATCAGCAAATCTTTCAGCAAGATTTTCCAATGTTGCTTCATCTCGACAGAAGATGAACAATTTTTTGTCTTCAGATGTTATCAGCTGAAGAACAGGATTGGTGACATTAAGTTGTCTTATAGATTTGATATCAAATTCATCAATAACTAAGCAATTCTTTGAATTTCTGTGTTTTGTAATGAATTTCATATTACTTCAATTATCTCCTTATGATTTTTATTCAAAACGATAAAAAATAAACCCAAGAGCGTAAGCCCTTGGGTTTTAGCAGCTTATTGATTATTAAGCTTCTACAGGTGCAGAATGCTCTGCTCTGTTAGCTTCGTAAGCATCGTAAATCTGCTGTACAGTCATGGTAATCTTCTCGAAGCAGTCTGCTCCATCACCTTCCTTAACTCTGATGCTCACCTGACGCTCCTGTGTAGGGTCATCGCCAAGGAAAACTGAGCTATAGCCCTCGATAACGGAATTATCCTTACGAGTGGCAGGCTTTACCTGATTTACAGACACGCCCACTGTTGCAAGTCCATTGATAGACTTATCACAAGCGAAGGAAACGTTCTTGAACGCCTTCTTGTTAGGGTCCTTAGGCTGAACATCGTGAATGAGCTTGTTGTTCACGTTGTTGAGGTAGATAAGAGTTACCTTTGTTTCCTGAGTAGTTGTGTTATTATTTGCCATAATAAGTTCCTTTCTTTATGTGAGAAAATTTTATTTTTGATTTTAAGTAAAACGATTTTACATTTTACCTAATAGAAAAACCGAAAAACCAATGTGGTTTTAGTATAAAGATTTCCCGCTTGCGGGTCGAAATTTATAATACGATGAGAGTTAAATATGTCTAAATTATGTCGTTATATTATCTTTTTTGTTGAACTTTGGCGATTATTGTGGTACTATGTTTCTAATAATAGGAGACTATGCAAGAAAGGAATCGAAATGAAGGTTTTAGGTGCAAAATTATTAAAGGAAAATGAAATTCGAGAGGAGTACAGTTTACGGGAAGTTCTCATAAGTATATTTGGTTCTGTCAGTGAAGGTTTTAACTTCAAAGACCTGACGTTTGACTTATCAACCGAGATTTCTCCGAACAGAAAAATCATCAAAGGCTCATATTCGATACCTTTCATTGATGAGTTCAAACCATACTTTGAAGGTCTTGACAATGTAAGACCAAAAAGACTTATCCATTTGAAGGAAATTCAGTATCTTCCTGGCGAAGCCCATCTCATTCATGAGGTCAATAATTATTATTTTGTTGGCGGAAAGCGTCCTGATGGAACAAAGTTCTATGAAGATGCACAGTTCCGTTCTAAAGACGAAATGGCTGAGTTTGTACGAGCATTTGATGCTATTGAGATTCATCATGCTGCCAAAGGACAGTTTGAAGAATTCACAATGGATAAAGCATATATGTTCAATATCACAGGTTCTGATGCGATTGGAACAGAAAAATTCAACTTTGTTGTTGATATGAATGAGGAATCGAAATTCATTCATGAATTTGAAGGTGCATCCAAGCCTGTATATACGATTTATTATGACAAAGCACATCAAAGTGTAGGAATTGGTCTTTCAAGTGTTAAAGATAACAAACTTTCTGATATCGGATATTTTAAGAACAAGGACTTAAATTGGGTCTTTGTCATTAGCGCAGAAATGAGTGAATTTGATGTTCACATCACAAAAACCGTTCGTGAAGTGGTTAAAAACGCAAAGGAACAGGGATTATTATGAAACGAGTGGCTCTGATATTGGCTATGGCAATTCTGACAGGAGTCCTTACTTCTTGTGAAAGTAATATGAGCGATGTTGAGAAACAGATTGCTAAAGAATCAATGATTACCAAAGCTGAAGATTCAAAAGATAATAGCGCTGCAGCGCAGCTAAGTGATAACGACGACACCCTCAAGTCAAATCTTGAGGGTGAAAATTTTTATGATTCAGTATCAGTTCACGACGTAAGTGAAGCGGATTTACTTGAGTTGTATGGTATCAACGGCGGGAAATCCGAAATCTTTTTAATATTGGATTCGAGTAAAGTCGATAAGATTGTGGTCAAAGGAAAGGCAGATTCAGTTGAAATTAACGGAGATGATATTCGTATGCTTTCAGATGACGCAAATACTCTTGGACAGATTGCTGATGGAATTAACAAGGTTCTTGGAAATTACGATGGTGCTACTGCAGATGAACTGAATTCAAAACTACGTAAAGGAGCTGAGGACAGATACTATGGTAAGCTTTGGTTTTGCGATTCAGAAGGCTCAATCAATTTTATTGCCTCTCTCAGATTGGACGAGAATACAAATGAAGTGAACTATACAGCATTGGAAACAGATGTGCTTGGTGGTTACATTTTGGTGTACGGATTAGGAACAGATGTCCCTGTTAAAATAGATGGCACTGATGCGTGTTCATTACTTTACAGTATTGACTATACAGGATTGTCACCTGAGGAGGAAGTGTCTTATTAAGAAGGATACCTGATTCAGTATCCAAATATTAAGACCCTGCGATGTTCCCTGCGATGAGAAACGGTGAAAAACCTTTCACCAATTTGTTAGCTGCTTCCAGGCTGCTTCTCATCACCCGATTCCAAAATGAATTTAATAACCTCCATTAGGTTCACCTCCATACATGATGATATAAAAATTTAGAACGTGATAATAAAAAAAATAACCCCAAGACCGATTTGATTCAGCCTTGGGGTTTCGTGTTTCTTATAGAAATTCAATATAGACATCCTGTCTGCCCCATGTGCAGCAGTCTTCATAAGTGTCCATATAAACGTCTATGCAGGTTCCATTTTCAATTGTACCTATGGTCTTACCTTCAAGAATCTTTGATTCGCCGATTCCTGATTCAGAACCATAACCTGTGTCATCAAATTTGTAAACACCAATAAGTTCTCCACGAGAACCATCTTCGTTTACTCTGTAGACCTTAACATCTCTGCCAAGCCATTCAACCATGCCCGCAAGATATTTACCCATTCCAAGTTCTCTACCATTTGCAGATGGTATGTTATACTCATTGTAATAACAGGTTGCAGATATTTTGATAACAGGTTTTACGTCAGCCATGTAGTTTATGCTGACATAGGCATAAGAGTCATCTAGTTTTATCTTATACCAACCATCACACTCATCAACAACGGTGTAGGCACTTCCGATTGGTAGTGTCTTGACTACGCCTGAATTTGAGCAAGCGTTTGCCCTAGCATTGACTCTTGCTGTTGTGTAGAGTGTTCTTGTTTCAAATGGAATCTCATCTTCGGAATCATTTACTCCAAAGTCATATCCGTAGTAATAATTGTTTATTACAAGGGATTCCACCTGAATTGGCGTTGTTTCATCGGTTGTTTTTTCTGATGTGTTTGCTGTGAGAATAGCAGCTTCCTCTACAAGAGGGTTTCCTTCTTTGTCATCAGAATACGAGCATACATAGAGCAAATTTGCTGTAAGAGATGCTGCAAGAATGAACGCCATAATGTGATTCTTCCTAATTCTCATACTTTGTTAACCTCAATCTTTCTTGTTAAACCCATGTGGATTGCGCACAGGTCGGACTTAAGTTACATTTATGTGACCGAGAGCGGAAGCTTTTGAATATGTATCTGTTTAAGATTAAAAAAAAAACGGATAACCGCCATCTGCAGTCATCCGTCTTCTCGTACTAAAAACATCATTATAGAAAGGAAGTAAAACCCAATGCTTTACAGCTTAGCGGGCAGCGAGTCTCATCGGGCATTTTCCTCCACAAGGAATACGGGTTCGTCACCCAAACTCGCCCATTACCGCCGCCACTCTCCAACTAGCCGTAAAATTGAATTAACAATTCAAAGATACTACCGAGACCTCTATGAGGTCGTAGAGTATTTTTGAAACGTTAGAATCTAAAGCCATAAGAAGAATAATCCAAGTAGATAATAAATAAAAAGCAAAAAAAAATCCTACACCGTTCGGTGCAGGATTTGCTTGCTGTTAAATTTAAGAATATTGAATTCATTCAATAATAAAACCGACACCTGAAAAGGTGGTAAAGACTAGAAAGAGAAAGTATAGTAAAGTTAGGTAGAAAAGTAAAGTCAAGAACAGTCGGTTTAAATCCATCTTTGACGAACTTTGACAAAATGTGTTGAATTTAGAGCATTATTGTGGTAATCTAAAAATACCTTCAGATAGAAAAGGAAATAGTATATGAGTAAACGTAAAGGAAAGAAAATTGAAAGTGTACCATACGAAAAGAAAATGGTCGTATCAGTACAAGAAGCAGCACAGCACACAGGTTTATCTGAGCGTTACATCGCAACGCTTACAAGACAGCCTGAGTGTAATTTTATCATGTTCCCACCAACTAGGGGAAGAAAGACAATGATAATTAGGGAAAAATTTGAATCTTATTTACAGAGCATCATGCCTAAATAAAATCAGAAAGGAATTGAAGAAAGAATGGATAAAAGACGTGCGGTCCGTGTCAAGTTATTCAAACCTTGCACGGTAATTATAAATGATAAAGAATATAAAGCTATGCTAAATGATATATCAAGAGTCGGTGTCAGTTTTGATGTTGAAGTACCGATGATTGATTTGTATTCCGACGTTAAATTTGTAGTTGACGGCGGTGAAGATTTTGGAGAAATCTCAGGTAAGTGCAATGTTGTAAGAACTACGGCTTTCAATGGTACATCCTTTATTGGATGTGCTCTTGATAGTATTTCCAATATGGAATACATCAAGCGTTTGGAACTTAAGGCTTCCGTAAAGAAGGCTCTGCGTTCCGCCGAGTCATAAGAAAATGACGAGGCAGCATATTACTAACGTATCGAAGGTAACTCCGTAAGGATTTACAGGCAAAGCCTGTTCTTTTTATGATTTATAATTTGCATCGTAAGATGCTCATAAGAAAAAAAAATAATCCCAAGGGTGATTAGCCCTTGGGATTTTGATTGTGTGATTAGAATGTAAAGATTGATTGTAATGCTTCTGCAACTGCAGCAATACCTACAAAGAATGCACTAATTGGAATCCAAATTCCCATAAGTGTAGGCATAGCCTTTGAAATAAATCTCATAATGCCATCCATAATGGCTCCAAGGATGCTTTCACTGTAGTCATCCTCATATTTGTTTGTGTAATAGATGGCTACAAGCCATAACACAAAAAGCATTACCTCAACAATCACACATTGAATCAACATTTCTTTCATAAGTTTTCACACTTACCCTTTCTATATTCTATAATGTTTTTAGTTAATCAAAATAGCAATTTTCGAGCGGAGCGAGTCTATCTCTTTTATTATTTACTATTTCACGTTTTGAACCGAGACCGCCTATGCGGTCTCTAACCCTTTCTGAGATGCCCGAACGAGCGAAGCGAGTGAGGTCAAATCAAAATCATTTTGCCAATATAGGTAGGTTAGATTATAGGTTCAGTGATAAAGGCAAAAAATCAATCTAAGATAGATTGATTAACTTATAAAAATAGCTTATTTACCGTGATTAACATAATAAAAGTATGAATAGACTACTTTTCTTATAATAATTTACTCAAAATTCAGTAAAAACATTTGCATTATAGTTTCATTTATGATATTATTACTTCAGTGCTTGGTATAAAAATATTACTCAATATAATTTTTTTGAAAAAGAGTGTTGATTTTATTTTTTAAGAGTGCTAATATGATAAAGGAATTTCAGATTGCTCTCTAAGGATATATCTGAATTCACAATAATCTATGAAAGGAGAGAATGCGACATGAATATCGGAGCACTTCAGATGGCTTTCGACCTTGGTACTTTCTTCTCAAACCTTACTGAGAAGGGTAAGCAGTGGGGTGGATATTTCATTATCTTCCTTGGTGTAATCCTTATCATCGTTGGTGTTGTTAAGATTGTTAAGGGCTTTGCTACACAGGGTCGTGGTCAGACAAACTGGCTTATGGCAATCGGTACTATCCTTGTAGGTGGTTTCTTAGTTGCCGCAGGCTTCAATGGTGTTAACAATCTTGCTAATATCGGTGCTGAGACAATCAATCAGCTCGGTGGCGGATAATAACGCTCCTCTATTCGAGGATGAAGCACTTTTCGTGTTAAATTTGAATTTCGCTGAACAGTCTGAATTTTTTTTTCAGGCTGTTCTTTTTTTTTTGTCATTGACAACACAGATTTTCCGTGCTACTATTTTATATGCGGAAAGTGCATAGTTCGATATGAATTAAAACGCATTCATTCTCACGGAAAGGCGATGACTTCGGTTGTCGCCTTTTTGTTGTAATTTTCTCATAAATCTGTTAAAATAATATTGTAAGTTACTGATAAATGAGGTAGAATGAAATGAAGATTGAATCTTATGAACCTCATCTTATGAAATACTATTTGGATTTCATTCCTGATGAGGTAAAGAATTACATTGAAAAATTCAATATAACAATAGATGATAGACCTGAACATTTGAAGTTTGAGCTTTGTAAAAGACTCATGGAAGATTGCGATAGTATCGTAGTAAAAGGCAAAACTCACGAAGGTGAAATCAAATATGTCAATATATTTGTTGGCTCAAAGGAAAATGTTCTTCACGAAATAGGACACATATTTGATATACGTGGCAAGGACGAATATTTCCTAAGTAGTTCAAATTGGTTTAGACTCGTATACGAAAAAGAATGTGCCATTGCAGACTATGATGAATATCTTTCATCAGATGCAACTGAATACTTTGCGGAGTCCTTCGTTGATTATTGCTTGGATAATGAGTTAATGAAGTCTAAAAGACCTCATACTCATGCATTCATATCACAAGCAGTAAGGTCTCTTAGTTATTCAGATGAGAATGCAGCTAAATTATTTAATATGAAAGAGGCTTTGGAGTGAAACAGATTATTAAGAACCATTTGATAACAGCAACATTATTTTCAATGTTTGCGTTATGGTTGAATATACTATTCATAACATTAGGTTGGATAGATACAACTCAGCAGACAATAAATGGGTTTACAGTATTTTATGTGTTAATCGCTGCTCCATTCTTAGAAGAATGTGCTTTCAGATTAGGATTATTTAATCTGATATATAGATTTACACATAAACCAAAATTATGTATCGCCGTGTCATCCATAACATTTGGACTTGCACATGTGCTGACAAATTTTGATAAATATCATGTAGTACAGGCGATATATGCAACTATATGCGGTGCCATGTTAGGCACTGTGTTTTACTTTTCAGGAAGAAAAATAAATTACACAATCATAATGCATGTGGTTGCAAATTTAGTAACTGCATTCACACCGATGACAATATTCGGAAATACGACTGTGGGGTGGATTGCAGTCATCGTAACAATGTTACTAATGCTCATATTATTTGATATTACGATTACGAAAGGGGTGTTAAACTTTGGGAAAGACGTTGAAGAAGAAAATCGACAGGCAGATAATTGAACTGCCTGAAGCTGAAGTAAGAAGTGCTGTTCTCACCACTTCTAAACGATATAAGGTGTTCGTTCAGTATCTTCAAATGGAAGATACAACATTTGTACGTGAGTACAAAAAGTTTAACGAATCTAACGTTCCTGAACTTGCGAGCAAGGAAACAGTGTTCTCAATTTATGGACCAAAGATGCCATATCATCAGTACACCTCCTGCGAGAAAAAAATATGCGAGACCGCATACGCACAGATTAAACAGCGATATATCAACCTTACTCATCAGGGTCATGGTTATGAAGATTATCGCAAGTTTAAGTATGAAAAAGGTAAGAGCATGGTGAAAGGCTTTAAGTAAAAAAAAAAAAGATATTCCGTATCCGTCGATACGAAATATCCCGAAAGCTTTCAATCTTTTTCAGTTATACCGAGTGTATAGCTTCGATAATAAAACCGACACACGAGTACGTGTGCTTAAACGGTAGGCTTAAGTTTAAGAAATAGGTTACTAACAAATAGGGGTAATAAAAATGCTCACAGAAGTATTTGAATATGTAATAATAATGGTGGTAGCCATTGTTATAGTATTCTTAATAATGGTTGGGCTTATGATGGCAGCAGGCATCGGAAGCATCATAGCATCAATTCATATTTGGCATAAGTCAAACATGGATGAATACAAAGATTCAATCAAGAAAACAACATATAAAGTGTTATCGGTACTTCTTGCAATTTGCGGTGCGGTTTTCATGATTGGTTCAGTTATAACATTCTTCAATGGACCTGCTGTATTCGAGTTATTTGGAGGCTAATATGTTTAATGACATGATGTGGACTTTAACAATTGGAATACTACTTGCAGTATTTGGCTTTGCAGGGTTTTTATCAGGAACATTGTTTACGTATATGCGTAAAAAGCGTTGCAGCCTTGAAAAAGTAGGTAAAGTTGTTGAACTGAAAATGGAAATTGTGCATATCAATGATGTTGATGAATCACAGACAGGTGAATATGTTAGATATTCTCCTGTATATGAAGTGATGATAAATAACATTCCGTATAAATATGACGATATAGGTCTTTTTGATGAAGACGAAAAGCCTGATATTGGTTCAAAATGTACGTTCTATATCAATCCTGATGATTTTTATGATTATTATGCTCAAGGTGAACTGCGTAACACAAGTTTTTGTATCATAGGACTTTTATTCATGGCTGTTGGTATAGTCATGGGAATATGTGCATATTCCCAAATCTAAAGAAAGAGGTATTTCTAAATGGCTTGGTGGGCTTTATGTAAACGAATTTCATATAAAAATTGGAAACCATTTGATATGATTGGATGGTACAGACAAAAGCTATATGAAGATTGGTACAATTCACTTCCCGAAGAATATAGAGCCTATCTTGAGGAGAAGGAGCGTATTGAGTCTGAAAGACGAAAAGAAGCTATAAATATGGCTTTTAAATTCGTGGAATCACAGCCAATGCTAAGGGAAGCATGGCATGAGACATTGGAATACTTAACAAAATAAGTAAAAAAATTAGAGGTAGCAAATGCTACCTCTTTTTTACTTACTAAGGTGCAACCCTTAGAGCACTCGATGCCATTCCAACTACATTACCCTCACTATCAGTTTCAACTGTAGTGTTATTGATGATGACTCTTGAGCCATCTTCAGCGGTATATGTATAGCCGTTCTCGATTTCAGAGATTGTGTTTGCATCACACTCAGCTTCGATTGCAGGCTGTGTTGGCTGTGCAGTTTCGGCAGATGCAGAGACATTAGTCGCTGCCATGAGTCCAAGCATAAGTGCGATGCCGAGTCCCATTGCCTTTACAGTATTCTGTTTGTTTGACTTCACATGATACGTTCACCTGTTTTAGGCTACTCCTCCTTTACTTAATCTATAGTGTACTATAACGGAAAATCGGAAGATTTGCAAGTGTGAGCTTATAAATGTTTGACATTTTCCATATATGGAATTATAATAGTTGAGGATAGGTAAAAATCCGCATAAACAACTATTTAGAAAGGAAAACATTATTATGTCAAAGACATTAAGTAAAGGTGGTAAATCTAGTTCTGATAGATATTCAATCTATGTATCTAAAGATAATGTTCATCAGGCTAAGAATGCCAAAGACTATGTTGGTCAGGCTGATAAGGATTATGTGAACTTATCAATCAGGGTTTCTAAAGACTTATCACCTACAGGTATTGTTTATCTTAATCGTGTAAATAAGTCATGGCTTAAGGAAACTAAAGACGGTTATAGACTTGACTATAACAGTCAGTATGATGATAAGGAAATCTCAATCAAAGTTCCTAATGGTATGAAAGACGACAAAAACAATCGTATCATTGAGACCAAGACGATTACTCAGAGAGAACTTTATGAATCTTACAAAAAACAGCATGATGAATGGCAAAAAGAAAAAGCTGAAAAAGCTAAGAAAAGCCTTCATAAGGATGAAAATACTGATGAAGAATCATTCGATGAAAAGAAGAATGATAAGAAGCCTGAGCCTAAGAAAAAAGACGAAGAATACGAAGTCGTTGATGATGAGAAAGAAGATTTAATCGAGAAATACTATAAGATTCTTCTTAAGTATTATGGCATTGATGGCGATTTTGGTCATACAAAGGAATATCCTCAGCCGCTTAACGTAGAGTTGCAGGATGCTGAAGGTATGAATGATAGATATCATAATTACTTCAAAGATGTTGAGCAGAAGTTGGCAGGTGCTCATGCAGATGGCAACTACACAACAATCGATTATTCTGAGGCTCAGTTTGAAGCAAGAGGTAAGGTTCGTGACATGACAGACCCTGCTGATAAGCTTATTACAGAGCGTGCAAATCATCAGTGCAATATCAATGATGAGTTATTTAAGAATGGCTGTGGAATGCATGAATGTTCATTCACTGATAAGCAGGGCAATCCAATCACTCTTGATTGGGAAAATGATTATCAGCGTTCATACGACGCAGTTGTATATGGTCTTGACCATGGCATGATTGATTGCACCATGAAGAATGGTAAGAAATTCGAAATGCCTAATGATGGTTATGACGTTGCAGCTATGGATAAAGCTTCTGTTACAATGGAAAAGTACATGTCAGACCTTGAGAACAGAACTCATGCTGAACTCGAAAAAAATCCTTACGTACCTGAGTATGTGAAGGATTCTGAGTTAGCTGAAAAGTATAAAGATGAGTCTAAACAGCATGTTCTTGATGAAAAGGCTCGTTATGATGAATATGTTAAATCATACGAGGCAGGCAAAAATCCTCATCTTGAAATGCTTCAGTCTCATGGAATGGCTACTTCAGCACTATCACAGAATAAGTCAGTTCAGGCTGTATTGGCAAAAGCCGATGCAATGGGTATTGAAGATAAGCAGGCTGAAGAACAGTTTGTATAAGAACTTCATATCTGCCGTCATATAAATGGCGGCAGATGTTTATGGAAAGGTAATCAAAAAAGTATGAAATCACTTAAAAAGAGTTTGAATGATGAGTCAATCGTCAAGGATTCCATTCGTAGTCAAATTGATACGCTTGAACAACAAGTAAATGCTCAAAGAGAAACATTTGATGAATCCGATGAATCTGATTTTGACGAACTCAATAAGAAAATGGCATCTGTCGTTCACGGTTCGTCTGATGCAGATAACACATTAAGAAATTTACTTGATGGTTATTGGTCTGAATTAAATGAATCTGCCGACATTTCTAAGAATGAAAAATCAGATAGTTCACTTGTTCAGGATTTATATTCTGATGATTGGATTAAAATGCGTCAAGCCATTGATGCTAAGAATGAACCAATTCATCAGGACGGTAAATTCACTTCAGATGATGTTCGTCAATATTTGTCTGATATGAGACATGATGTAATTAAGAATGATTTTAAAGACGACCCTCGTGTTGAATATTACCGTGCGGAAGTTACCCACCTTAACAATACCGTAATGAAGATGATGCGTGATGGCGCAGGTCCTGATAATCCGCCTGTGTTTAAAGATGAAAATGGTAAAGTTATGGATATAGACTTAAACGATATGGGTGATAGACGCACTGCGATTTATCTTCTTGAACATGGGCGTGCGACTTGTACAATGCCTGATGGAAAACCATTTGAGATGCCTGATGATGATTATAATATTGCTGAAATGGATAAGCACAGAAATGAAATCTCAGATTTTCGTGAAGAAGTACATAAAAAGACTTTAGATAATCTCACAAAAGATATGGCTCATAATCATGATTATACTGATGGCAAACTTTTTGCTTCAGCACCTTCATATTTAAACGATGATAAAAGTCGTTTTGAGTTCTTAGATGCAGTTGGTAACTTATCCATTCATGATAATACCTCTGATATGTTTGGTCAGTATAAAATTGATGGCAAATGGAGAAATCAAATCAAATCGCTTGATGATTATACAAAGAGTTTTGAAGAAAGACAGGCTGCAGGAATCCCACAAGGTAATGCTGCTGTTAAAGCTGTTATGAATAAGGCTGAAATGATTACAAATAATCAACCTGAAGCCGAAATGGAGAAAGGATAATCTGTGATGAGCGCTAGTCAAAAAGAACCATCGCTTGATGATATCTTGAAAGGTCACTATCAAGATTATCATGATGATTTGAGAAAGGCTTCAAAAAAGCCTAATGCATCTTCTGAAGATGTAAAAGAGCATGTGAGAGAAACTCCTGCTGATGATAGTAAGTGGACAGCCTATGATGAAGTCATGAAAAAGGCTGCTGCTATAAAGGAACATGAAAACAATAATGCTGAAACATCACTTGATGATGATTTTGGTAGATAGAAAGGATGAATGCGAATTATGGGTAAAACATTACGCAGAATGTTGAACAGTGCTGATGCATCACATCAAAGGGCAAACATTACTGAACGTGCTCGAACAGGTTACAGCCGAGACCCAAAAACAGGTGCTGTTCGTTGGGTTGGTGGACCATCACAAGCTTTCGAAAATTATTTCGAAGATAAATTTGATAGGTTTCACGGTGTCATGCAGAATGTAGGCTATGGCTTAGATGGTATTGGTGATGCTGTTAAGATTTATGCAACTATGAAGTTGATTGAAGCAGTTGTAAATCGTCAGCAAAGCAGACAACAGACACAGCTTCAGATACAACAGGAAACTGAGGCTATGAACAAGCTTCGTCAGAGGGCATCTTTGAAGTTCAATCCTATTGGATTTGGTTCAAAAGAAGGCTCTTATAGAATTTCCGACGTAGCTGAAGCAATCTATGATGGACATAATAAAGGCACTTTTGTTACAAAGGTAGCCAAAGATATGTACAAAGAAGCAGGCAAAACGGATGCGACACGACAGGACATCATCGATTCCATCGGCGTTGACCCTAAGCTTATGGGTAGCCGTGAGTATGTGAACTATAAACAGGCTGCTGCAAATCATAGAATGCATTATGATTCAGAACTTGCTGAAAAAGGATTTGCAATGAGTGACTGTAAGTTCTTTGATGCTGCTACAGGCAAGGAAGTTGACCCATTCAAGGAAATCAAAGCTATTGAGGTTTCAGGTAATAATCATCTTGAAGAAGCATCTGAACTTCATGCAAAAGCTAATCTCATTGAAGATGCTATGATTCATCAGCTTGATATGGGTAATGTGAAGATGTTCACTCCTGATGGTAAAGAGTTTGTACCTCCAAACGATTACTATAATAAACATCTTGATAAGATGCATATGTGCGAGCAGAAGTACATGAAGGCTGATGCTCTTGAGTCTACAGGTCTTACAAGTCAATATGCAAATATGACAGACCTTCAGAAGTTTGAGCTTCGTTCAAAAGTTGCTGAAAGATATAACATTTCACCTAACGAAGCTGACGCATTTGTTTCTGATATGAAGACAATGGCATATGTTAATGCTAAGGTTGATATGCTGAAAATCAAAGAGGCTCAGCATGGTAATGACCACATGTATGACCGTATGTATGAAGCTATGGGTGGTACACCTACAAATCGTACAAGAATGTATGAGTTTACTGCTTCTAAAGCTGATAAGGAAGACATCATCACGAATGAAGATTTCATCGAAGATAAGTCTGCTCCTAAATCTGAAACAGCAAACAAGGCTGCTCAGAAAGTCATGAACAAGGCTGCTTCTATGGAAGACCCTGAGCCTGTTATTGACGCTGAGTTTACAGAACTTAACTAAGTTTGATATTGATAGCCCGTGGTTTTTATCACGGGTTATCAACTGATTTTAGAAAGGGTTTGTTATGCAAGAACAAAAACGAACAAATAAGTGGGAAAGAGATATTCATTCTCCTTATGAGGGTCAGCGTAATATCACAACCGCAGGTGGTGAGACAAAGCTTGTGTATGGAAAGCATTATGATTGTTCTGACAAACAGGCAGAACTTTTCATAACAAAGATGCATGAGTCTGACACAATGCGTTCGCATGTGGCTGCCAATCCAACAGAAGGTGTTGTACCTCTTTTGAGCAGTGCGAAAGTCTTTCAAAAAGAGAACGGTGAGTTCGATTTAAGACTTGATTTTCTATCCCCTCAGAAAATCAGAGGTCAATACTCAACAAGACTTGTGAACGGAGAAGAAGTTCCGATTTATAATGAGTATTCAGTTTCATCAAGTCAGCTTGATGCAATCTATGATACTCCTGAAAAGAAATCAGAACTATTTGAAACTCTCACAGGTTACAAGAAAAGCGGAGATATGACAATGGTTTATGCTGATGACCTCAGTGAACCTTACTCTTACAAGAATTGTGAGAGTAACATCTTTGAAATTAAACCAAAGAATATCGATACTTTCTCAGCATCAACGTACATGCGTGATGCTTCACCTGTTTTGAGCAACGAATATACAAAAATGGCTGATGATTATAAGGATTCACATCCATCAATCAGAATTGCATGGAGAGTTACAAAGGAATCCTTGAAGAAGCCTGTATATGTTAGAGATATGACTGACGACGAAATTGCTGAAGTCGGAAAGAATACAGGAATTTATCCTGAAGGTGAAGGTTCTGCAAGAGCCTACACAATGGGATTTAAGTTTACTCCTCAGATTGCTCTTGATGAACTTCCTGTCAAGGAAGCACGTTCTAATCCAATAGCAAATCCATACCTTGTAAATTACAAAGGTAAGTTTGGTATTAACGAACGAATGGATTCTGATGGAAGCACAGTGAGACATGACCTTTTGCTTGACCCTAAACTGTATAATG
>JAEEGL013914764.1_pt1 | contig 15065 bp, 14 predicted proteins | sample 9134231 | NCBI WGS metagenome assembly JAEEGL01 (sample SAMN16246548, study PRJNA631951) | gut metagenome | biome: gut microbiome; feature: rumen; material: fiber-attached | host: Bos | place: Iran: Karaj | collected 2018-10 | reverse complement strand
GGCGATGTTCAGGCCCTCGGCGCCCTTGCGTGGTGCCTGGTCGATGAGGCGCACGCCCTTCTCGCTGACTTCAGCCAGTGCATTGGCAACACCGTCCTCAATGCAGAAGGCCACATGGTGCACACCCTTGTTGCCCTTGTCAATCCACTTCTGAATGGTGCTCTCTGGTGACGTGGGCTCCAGCAACTCCAGCTTCACCTCGCCGCAGCGCAGGAAGGCAGTCTTCACTTTCTGGTCCTCAACGATTTCGGTTGCATAACACTCCAGTCCCAGCACGTCCGTGAAGAACGGCAGGCTCTCTTCAATGCTCTGGACGGCAATGCCCAGCTGCTCAATGTGCGAAATTTTCATAATGTGTTTAAAGTTTAAGCTTAAATTGGGTGCAAAGATACAAAAGATAAATGAATTAACGTTCTTTTTTGGCTTAATTATTTATAAAAAGAGGAAGCAGCTGCATTCATCGGTGAAAACAAGCACTGATTCCACCTCATATACTGCAAGGATACTGTGTCAGCATTCGCTTTTCATCATATATTGTACACGTACCTAAATAAATTTAGTTCCCTGACGCGATGGCAAATTATCTTTTCTGTTGTAAAAAGAAAAATGAAATTTTTCTTGGCGGAATGCAAAACATTATGTAAATTTGCCACCAAAATCGCTGTAGGAAAAATGAGATACGGTTTGGCACTCTTTAAAAGCATGGCATGGGTGGTCGTTGCCACCCTTATAGGCGCTTGTGGCTCCGACGTGGCTGTGAGCAATAAGCGGGAGAGTCATGCTGACAGTGTCATCTTCGAGGCCGGCACGCATAAGCATTACGAACGCATGATAGCCCTTGCCGACAGTTTCGAACAGGTCGGTGACATCTCAGCCTTGGCTGCCAACCGTTGGCGTGGGTCGGCCACCTATCGCATGGGACAGTATCGGACGGCAGAGTTCTACTTTAAGAAAGCGCTGGAATGCAAGGTGGTGACAGCGCAGGACCAGATTAGCTATAACAAGTCGGCGCGTAGACTTTCAGAGCTGTTGCTCATCAAGGGCGACTTTGAGGGCTCGCTGCAGGTGGCCATGCCAGCTGTGAAGAAAATGAAGGAGACGAAAAGCGGTTCCGACATCGACTATGCCATTCTGCTTAACAACATCGGGTGTTGCGAGTTGAACCTGGGGCGCGCCCACGAGGCCAGCGTCAGCTTCTATCAGGCACGCGAGCACTACCGTAACCGGTGGCAGAACGACACGGTGGGCCGTGGGGTGCAGGAAGCTGTCTTGGGCACAGTCTACACCAGTCAGGCCTATATCAACACGCGCCGTTTTGAGGATGCCCTCTACTGGATTGACCGAACTGAGATGCTGCTTAACCGCTATCTCAGTTTGACCAGTGACATACGCAAGGACTATGTCGACGAATATCAGGGAGAGATTGAGATTATGCGGGCAGTGGCCAAACTGGGCATGGGCAACGACGAAGAGGCCGCCGAGGCTTATAACGCCTTCCTGCAAACTGACTATTCCAAGACCAGCACGGGGCGCATCAATGCCAACGAATACCTGGTGCGGGCAAAGCGCTTTGTGGAGGCCGCTGACAACTATCGCTATCTGGACCAGATGCTGGCGGAGCGTGACATCGAGTTGAACCTCGACAACATTCAACTATATCTGACGCCGAAGCTGAGGGCCAACGTGGGTGCACAACGCATCGACTCAGTCAAGGCAACGGCCATGCAGCTGTGCGACGCACTCGATAGTGCCATCGTGAAGGGTAAGAACGACGATGCCGCCGAACTGGCCACCATCTACAACACTTCGCAGAAGGAGGCAAAGATTACCCAGCAGCAGGCTGACATGGATCGCCAGCGGTGGGTGAGCAGCATGGTGGCCATGGCGATACTCTTGGTGTCGTTCCTCGTGTTCATCATCCTGCGTCATGGGGCAGCCAAGCGCCTCGGCCAAGCCCACAAGCACCTGGAGGAGGCTCATGCCAAACTGCAGCAGGCATATGACAAACTGGAGGAGACCACCGCCGTGAAGGAGCGTATTGAGAGCGAGCTGCGCATTGCACGCGACATACAGATGTCGATGGTGCCAGGCATCTTCCCTAACCGCGGCGACCTCGACATCTATGCCTCGATGACACCTGCTAAGGAGGTGGGTGGTGACCTCTATGGCTATCTGCTGATGCAAGACAAACTATACATCTGCGTGGGCGACGTGTCAGGAAAAGGCGTGCCGGCATCGCTCTTCATGGCCCAGGCCACACGACTGTTCCGTACGCTGGCAACACAGAACATGATGCCTGCCGAGATAGCCACGCGCATGAATGCCGAGCTGGCGGTTGATAATGAGGCGGGCATGTTCGTCACCATGTTCATAGGACTCATCGACCTGGTCCAGGGGCAGCTTGACTTCTGTAACTGTGGGCATAACCCCCCAATACTGGGCAATAGCGACGGCAGCAGCAGTGCTTTCTTACAGATGGAAGCCAATGCACCCATTGGACTGTGGCCTGGTTTGGAGTATGTGGGTGAGAAAATCGAGAATGTGAAAGGACGCCCATTCTTCGTCTATACTGATGGACTGAACGAGGCCGAGAATCAGCAGCAGGAGCAGTTTGGCGACGATAGGCTGTTGCAAATCCTAAACGAACGGACCTTCAACAGCGCACGCGAAGTGGTGGAGACCCTGAATGCGGAGGTGAAGAAACACCGCAACGGAGCAGAACCCAACGACGACCTTACCATGCTCTGCCTGAAAGTGGGGTAGGAAGCTGTGGAGGCTTTCACAGAGCGAAGCGGCAAAGCCGAGCGGAGAAGGTAAAGTAGAATAGAACGACGATGAAATTTATAAGTTGGAATGTAAATGGCCTGCGTGCCTGTCAGGCCAAGGCTGCGATTAAGCGAGAGGAGGGTAAAGCTGGCCTTGAGTCTCCCGAGAGTGAACAGGAGGTTGAGGGTTTCAGCCAGGTGTTTGAGAAACTGGATGCTGACTTCTTCTGCTTGCAGGAGACGAAGATGCAGCCAGGACAACTTGACATTGCCTTTGAGGGCTATCAGGCGTACTGGAACTCAGCTGAGAAGAAAGGCTACAGCGGCACGGTCATTTTTACCAGGCACCAGCCGCTGTCAGTGTCCTATGGCATCGGCATGGAGGAACACGACCATGAGGGACGTGTCATCACCCTTGAGATGGAGCAGTTTTACCTGGTGTGCTGCTACACCCCGAACTCACAGGACGGGCTGAAGCGCCTGGACTATAGGATGACTTGGGAGAACGATTTCCGCAACTATCTGGTGCAACTCGACCAGAAAAAGCCCGTCATCTTGTGTGGTGACCTGAATGTGGCACATGAGGAGATAGACATCAAGAACCCCAAGACCAACCGCCATAATGCTGGCTTCACCGACGAGGAGCGCCAGCAGTTTACCAACCTGCTTGCCAGCGGCTTCACCGATACGTTCCGCTGGAAGTATCCTGACCAGGTGACCTATTCCTGGTGGAGCTACCGTTTCCAGGCCCGTCAGAAGAATGCTGGCTGGCGCATCGACTACTTCGTCGTCAGCGACCGCCTGCGGCCACTCATCACCGATGCTAAGATTCATACCTCCATCTTCGGCTCTGACCACTGCCCCGTGGAGCTGGACCTGGAGTGATTACAGTTTCTTACGTTTTACCTCTCTCAATTGAAGCAAGCGGAGTTTATGAAATAGATTCCCCATTTGTTGTGCTAAACATCTGTAGAAGAAAGTCACAGGAGGTGTGTCAATCCATGTGCTTTAAGAAGGCATAGCTACAGAATTAGACTATTTATTTAGCCCATTCTGGTAAGTATAAATCTTCGTAATATTCTGGGGAACGACATTCTCTATATATTTCTGCAGTTACATATGGATCTCCTTTAATCCATTTGTCATCCTTTAATCCAACTTCTTCTAATCTATTATGAATAGCTTCATCATAGAAAATTGATATTAATCTTGTTCTACGTTGGATATCTGCAATGTTGCCTTGCCCATCGCTGTCTTCCTCTTTTTTATATTGTGAATTATTACCATCAAATCTTTGGGCATAGCAACAGCATCTAATATGAGTAAATTTAGTGTGTAAGAATGAACGAACAAGTAATTCATAATCATCTGCAATTCTCAGTGATTGGTTATGTCCTCCAATGCTAAAATAGAAATTTCGTTCCCAGCATCTAAAATGATTAGGTACTCCAACAATAAATCTGATTGTTGCATTATTTATTGGACCTGATGCATCAGTTCTAATTGTGGAATTTTCAATAGGAGTTTTTGAATCATAAGAATATCCATATCCAAGTCCCCATTCATAATCTTTCCCATAAAGACAGTCAGTAACATTATTATCACCATCTATGGTTGTATTATCTGAATAAATAAACTTATTATCAGGATAAGCATTTATAGCATCAAATAATGTTTGTAGGGTCCAATAATAAAACATATCATCATGATCAAATTCAATAAGCCATTTGCCACGTGACATACAATTACCTCTCCATTTTGATAATCCAATATTTCCTTTTGATGGACTTATTCTAAAATATCTTAATCTCGGATCATTCTGTGATTTAATAAAAGACTTGACATTAATTAATGCTTTAGGTGAATCATCTACCAATACCCATTCCCAGTCATTCAATGTCTGTTCTTTTATAGATTCATATGCACGCTTAAAATAATCAAGATTTGTATTATATAATGGTGTGATGATTGAAAACAATGGATCTGAATGATGCATCAATTGATCAGTGTTTATTCTTAATGCTAAATCAATTCCATAGTTTTCTTTTGTATCATAATAATATGTTTTTCTTTTAAAATAATTAGGAAGACTATTTAAATGATCAAATGTTCTAGATTCATAATCATCAATCTGAACTACTATTGCATCAATTTGATTATTTGAGAGTATGATATTCAATATGTTTTTATCGTTCGGAATATTTATAATATCAAAATTTCTTTTTTCCCATTCATAATATGTGTCAAATGTAAGTTTAATATTTTCATCTTCACAGATTCTTATTATCTTATATGATGAATTTGACGTAAATTGTTTCATTTATGATTATCTATTATATTTTACAATAATAAAGAAAACTATTAATTAACAACTTGCGAAAAGGGCATCAAGGAAATGGCGGGCGTAGTTGTCCTTGTCAAACTCTGCGGAACGGTTCAAGGCTGCCTGTGACATCTCTTTGCGCTTCTCAGGGTGTTCATAGAGGTCGAGGATGGCTGCTGCAAGGTGCTTCACCACATCCTCCCTGTCCACTATCGTTGCTATCCCCTCGCAAATCTCTGGTATGCCCCCACTGCGCGTGGTGATGAGCGGAAGTCCGGCAGCCATAGCTTCTATGACGGTAAGGCCGAAAGGCTCGTCCCACATCGATGGCAATACGGCTACGTCGGCAGCCTTCAGGTAGCGCGGCACATCCTTGTAGTCGACGAACCCCGTGAAGACGATGCGTCCTTCAAGCGCTTCAGCTTCCCGTTGCAGCTGCATGGTGAATGGGGTGGGCGATTGCCCTTTGCCGTATGCGTTGGCACCAATGATGAGCAGCTTCAGCCGGGAGATGTGGCGCAGTTGGCTTATGGCCTGTATGAGTTGCAGGATGCCTTTCTCTTCTATCAGACGGCCGCTGAACACCAGCACGAAGTCCTCGTCAGCCAGTCCTAAGGTCTGGCGCCTGACGGGTGTGGCCTCCTGAAAAGCCGTCAGGTTGATGGCATTGTGCACGGTGACGCATTTCTCCTTCTCTCGGCATACGCTTCTCACCCTTTCTGTGATATAGTCGCTGACGCTGATGATGCGCTGAAACGTACGGCAGATTTCTTCTGCGCGGTAAGCACCAGGGTAGAGGAAGTCGTTGTGCAGGTGGAGCACGCAGGGCACTGCGCATTGCCGGCTGAGCGTCAGGGCGTAGCCAGGGCGGTTCTCCACTACTATCAGGTCGTAGCGTTCTTTCTTTATTTGCCTTAGTGCCTCATGGAGGTAGTATTCTATGCTGTCATGGTAGTAGCCTTTGCGGCGCAGCAGTCTGCCAGCAGCCTTCCACAGCTTCGCCTTGAGGCTGTTGCCACGGATGAACACATACCTGGTTGACGCTTTACCGACGGGCGCAGCGACAGGCTCCAGTGGAACACTGGGGTGCCAGATGCTATAAACCGTGATGTCGTGCAGTCTGTGTCGCTCGTTGTATTCCAGATAGAGGTCAACGAGATTCTCCACCGCCCCGCCCTGTACGGCAGGTACAGGCAGCACGCCCGATGTCAGGATGGCTATGTTCATTAGAATAGGTTATTGCCTCTACAGTTTGTTATTCTTGCTATGAAAGAGGTGTGTAAGGGAGTGAAGTTTGTTGCCGATTTTGAAGGAAGTGGAAGCGTAGACTTCTTTAAGGGCTTGGTGTCTCAGAAATAGTTCTTGCTTTACTTCCACTAATCGTGTTCGAGCCTCTTGTTCCCCCATTGTCATTGTAACACCTTTGCAGAGGGGAAGCATCTCTTGCCACTTGTTGAATACAGCGTTAGTGGCTTCCCAGAAAGCAGCTTGTACCACTCCCATAGACCTGTGCTCAATAAGGATGTCCCAGACAATGTGTATTTCATATCCTGCATTCCATATTTGATATGACATGTCTAAGTCATAGCCATGGAATCCGGAAAAACATTCATCCCATTTAATCTTTCCGAATAGCTGGCGTGGAATACACATAAAAAAACCATCGATGGCAGCCACTGCTGTCATGGCACTTTTATGCTTTGACCACTCTGTTTCTTTGACTTTATATTGTCCTTCTATGGTGCTGCCTTGTAGCATGTGTCCTGAGAGAACTTCAGAATCCCACCAAGCAGCAGGTGCTTTAGGCATAAAATGAGTTCCGGCTACCCCCACCATTCCAACCTGGCGATGATTAGAGAAATAATGCTCAATCATACTTCCCCACCCGTTAGTATGGAATAGGACATCATCATGCATAAAGCAGCAAATATCGCCTGATGCTTTTTTCACCCCCATATTGTATGCCGAAAAAATGGAATATTCAAGTCTTGAATTATCGATGATGATCCATTCGTGTTCGGTGCCAATGGTTTTCGAGATGTTTTCTCGCATCTCGGAGTTAATATCGTTGGTTCTGGAGCATATAATAATAGATAACATAGGAAGTAATAAATAATGAGAATAATACACTAAAAGAGAATGTTCTTTGTGAAATATCGAAGGATTTGTAATCGTGAGAGTCCTGCAGTCTTCCCCGTTTTCAGCCACTTCATCAATGAGTAGGGATAGTCATGAATCCCTGCTTCAATTTCTCCTTCAATTTTCCGGTTAATGTACCTTTCTAATAGTTCAGCAATATTCTTCTTGTAGATTTTGTCAATGTCATTTGTGGCTTCCACTTCTTGAAGGAACTGCTTGTACCAGCTCTCTACTTCTTTCCATGCCTTTATTTTTCCCTCTATGGTGGAATGGGTATGCTTGCTGGTTAATGTAATGGAAGATTCTCTGTATTGGAATCCTGGTATGTTCGTATTTGCGACACCTTTCTTAATGGCATATTTGAAAGCTGTCAAGTTATCTGAACTCCAGGCATAAGGCAAGGGGAAAAAACCTCCGTTTTCCTTCATCGTCTCGGCTTTGAAGCACCAGTCACCAATGACTTGGCGCCTGCCATGCCAAAAATGCCAAATCATGGAGAATACAGATTCAGTGGTGGGGCGCTCCTCTTGAATAGTGACCACGTTTGAATCAGTATCAATGATTTCCATCCTTGTGTGATAGACATCGAGTCCAGGGTGGGAGACAATGAGTTGCTGATAGTTCTCCAAACAGCAGGGCTTGAGTTTGTCATCATCTCCTATGCATAAAACATAGTCACCGCTGGAGAGCTGCAAGCAGTGGTTCCAGTTATCAACCAGTTTTTCCGCTCCATAACCCGTTTCATTCTTATAATAATGCAATTTGGGATTCTTGAATTTTTCAACGATAGAGTCAAGATCGTAAGGAGAACTATCGTTAACAACAATTATTTCATAGTCACTATATGTCTGGCTCAGACAACTGTCTAGACATTCTGCCAGAAAGGTATCTTTGTAAGACGGTATGAGTATACTGAATGTCATAATAAGAACTATTTGACTAAAGAACAGATGGTTTTTAATAAGAAATAATGCTTATGTTCTGCTAAGAAAAACAAAAGTTTCTGTTTTTTGTTATAAGGATATGACTTGTAGCAATGATTTGCTTCAGGGAAAGTGCTGATGTATTTATTGATGTCACGTATGTTTTTGTTTATCAAGAAGTGCTGTTTGCAGGTGAACATCAAGTGTAGGGCTTGGCTTTTGTATTTCTCATAGATGCCTTTCTCCTTTAGGAAACTAACAATCTGTTCCACAGCTAAGACTGATTGGTTGCGAAACAATGGCGTGTCGTGGGTGATGCTAAGGTTATTGTTAAATCTATAATGGTAGAGAGGCCTCGCTGTTTCAATGACATTGTTGGTGTAATAGAACAGTTTGATGGTCATCGCGAAGTCCTCAAGACTGTCGATGCCGTTAGTAAATGATAGATGATGATGAGTGAAAAGCTGGCGGCGTATCAGCAGTAGCCACATGGCGTTCATTTTGTTCTTGCCGCGCAGACACTCGCTTAATAGGCCGTCCTCGTCTCTGTCGTTGCTGCGTAACACGGGGGTGGAGACGCCATTGGCATATTCAAAATAGTTGCAACGGACAATGTCGGCATCGTTCTCAATAGCCGTGTTGACAAGCGTCTCGATGGTGTCAGGCTCTATGAAGTCATCGCTGTCGACATAGTAGACATAGTCGCCTGTTGCCGTGTTCAGCAACACGTTGCGTGTATAGGCGATGCCGCTGTTCCGCTCGTTCTCGACGATAACCACTTGGTCCTGGCGTTGCGGGTAGTCCTGCATGACCTGTCGCACCACGTCCATGCTGCCGTCGGGCGTGGCATCGTTCACCAGCACAAATTCTATGTTCTCATACGTCTGCCCGAACACAGAACGAAGGCACTGGTCAATGTATTTCTCAGCTTTATAGACTGGAATGAGAATAGAAACTTTTTCCATCGCGTTTATTTATAATGGCTGAGATTAAACTTCCAAAGCAGATAGTCGTGGGCCTGATAGTACCAGGTCCTGATGCGGCGTTTGCGGCAGTACCACTGTATACGTAGTTTAGTGAAGCGGAGCGGATAGTCTTTCATTCCATCGGGGGTAATGATGAAATGACTGTAGTCCGTCACCGTGTCTTTCATGTAGCCGCGGTGTTGAAAGTGGGCATACATCGTCTCTTCTTTCAGCAGTTGCCCCTTGGCGTACTTTATTCTGAAGAGCTTTCCTCCCTGATGCTCAAAGATGAACTGCTTCCATCCGCTAATCCAGCTCCAGAAGTGAAATGACGCTTTAGGGAAGGCGATGTTATCGAAGTGCTCCTCGGTCCAGCAGTCCTCAGGGCGGCACTCTTTCCACTTGTCGCCAAAGCCCTTATGCCGGTATTCGTCATAAAAGCAAGTCTTGTTTGTGGCAAACACATCTTTGCAGGACTGGTAACCCTCTATCTCCTTCATGAAATACATGTTGGCGTCTTCATCGTTGTGGTAGAGTGTGAAGTGGCCCCAGCCAGAAATCATTTTGTGGTGAGAGAGCACCTCGTCGGTGATGAAGTGGCGTATGTCGCCGTACACCACATCCAGGTCGCCCCAGCCCCAGAAATCGTAGCCTTTGATATAGTCTGCCAGGATGTAGGCAAAGGCTGGGCGGTAGTCGCAAATCTTGTAAGGGCGGTCGAGCACAATGGGATAGTCGAACTTGTCCTCCACCATGTGCTGGAAGTCGCTGAAGGACATCTTGTGCACGATGAGGTTCTGCGCTGGTTCCACGTCGCAGTCGGTGAAGAACACAAAATCGACGTCGGCATTGTCGAGTGCCGACGCACGCCATGCCTTGTATTGTGGGGGCAGCGTGCCGAAGTAAGGGAAGAGAACTGCGATGCGCTTCATAGTAATAGGGTTCAGAGACCTAACAATGCGTTTAGCTCTTTATTGAACATGCCGTAGTAGGAATTCTCCACGTAGGGGTCTTTCCAGCAGTTGTGCCAATGGTAGGCATAGGCGTTAGGGAAGAAGTCCTTAAAAGACTGGCAGCAAGGCTTGAGGCTGTCGTCGAATGGCTTGAAGAAGTCGGGAAAGTCTTTCATGGGGGCGTCTTCAGTGACGAACCACATGGGGTCGAACACGTATGCGGGATAGACGGTGAGGTCTTTCAGCGTCTTGTCGGCATATTCAAAGATAATCCACGGTTGGGTGGTCTTTCGCTTGACGGTCTTCCTTGCAATGGCTTTCATGACTTGCGAATCTTTGTTCATAAACAGAATCGCATTGTTGGCAAAGGGCTGATTCTCCCAACAGTAGCAGAAATCCTGGTGAAGAAAGCGCGACAGGTCTTTCAGGAACAGCACATCGAGGTCGAAATAAAACCCGCCCCATTTGTAGAGCGCTATCAAGCGGAAGTCGTCGGCCACGAAGGGCAGTTGTTTCTTTGACTTGATGAGCCATTTGATTTTCTCAAATGGGGTACCTTCAATCTCCTTGTCAAAGTCCCAGAGGTAGAGCTTTATTTGTGGGAACTTCGCCATCAGCTTTTTCAACTCTTCGTTGGCGGCGGCAGCCTGCAGGTCGTGCTCATTGTCGAAGCAGAGCGTAAGCGTATACTGATAGTGCTGCGTAGCCAGAAAGGACTTGATGCTGAAGATGCATTTGTCGAGCAATGGGCCATGCCAGAACGAGAAGGCGTTGATGACAGTGGTGACAGGTTTGTCTGGGAAGTCGAAGGCTTCATCGTATGCAAATGGTGCCTTTTCTTTGTAGAACCTCTCGTCTTTCGCCAAATGCCAATTGGAGATGCTGGGGAACAAGTACCCCAGTCTCATGCGGTTCTTCTTCCAATAGTAGCGTAAACGGTATTTCTCGAAAATGTCTAACATGGTTGTAATATTTTATTGATAAAGTCTGTTTAGTATCTTGATGCAGTAAGTGAGCCACTTGCGGCTCTTGGCATTCTCAAGCACTTTGAAGAGCTTGAACATGGTCCATTTGTCCAGCTTGTAGAGGGTCTCGTAGTCCTTGATGGCTCCTGGTGGCAGCACCTCGCTGACCACTTGCCGGTGCTCAGCCATTCGGCGGTCGTTCTGCGCATTGCTGATGCCGTCGGGTTCTCGCCGGCAGATGATGTCGTCGACGTAGCGTACCGTGCACTCGTTGACACATATCTGGTGAATGTAGAACTTCAGGTCGGCAGCTATCCGCAGCGACTCGTCGTAAGGTGTGTCGCTGAACAATTCTCGTTTGAAGAAGGTGCTCTGATGCGGTAAGGTGTGGTGGACGAAGTTCAGCATCGTCAGGCGGGGCGGCAGGATAGTCGTAAACCCCTGCTGTGTGTCGGCGTTGTAGTGGTAGTCGTGGCCCACAATCAGGTCCTCTGTCAAGTCCTGGGCTGCGATGTGTTCCAGCACGTGGCTGTCGTAGAAACAGTCGCCTGAGTTCATGAAGTTCAGGTAGTCGCCCTTTGCCTTTGCTATGCCTTTGTTCATAGCCTGATAGACGCCCTTGTCGGGTTCGGATACCCAGAAGTCGATGCGGTCGGCAAATTGCTTGATTACTTCCAGGCTGCCATCGGTGGAGCCGCCGTCGATGACAATGTACTCAAAATCCCTGAAGGACTGCTCGATAACACTTTCTATGGTCTTGAGCAGACCCTCACGATTGTTGTAGTTGACGGTGATGACTGAGTATTTCATGACAGCCTCGTTATTTTTCTGGTGTTGTTGCTTCAAGTTCCTCGGCCACAGCCAGCTCCATGCCCCGCCAGAGGAGAATGAGGCGGTGCAGGGTTGTGGGCTTGTAGGTGCGCTCTATGGCCATGGCCTTGGCATAGCGGTTGAGCTGGCCTTGCGCACGTCATAGTACTGTCGCAGCATGTTCATCAGTAGCGACTTGCCGAAGCGGCGTGGGCGAATGAAAAAGAAATACTTGTTGCTGGCCTCAATCTCGGCGATGAAGCGGGTCTTGTCAACATAGTAGTAGTTGTCGAGGCGTACGTCCTCCCAGTTCTGCATTCCGTATGGAATCTTTTTCGGATTTTCGTTCTCCATGCCTTGTGACTTTTCTTGAGTGCAAAGTTATGAAAAAGTAAGCGAATAGCCAAACTATTCGTTCACTTTTTATTGTGAAAATTCAACTGTCACTTGCTATTTGAGAACTTGTGATGGTGTCACAACGTGTTTTTTTATTTTTTCCCCAGTTTCTTTTTGGAATATGTAAAAAAATGATTACTTTTGCAGGTGCAAACCCACGCCGACGGGCATTGTAAAATGCGCTTTGGCCATGGGGGGTGCACTACATCATTAGAAATGCGTCGCAGACGCTTTGTTTTTGGCCGTTGGAACCTGAGAAATTCAAACGTAGAGTCGAGAACATTGCAGAAGTGGATGCTACGGGTAGGTATATACTGCCCCGTTAGCGTGCAGAAGGCAAGTCATGCCTTCACGCACGCTTTTGGGAGCGTAATATATACCAACTGGCGTGGGTGTCAATTCTGCTCTGTCTATTCTACAGGTAATCTCAGGACCTCAACGGCGGACAGGCAGAAGCCAGATACCCCGCTTTTCTTTTCTTGTAGCCTTAAGAAACCAGTTTTTTACTTTATCCGATTCTGGGTGTTTGGCGGATGAAAAGGAGATGGAAATGAAGTCAATAGTCATCATCTTTCCTTATTTCGGAACATTGCCTCCTCAGTATGACATGTGGAGGGCATCAGCATTGCGAAATCCAACCATCGACTTTATGTTTTTCACAGATGCGCCTGTCAAACCTGCTGAAAACATCATCGTTCATCAGATGTCATTTCCGGACTTTTGCCGCATTGTTCAGAAGGCATTCTCTTTTTCCATCGTTCTCGACCGTCCATATAAACTGTGTGATTATAAACAGGCTTATGGATACATCCTACAAGACTATATTAAGGAGTATGACTTTTGGGGGTTCGTAGACCTGGACTTGGTTTATGGCGACATCCGCTACTTCCTTAGTGACTATGTGCTTAGCCATAAGTTCATTATGGGATGGGGGCATTTGACTTTGCTTCATAACGACGAATCTACCAACAGCTATTTTATGGAAAGAATTGACGGCTATGAGTATTTCCAAGATGTGTTCTGCAAACACGAAATAGCCTTTTTTGATGAGTATGGTCATAAAGGCTGTAGTGACAAGTGGCGAGACTGCCGACCTATTGACTGTTGGCTGGAAAATGTTTTTGACAATGTGTCAAGGCCAAAAGAGGCCTATCATCTGTGCAGCATGAATAGAGGTTGGCATCAGGTGTTGTTTGAACATGTTGGTAACAAGCTGTTTGTGATAAGGCACATCAATGGCAAGTGGGAGAGAATGGAGACACTTTATGCTCACTTCCAGCATCGTCCCTTTATGGTGGACAGTGTTTCCAATTATGGTCATTTCCTTGTAACTCCGCGTAAAATACGAGACTATCCAAAGCACTGCGTTAGCTTGTACTTACGATACCTGTGTCGTAAACGGGTATTGATGACACGCTATTATTGGTGGCGAGACTATATCATGTGGCGCTTACATCTAAGTTATCAACGATGATTCGCGGACACTTGTGTCGGCATTTTATTAATTCGACTGAATATGAGAGATTTAAGAAAAAAGTATAATCCGGACGGCTCCCAGTTGAGAAATGCTCAACTGAGGATGTTGGAAATACTGTGTGAGTTTGATTCCATCTGTAGAAAGTATGAATTGCGTTATTGGCTTAGCGACGGTACACTTCTGGGAGCGGTCAGGCACAAAGGATTTATCCCATGGGATGACGATGTCGATGTAATGATGCCAGTTAGGGATTATAAAAGGTTTTTGAAAATAGCCCCAAAAGAACTGCCTGAGCATATGTGCTTGCAAAACCGGAAAACAGAAAAAAACTTTATCAACAACTTTACAAAAATACGTGACAGAAAATCGTTTGTTCATGAGCTACAGCACATGACAAGTAGATATTCTGAGCGAGGATTGTTCATTGATATTTTCCCTATGAGGAAAACATGCGCATGCTTTAACCGGCTGGTAGGAAGAATCCATTTCCGTTGTTACATTCTGTCTATGCAAGATGAAAGGCATCACAAGAAATCACTCATTGTTTCGTGGTTGTTGTTTAATATCGTCATCCCCGTTCTTAATATTGTTACTCCATTTTTTCGTGACGGAAAGGTTAGGCACAGCTATGGAGGATGCTTTTACGAGGAATGGGACGAGAAAACAATTTTTCCATTGGCAACTATTCAATTCGAGGATAAAGAGTTTCTCTGTCCCCGCGACTGGGATACTTATTTGAAGGCACAATATAATAATTACATGGAGATTCCCAAGAATATTGAACATCATATCAAGGAAGGCCAGATTGAGATGTGGTGAGAGTGTATTCTCACACCGTCATAACACTATATACGGAAACTAAATAAATGGTGCACTAAGTGCACCTATGGACTTTAACTGGTTGTTTTGCATGTTGTTGGAAGGTGCACCATTGTATTTTTAGAGCACCTGATGGTGCACCAAGTGCACCTGGAACGCCACCCCAAAGCCCCCCTTCTGTCCCCAAGGGGGCTACTATAGACCCTACCCCTAATAGCAAAACTATAGAAGCCCCCTCGGGGGGCAGTAGGGGGCTTTATTGCAATAACTCCATGAGATAATTTCGTAAAGTGCCGAGTTATTGGATTATCTCATGGAGATAATTTCGTAAAGTGCCGAGTTATTGGATTATCTCATGGAGATAATTTAGTAAAGTGCCGACTTATTGGATTATCTCATGGAGATAATTTCGTAAAGTGCCGACTTATTGGTAAATTCTCTAGAGAATTTATCGAAAAGAAGCCTCCCCCTTCTGCCCCCGAAGCCCCCCTTCTGCCCCCAAAGCCCCCCCTTCTGCCCCCGAGGGGGCT
>JAEEGL010544645.1_pt1 | contig 15065 bp, 9 predicted proteins | sample 9134231 | NCBI WGS metagenome assembly JAEEGL01 (sample SAMN16246548, study PRJNA631951) | gut metagenome | biome: gut microbiome; feature: rumen; material: fiber-attached | host: Bos | place: Iran: Karaj | collected 2018-10 | reverse complement strand
TAACTGCGTTTCCCACGTGATGCTGTGGCTGCGCAAGGCGTCGGCTCTATAGATGTTGTTCACTACGACGAACGGCAGGGTGCGTCGGAGGAGGGCGCTCAGGTCGTCTTTATAGACAGGGTAGCCGTAGTCGTTGGTGCCGCCCGTGTGGAGCGTATGGCCGGCGAATGTTCCGGAAGGGAAGACCATGAAGTCGAGGTCGTGTCGCTTTTCGATGGCTTCGATCCGGGTGCGGAGACACGACGGCGTGATGTAGTCGTCAGAGTCGAAAAAGATAATGTATTCTCCCCGGGCGCGCTCCATCCCGATGTTGCGGCACGTGGGCGCCCCTTTGGGCTGCGTGTCGCGATGAAGAATCCGGATACGGCTGTCTTCTTCGTAGTGCTTCAGAAAAGCAATGGCTTCGGGGTCGGAGCCGTCGTCGACGGCCAAGAGTTCCCAGTCTTGGAAATCGTTGGCCAGGATGCTGTCGAACATTTCTGCCACCAGTTCTTTCTGGTTGAAGAAAGGGATGACGATGGATAGTGTCGGGCGTTTAGAGTCTTCCATTGATGATGTTTCGGTCTAACACGCCTTTGACGTCATACACGATGCCGCCCTCTTCCTTGAGCATGCTCCGGATGTCTAGCGAGAGGAACTGCTCATGGGCCACGGCTAAGATGATGGCATCATATCGGTGCGCTGTAATAACGGCCAGGTCGTTCTTGATGGTGATCCCGTACTCCTTATTGACTTGATTGGCATTTGCCCATGGGTCGAAGACGGTGATGTTGGGGGTGTACTCCGACAGCGTGTCATAGATGTCGACAATCTTGGTGTTGCGGATGTCGGGGCAGTTCTCCTTAAAGGTTATTCCGAGAATCAGGATGTCGGCATCCTTCACGAGGATGCCATTCTTGTTCATCAGTTTGACGGTCTGGTTGGCCACATAGGCCCCCATGCCGTCGTTCAGTCTGCGGGCGTTTGACATGATGCGCGGCAGGACACCATAGACCTGGGCCTTCTGGATCAAGTAGTAGGGATCGACGCTGATGCAGTGACCTCCGACAAGTCCCGGGCTTAGTTTGATGAAGTTCCATTTTGTTGCGGCCGCTTCAATGACATCGTGAGTGTCGATGCCCATGGCGTTGAAAATCTTTGCCAGTTCGTTCATGAAGGCGATGTTGACGTCGCGCTGGCTGTTTTCAATAATCTTCGATGCTTCGGCTACCTTGATGGATGGCGCCTTGTGGGTGCCATTGGTAAGCACGGAGTTGTACACGCCGTCGACAATGTCGGCCACTTCAGGCGTGGAACCCGATGTCACCTTCTTTATTTTCTCCACGGTATGGAGCTTGTCGCCCGGGTTGATGCGCTCGGGAGAGTAGCCTGCAAAGAAATCGACATTGAACTTAAGCCCCGAGGTCTTTTCAATTACGGGGATGCACTCCTCTTCCGTCACGCCGGGGTACACGGTCGATTCATAGACAACGATGTCGTTCTTGGCAATGACTTGTCCGACGGTCGTGCTGGCACCGATCAGAGGCCCCAGGTCGGGACGGTTGTTCCTGTCAACCGGCGTGGGTACGGCAACGACGTAGAAATTGCATTCGCGAATCATTTCTATATCGGCGGTGCATACAAAGCCGTGCTGGCTGATGGCCTGTCTGAGCAGCTCGTCGGACACTTCAAGCGTGTCGTCATGCCCGTTCATCAGTTTGGCTACGCGCGCCTGGTTCAGGTCAAAGCCTATGGTCTTATATTTGGTGGAAAAGAGTCGTGCCAGGGGCAATCCTACGTATCCGAGGCCTATCACTGCAATGCGTATGTCTTTCGTCATGGTTGGTTTAATTTATATGGGACTTGGTTTCTTCTATATCGGATTTAGTATTTTCTATGTCGGACTTCGTTTCAGCCACGCGGCTTTCGGAGATCTCCGGGATGGTGCCGTCGCACTCGGCCTTGCTCCCTTTTTCCCGAGTCCACGATTCATTCAGCTCAGGATAGAAGAAGATGAGGGTCAGCAGGAGCATCAGGAAGAAGTCCGGGTAAACCTCCATCAGCATCATGAAGAGGAGTGTCGTTGTGCCCAAAAGGAGGGTAAGCGCCGACCGGTCCAAAAAACTGAAAATGCGCCGTGTGGCGGCCACGAGCAGGGCGATGAAGCAGGCGAGCAGGGTGACGCCGCCATAGATAAGGACGGCATAGATATAGTTGTGCGGACCGATGGCAAAGGTGCTCATCCTTGTCAGATACCATTCCTTGTCCACCAGACCGTAGCCGAAGAGGGGCGATTGGGCCACCATGCGTCCGGCGGCATCCCACATGCCTGTACGGTTGGTGAAGGTCATGTCCTTGCCCAACACATCTTCAATGAAGTATACCGCCAGCTCGTTCTGGTGCAGGCTCTCGCCGCTGAAGACCACGAACACCTGGAACAGCACGTAGGAAACGAAGAATCCCACCAGGACGGCCTTTTGCACTTTTACGAACGGAATGAGGCTCAAGGCGAGGAACAGAATAATGGAGGACAACGATGTCATGGAGCCTACAATGGTCAATGTGACTATGGATATGATGGAAATGGCAATGGTGTTGACCAGCCATTTCCGGCTGTAGTTGATGCACAGCATGCTCGTGATGATGCCGCAGAGGAAGCGGCATCCCATGGAGTTGTAGTTGCCTCCGAGCAGAAAACTGTCGTAGGCGTTTTCGGCGGCGAACATCCAGTTGGGAAATATGATCATTACCGCCAGGTTGACGTAGATGCATACCGAATAGGCTGCGGCTATGGTTTTGAGCAGCAGGCCTGACTGATGCTTGTAGTAGTTGAATAGCAACAGCAGGAGCCATACTTCCATGGCGCGGAACACGGCATTCTGCAGGTCGGTGCCATTAATAAAGGTAAAGGTGATGAGCAGGAAATAATAGAGGGTTACGGCCAGTCCGAAGTATGACATGCGGGGCTCCCGGAGGTAGATGGCGAGCATGATGAAAAAGTTCATGATGGTCAGCAGGAGCACTGCATAGGATACGGGCAGCAGAAAACCGAATACACTGAAAGAAACAGACGTCTGAACTATCAGAAGAAAGCTCATGGCTAAGGGCAAAAGCCGTAATTCTTTCAGGTGAAGTACCATTTCTTAATGTGTCTTATTGGGCAGGGACGTTTTAGCTCCCAGGATTTCTTTAAATTCGGAGGTGTAAGACTCGTTGAATCCGGCGGAGGCCGTCAGCGTGAGTTCACCGAAGTAGGGGCGGCCGTCGACGAGATAGAAGTCGGCACGTATCTGCGGATGACCGGCAGAGAGACGCGAGGCGGCCTGCAGGAGTTTGTCTAGGACAGCGGGCCGGGGGATGGTGTGGTCTCCTTTATGGAAATGGGCCGACGGCACGATGTATTCGGGGTGGCCTTTCCAGTTGCAGTCGTAGACGTCGACCGTGACTTGGCCGGGCTTACGGTCGTAATAAACGACGATATAAGCCGGCTGACCGTTGAAAGCCCATATTTTGTAATCAAGAAGCGAGGCGGAGGTGACGTCCTGCTTGGTGTTGTCAAGCAGTTGTTCCGCCACGATGCAAGGGCTGATTTCATTGTAGTGCGGCTCGGCGAGGACATTTCCTAATTTTACTTTCAACAGCTGATGGAACTTTTTTGTCCAACGGGTGGTGTCAAGTGTGGACTTGTCGCGGCAGATGAGTATTTTGCCGCTGCCGTTGTTGGGCTTCATGACGAATTGTTCCGGCAGGCTGTCCCAGTCGATGTCTTCAGCGCGCTGCCAAACGCCGTAGAGGGGGACGAGCAGGTCTTCCAGGCCGCACTGCTTCACGTATTGGCGGACACGGTATTTGTCGGCCAGCAGGGGCCACTGGGAGGTGTCGCCGTAGAACTTGAGCCAGTTGATTTTTTCGTTGATGTCGCTGGGATGCTCCCAGTTGAGGTCGCGGTGAAACTTCTGGCGGAAGAAGACGCTGGCGAACAACTTGGGTGCTATTCCGGCCAGAGGGCGGTATATCCTGAATGGGAGTTTTGACAATATATGGACAAGGGCTTTCATGACTTGCGTTGGATGTATTGGACAACTTTGGCTTTTTCGTCACGTTCGAGGGCGAAGAGCCAGATGAACAGGGTGGCCGTCACGACGGATGCTGCCCCTGTGACGAGGAAGCGGACGGGCATCTCAAGATAATTGGTAATGGCCCAGCTCACCAGCACTACGGCCAGCGTCGGCATGAGCAGCCGCAGGAACACGTGCTTGCTGAAATGGGTTATGGACAGGCCGGCCGTGTATTTCAGGAAGGGCAGGCGGGTGAGGGCGCAGACGCATTCGAAGATGAGGTAGCACCACATGGCGGCTTCCACACCGTGTCCCTGGGCCAGGATGAGCCAGAAGAAGGGCAGGGTCAGCACTTTGATGGTGTTGACCGTCAGCGAGTAGTTCCTGATGCGGCCGATGGCCTGATTGGCGGTGCCCAGGCCGATGGTGGTTTGGTCGCAGAGGGCGGAGATGAGGATGAAGCGGCAGAGCAGCACAGTGTTTTCCGGCACTTTGTCGAGCCACAGCGAGAGCACGGCGGGCATCTCGAAGGCCAGCGGTATGACAATCATGGAGAGCAGCAGGAATGAATACTTGCTTAAGGCTTCCGCGAGCCGGAGCATGTGCTGGCGGTCGCCGCGGCCCTCGGCCTTTATCAATTGTGGGCTGATGGCATTGACGATGGCTTGGGAGACGAACATGACGGCTCCGAACACGTGTTGGGCAAGGCCGTAGGCGGCGTTGGTGACGGTGCCGAAAAACCGGTTAAGGATGATGTTGACGCCTTGGGTTCGCCCGATGATGCACCCCATGCTGTAGATGGTCCACCCGGCAAAGCCTGTCAGTTCCTTCATGTCCTGGCGGCAGATGTCGGAACGTTTGGGTAACATCACGCTTTCTTCAAAATGGCTGCGGGCCCACAGGGCGAAGGCCAGGTAGTTGAATGCCATGATGGCCACGGTGGTCCAGGCGTAGGCTATGAGACGGTCGGCGCCGTAGGTGAGCAGCCACAGGGCGAAGAAGAGTTTGAAGAAGCCGTCGAGCACGTCGATGATGGAGATATAGACGATGTTTTCGCGGGCGATGAAGAGGGCGCGGTAGGGCGCGGCCAGGAAGGTGACGAAGAGCGACAGGATGACCAGGTAATAGACGTTGGCGGCTATGGCCGTGCGGTCGGGGGCGATGTTGAGAAATCCGTTGAAGAGCAGGGGGCGGATGGCGCAGAGTATGGCCACGAGCAGGAGTCCGAAGAGGATGTGCAGCAAGAGGCTGTTGGAGAACATGCGGCGCACGTGGCTCATGTCGCCTTTGCCGTGGAGGAACGACAGTTGGCGCTGGGTGGTCACGACCATGGCATTGGTCAGGAAGCCCAGCATGGCCACCACGCCGGCCACCAGTGAGAACACGCCGTAGTCCGATTCGCCCAGGGCCTGCAGCACCAGTCGGGTGGAGTAGAGCGACAGGCCGATGTTGATGATCGACCTGATATGCTGTGCCAGCGTGTTTACTATGATGCGTTTCGTCGGCTCCATGAATGATGTTTGAATGCCTGCCTGTGAAAACCGAGGCGCCGTTTCGGATGGTCTAAATGCGTTTTCGTCTTTTTCAAGTCCGTTTTCGTTTCAGTCATCTTGGTCTGTCGTGTCGCCGGGCGCTCTGTGGTTTCGTCTGGAAGGTTGATTGGCTCCGCCCTATTCCGACTGGAACAGGGCTTCCTTGATGTCGTCTTTGATGATATATACTATGCCGCCGAAGGTGACCATGATGAGCATGCCCAGGACGAACAGCATACGCTTGGGCCCGGCCGGTTTCACGGGCACGGAGGCCCCTTTGAGCAGCGTGAAGGCCGGTGTGCGCTCCTGCACTTTGGCGCGGGCGCCGTCGAGCTGGGTGTTGAGCGTGGTGTACTTGTTATACTTCAGCTGCATGTCGTTTTCCAGGTCGTTGCGCTTGGCGCGGTAGCTCTCGAGCACGGGGTCGATGTTGGAGTCGGCGTAGCGGATGTATTTCATCCGGGCCTCCTCGTAGCTTTTCAGGGCTTCGGCTTCGAGTTTGGTATAGTATTCCACGTCCACGCGGGCCTTGTTGGTGCGGTAGTCGATGATGGCCTGCTGCAGCAGACTGGTGGTGGAGTCGGCCATGGTCTTGCAGATGATGGGGTCCTGGTCGGTCACGTTGATGCCGATGACGCCGGTCTTCTTGTCCACGCTGATGAAGATGAGTCCGCGCACGCCGTTGGCCAGTCTGTCGTCTTTCTCGGAGAGATAGTAGGGGTTGAACTGGCCGTCGCCGCTCTTGATGTTCATTTCCTTCTTCTTGGGCTTCAGTTTCCGGATGGTCCAGCTGATGGCCTTGCTCCACCAGGTCGATTTCTGATAGTTCTTCAGATAGTCGTAGTAGGTGGTGTTGATGTCGCCGTCAAGGTTTTTAACGGGCATTTCCCACAGCTTGGTCACAAAGGCGTTGTCGCCCATGAGGTCGGGATAGAGGAAGGGGGAGATGGCGTCGGTGGTCTGGATGTCGCCAAAGTCGATGCCGAACGATGAGGCCAGTGAACTGAGGGCACCGCCCGTGCCCGTGTTGCTCATTTCAGGTGCCAGCTTCACGCTGGTGGAGTAATAGCGCGGTACGCAGATGATGAGCAGGTAGGCCAGAATGGCAGTGGCGGGCCAGAGAATGAAAAACAGTTTCTTGCGGCTCCACACCTTTCTGATGAGTTTGCCCAGGTCTATGACGTCCGATGGTTTCTTGTTTGCCATGATGAATGAATTATCTGTCTGTCCTGTTTATTGTCTTTTTTTATTTGAGAATGTTGGCCAAGGTGGCAATCATGGTGGCGATGGATGCCACACCCGTGCCGATGGTGAGGATTTCAGCCGCATTGGTGTTGCGCTTCGGCTTGCTCGGAACCACGATTTCGCAGCCCGGCATGATCTTGGCCTTGCTGCCCTTGGCTACCGTACCGTTCATGTAAACGATGTGCGTGCCGCTCTTCTTGGCGCGTGAGCCGTAGCCTCCGGCCTGATTGATGTAGTAGCTCAGACGCTTGCCCTTTTCGTAGGCGATGGTGTTCGGGAAGAGCACGTCGCCGCTGATCTTCACCGTACCGTTATATTCGGGAATGATGATGCGGTCGTTCTGGCGAATCACGATGTCGGCGTCGCTGCCGGGGTTGGCCAGCGCCTTGTCCAGCTCAATGCCGACGGCGTAGGTGGTGCCGAGGTCGAGCTTGCTCACGTCGATGGTGTCGTTGCCGCTCTGGCTGTAGGCTAACTTCATGAGGGTGCGCCGGCGGGCCAGCTCGTCTTGCGTGTAAACACGTTCGATACGTGCACCGGCGATGTAGGCTTGGTCGGTCACGCCGCCGGCACGTTTCACGATTTCGCTCAGACGCTCGTTCTCGTTGGAGAGCGTATAGGTGCCGGCAAACATGATCTGGCCTTCAATGGTCACGTTCTGCTGTTCGCTGTAGCCCGGGCTCTTGCGCACGTACACTTCGTCGAATGGCATCAGCACGAAGCCCGGTTCGCCGTCAACGATGAAGCCGTCTTTCAGTGACACCGAGTAGGTGCGTGCGATGACGCTGTCGGTGCTCAGGGCTTTCGGGTTGCTTACGCGGCGGGCGATATCCACTTTCACCGTCGAGGCTGTTTCCTTCAGGCCGCCGGCCTGCAGCACGAAGTCTTCCAGTGTTTCGTTCTCAGCATACTGGTAAACGCCGGGGAACATTACCTCGCCGTGGATGGTGATGGTGCGCTCGATTTGTGCTTCCTGTTTGGTGGGAATGAAGAGCACGTCGTTTTCCTTCAGTGGTATGTCGGCCACGCTGCCGTCCATGATGCCGGCCACGTTGACGCTGATGACTTCGAGGGTGCGGTCGCTCTTCATGCGGTGCATGACGGCGCGGTTCACGAAGGCTTCTTCTGTCAGTCCTTCGGCGTGTTCAATGAGGCTGCGCACGCTGTAGATGTTTTTGCTCATTTGGTACATGCCGGGGCGGAACACGGCGCCTTTCACTTCCACCGTGTTCTGGTAGCGTTGTAGGATGGAGTCCACGCTGACGGAGTCGCCGTCGGCCACATGGAAGACGTTCATGTCGAATTCCTCGACGTTGAATACGGCAAATTCGCGGCCGGTCTTGCGCACCACGCGTACGGCCTTCTTGTAGGCGTCGCCCGTGAAGCCGCCGGCGTATTTGAGCAATGTGCCCAGACTCTCGTCCTTCTTCATTTCGTAGAACATGGGGCGTTTCACCTTACCGGTGATGTTCACCAGGCAGTCGTAGGGTTCCACGCTGATGACGTCGTTGTCGGCCAGGCGGATGTTGCCCGTCAGTTGGCCGTTGAGGATATAGTCGTACACATCGACGGTGGTGATGAGCCTGTTGTTGCGGTACACCTTGATGTTGCGCAGTGTACCCAGGTCGTTGGGGCCGCCGGCCATGTAGAGGGCGTGGAACACGCTGGCAAAGGCCGACAGGGTGTAGGTGCCGGGCACGCTCACTTCGCCCATCACGTTTACGGTGATGGTGCGTGTCTGTCCCACCGACAGTTTCACGCGGCTGCCGCTGTAGCGGGCGCCCAGCGAGGAGCGCAGGCGGGCGTTGGCTTGTTCTACGGTGAGGCCGCTCACCTGTACGGGGCCGAAGCCTTCGATGGTGATTTCGCCGTCGGGCGACACGTTCACCTCATACGTCTTCTGCGAGGCGCCGTACACATCGACTATCACCAGGTCACCGGGCCCCAGACGGTAGTTTTGCGGCGTGGCTATGTTCATGGCTGGCTCGAAGGTCAGGTCTTCGCGGTTAAAGATGTCTCGGCCAAACACCTTGCGGCGATTCTGCTCTTGTTCCTCCAGCAGTTGCTCCAGCCACTGGATGGAGTCTTTCGGCAGGAAAGCTTCGAGTTCCTGTTGCATCAGCATGAAGTCCTCGTCCTCTTCGTCGTAGGTGCGACGGGCGGTGTTGCCCGTGCGGATGCGGCGCTGGGTGCTGCGGTCCATCTTCTGCTTCTTCTCTTCGCCGTTGTTGGTGCGCATGCGGCCCGTCACCTGCCGCATCTTTTCGTCTGCAACGGTGCCGAGGCCTTTTTGCTGGATTTCGCGCTCATACTTCTGGCGCACGCGCTGTATCTGCTGTATTTTCACACCGCGTTGCATCAGTTTTGTCACAATCTGTGCCTGCGAGCTGCCGGCTTCTTTTTCCTTGAGAATCAACTGGACGATTTGGTCGTCGGTCATCGTGGACGACTGTGCCAGAGACACGCTGTAACACAGGGCAAATAACAGGAGGCCTGTCAGAAATCTTTTCATATTACGTCGTAATTTTTTGTTTCAAATAGGGTGCGCTTTCGCGCGCATACGTATATACTCAACGGAAAAATTTCCATTTTATTGCAAAGGTACGAATAAGCGAGGGAATAAAGAAGAAGTGAAACGGTGATTTCACTTCTTTGGCGGCCCAAATGCGTTTTCGTTTTTCCTATATCCGTTTTCGTCGTACCCAAATGCGTTTTCGTTCTCTCGGGTCGCCCCCTTGGTACGCCACGGCGGCGCGGCGGTTTATGAAGAGGCTTTTGCCTTTCGGCTGGCCGGGGTTGGGCGGTTCGGAGGTTTTTCGTATTTTTGCAAGAACAAAGTAACGGATTAAATAAATTGCAGGATGAATAAAGGGATCGTCATCAAAGGATTGTTTGTGGCCGTTGCCCTCTGGTGCGTCACGGCCGCACTGGGCCAGACGGCCGCCGGTTATGTGGATTTTCTCTACAAATACATGCCTCTGCCCGACCGGGCCGACTACAGCCGCGCGTTCTACGAGAAGAACGTGGCCATGTCGCTCCAGGCGCGCCGGGAAATGCCCTGGGGCAGCCTGGTGCCGGAGCGCGAATTTCGCCATTTTGTGGTGCCGGTGCGTGTGAACAATGAGACGCTGGACAACTTCCGCGAGGTGTTCTACAACGAGCTGAAACAGCGCATCGTAGGGCTGGGTATGAAGGATGCCATACTGGAGGTCAACCACTGGTGTCACGAGAAGGTAACCTACCGCCCCAGCGACAGCCGCACGAGCAGTCCGTTGGCCACGGTGCGCACCGCCTATGGCCGCTGCGGCGAAGAATCGACGTTTCTCGTGGCCGCCCTGCGCACGGTGGGCATCCCTGCCCGTCAGGTCTATACCCCCCGCTGGGCCCATACCGACGACAACCACGCGTGGGTGGAGGCCTGGGCCGACGGCCGGTGGTGGTTCCTGGGAGCCTGCGAACCCGAGGCCGTGCTCAACAAGGGATGGTTCAACGAAAGCGCCTCGCGTGGCATGCTGATGCACACCAAGGTGTTCGGTGCCTACGACGGACCGGAGGAGGTGATAAGCCGCACACCCTGTTTCACTGAAATCAACGTCATCGGAAACTATGCCCCCACCGCCATGCTGACGGTGAACGTAGTGGACCGGCGCGGCCGGGCGGTGAAGGACGCTCTGGTGGAGTTTAAACTCTACAACTATGCCGAGTTCTATACGATGGCCCAAAAAACGACTGACAGCGAGGGGCGTGTCTCGCTGACGGCCGGACGTGGCGACATGTTGTTGTGGGTGTCAAAAGACGGGCAGGCCGCTCTTCGCAAAGTGTCTTTCGGAAAAGACCGTGAAGTGACCGTTACGCTCGACGGAAAACCGCTGCCCGTGCGGTTGGAACTGGACATCGTGCCGCCGTCGCCCAGCCCTTCGGTGGCAGAGGTGACTCCGGACATGCAGGCAGCGAACAACCGCCGGCTGGCCCATGAGGACAGCATCCGGCAGGCCTATGAGCGGACGATGCCCGTGGAGGCCTGGCGCGGTAACCATCGTGTCATACGCGCGTTTCTGGACAAAGCAGCGGGCCGGGTGATGGCCGACCGTTTGCTGAAGGTAATCTCGGCCAAGGACCTGCGTGATGTGCCGCTGGACGTGCTGATGGACAATATGGAAGACCGGCCTGACACGACGGAAATACATTGCAAGTATGTGCTCTGCCCACGGGTGGAAAACGAGTGGCTCACACCTTATAAGGCTTTCTTTAGGAAAGAATTTGGCGAAACAATATCCCGGCCGGCCGACCTGGCCAAATGGTGCACGGAACACTTGACCATCGACAATGTCCACAACCCGCAGGGCCTGCGCATGCGGCCGATGAGCGTGTATCGTGAACGGACCACCGACGAACTGGGCCGGAAGATATTCTTCGTCAGCGTGGCCCGTAGCCTGGGCTTCCCTGCCCGCGTCAACGAAGTGAACGGCCAGTTGGAAACCTATGACGCCGGCAAAGGGGAATGGTCGGAAGTGGAGTTTACAAAAAAGCGTGCTGCCCCTTCCTCACGGACAGCACGCCTGAAACTGAATTACCAACCCACGGCCACGTGCAACAATCCGAAGTATTACATTCACTTTACGCTCAGCCGTCTCGAAAACGGACGTGCCCGGTTGCTTACTTATCCCGAGGAAGCCACTTGGCAAAGCGACTTCTCCGGCGGCGTGGAGTTGCAGCCAGGCGAATACCTGCTTACTACCGGCCGGCGCATGGCCAGCGGAAAGGTGTTGGCTCATCTGGAGCGTTTTGTAATTAAAGAGAAGGGCGAGTTGTCATTGCCCCTGACCTTGCGTGAAGAAGCCGAAGGGGTGCAGGTGTTGGGTTCTTTCAATGCCGAAAACAAGTATGTGCCGTTGGAAGACGGCGCCCAAGAAACATCGTTGCTCAGTACCGTTGGCCGCGGCTACTATGTCATAGGACTGGTGGCTCCCAATCAGGAACCCACCAACCACGCCCTGCGCGATATCTCGGCATATAAGGAGGACTTTGAGAAATGGGGCCGCAAGATGATGTTGGTCTTTGAGAGTAAAGATGCCGCCACGCGCTTTAATTTCAGTGAATTTGCCCAATTGCCCAATACGGTGGTCTGGGGCTTCGATGCCAAAGGAAACATGATGTCGGAGATACGCGAACAGATGAATCTGACGTCGCCGTCGTTGCCTGTCTTCCTTATCTGCGACTCGTTCAACCGCGTGGTTTCTGTGCACCAGGGCTATACCATCAATCTCGGCGAGCAACTGTTGAAAGTTATTCGGAAGTTGTAAACCGGCAGCGAGAGCCCTACGCTTTAATACACGCCAATATCCTGGCCACTTCGTCGGCCGAGGTCTCCTTGGTTCCGTCGTCCAAAACGACAGAGGCGGAACCATGAATTTCCGTGGTCCCCGTTTCGTCGAGTATTCTTCTGGCATTGGCCGCATTTACTCCACCTCCGGGAAGGATGGTGATGCGGCCGTCGGCCTGACGTACCAGCCGGTGCAGCATGGCAATGCCTTGTTCGGCAGTGGGTGCCTGGCCTGAGGTGAGTACCCGGCGGCAACCTGTTTCAATGAGTTTTTCCAATGATTCTGCGGGGTTGCGGCAAACGTCGAAGGCCCGGTGAAAAGTGAAAGGCCGGTCCTTCGCCGCCATTACCAGCCGGCGTGTGGCGGTTATGTCTATCTCGCCCTTTTCTGTCAAAGCGCCGCTCACGATGGCATCGGCATAGGGCACGGCGGCCTCAATGTCGTGCTCCATCGCCTGCAGTTCTTCTTCGTTATAGACGAAATGGCCTCCGCGTGGCCGGATGAGCACGTGGATGTGCAGTTTGGGAAAGCGCTTGCGTACCTGATGCAGCCACTCGGCGGGCGGGGTGAGTCCGTCAAGCGGCAGGGCCGAACACAGTTCAATGCGTTCGGCTCCGCCCAGCACGGCAGCCTCCACACTGCGCAGACTGCCGGTGCACACTTCCAGAATGTGGCTCATCTGACTACTTCGATGACGAAATCGGGCGTGTTTATGCCTTCTGGCAAGCCGATGGAAAGTTGTTTGCTACGCTTGTCATACTTATACGTAAGTTTCTGCGTCGTGTCGGCCACGCTGACCACCTTCTTGGGCTTCTTGTCCAAGCTGACGGCGATGGTTTGTGACGGTTTGAGAACATGCAGGAATAGGCTGTTGTCCTTTTGTGTGGTCACGCCCCAGTCCTGTTCGGGCAGGTCGGTGGCTTTCGTCTCATAGATGCTCCGGCCGTTCACCTTCATCCACTGGCCGATGCCTTTCAGCCGGTCGAGGGCAATCTGCGGCAGTTCACCGTTGGGCTGCGGGCCGATGTTCAGCAGCAGGTTGCCGCCTTTGGCCGCACATTTGGCAAGGGTTTGTATCAGTTGGCTGACCGGCTTGTAGTTTTGGTCAGCTACCTTGTATCCCCACATGCCGTTCATGGTCAGACACGTTTCCAGCGGCAGACGGCTGATTTCCTGTCCCGACATGCCGGCATTGTTCTCTCCCGGCAGGTCGCACTCGAACATCTGGAAGTCTTCTCCCTCGATGGGGGTGGTATGGTGGTTGTTGCCAATGAGACAACCGGGCTTCAGCTGGTGGATATAGCGGTAGAATTCCGGCATACGCCAGTCAAAGGGAATGGAGTCGGCGTCGTGGTCCCAGTATCCGTCGAGCCAGATGCCGCCGATGTCCTTGTAATTCATGAGCAACTCGCGCACTTGGTTTTTCATGAACTGGAAGTAGCTGTCGTAGTTGGGGCGCGACGTGCGGCCGGTATTACGCCCCGTGCGGCCCAAGGGATAGTCCTCGCGTATCCAGTCAAGTATGGAGTAGTAGAGGTGCAGTCTCACTCCCTGTGCATGGCAGGCATCGGCCAGTTCGCCCACCACATCGCGGCCGAAGGGTGTGCCGTCCACGATGTTGTATTTGCTTTCGGCCGTCTTGAACATGGAGAAACCGTCGTGGTGGCGCGAAGTGAAGGTGATGTACTTTGCGCCCGACTCCTTGATGGCACGTACCCATTCGCTGGCGTTGAAGCGCAGAGGGTAGAAGCACGTGGCTGCCTTGGCATACTCGTCTTTATTGAGTTTGTTGTTCAGATACCATTCGCCTTGGGCAAACTCGCTGTAGATGCCCCAGTGCAGGAAGATGCCGAAACGGAAGCCCTCGAAGGTCTGTCGGCTTTCCAGATTCTCTTTCGCGGGAACGTAGTCTGCCCGCAAACTCACGCTGGTGAGCACGATTAATATGAGAAATGCAATTCTTTTCATAATCAATTTTTTTATTTGTTTATTTCATGGCTTTGATTACAGCCACAATGTCGGCCGAGTCAATGGCCGTGTCGCCGTTCACATCGGCTTTCATGTCGCCGTCGGGCATTTCTTTAATGACAGCCACGATGTCGGCGCTGTCAACGGTGCCGTCACGGTTCACGTCGGCGGGGTTAAACTGTTCCACTTCGATAACCACCCATTTGTCGTTCAGGGAGGCCAAACTCCCGTCCTCGCCGAATACGGCATGGCTGGTCCAGTGGGCGCCCTCCGGCGAAGTGATCTTGTGGCCGTCGTTCAGTATCAACTCCTTCCAATTGGAGATGGCTCCTTTGCTCTGTCCTTTGGCTTTCACCGTGGCGCCGTCTTTCACCTGTAGCGTGGAATAGTAGCGGGTGATTGAAGTCCGGGGTTGCTTGTACATGTAGCCGGCCAGTCCCGTTTCGGTGCCTTCGGCCTCCACCGTCACATTGCCGCCGATGGTCAGCGTGTCGTTCGTGTGGTAGATGCCGTTCCTTCCGGAGGCTGCGAGGGTGCCTTCGCCGGCTATGGTGGTTTTGCCCTTCAGGTAAATGCCGTTCTGACGGCTGTCACCTGTTGCGGTCACCTTAATGGCCTTGTGGCCGGATGCCATTGGCAGTAGAATGGTCAGGCCGTCTATTTCGCTGTAGATGGCTGCGCCATAGCCGGTGTCGACCGTCGTGCCGGTGCCTTGCAGCGTGCGGTCGGCCTTAAACGTCAGGGTGTTTGTTTCGGGGTCAAAGGAGGCTGAGCCGTAGTCGTAGAATAAGCTGGCCGCATCGTGGCAGTTGATGTGCTTCCCTTCAATCCACAGGTCGTAGTCAATGCATTCTGTGGTCTCCTCCCAGTAGTTTTTGCCGGCCATGCGGTGTTGGATGGTCCAATTCTTCTTTTTGGCCGCTTTCATGGTTTCTTCGGTTATTTCGTTGCGCTCGTAG
>JAEEGL017246093.1_pt1 | contig 15066 bp, 11 predicted proteins | sample 9134231 | NCBI WGS metagenome assembly JAEEGL01 (sample SAMN16246548, study PRJNA631951) | gut metagenome | biome: gut microbiome; feature: rumen; material: fiber-attached | host: Bos | place: Iran: Karaj | collected 2018-10 | reverse complement strand
GCTAAAGCGCCCGTGCAAGTTAAATTTTAGCATACGCTATTATGGCTACTGTCTACGAACATATTGACGAAAACAAGCGGCGCACTGTGCTGCTTGTTTTGCTTTTCCCCTTGCTGTTCACGGTGTTGGTATTAGCCACACTGTGGGTGGTCTTGTGGTTGACACAAGGACAGGGGTATGAGCCGTCATTGGTGTCTTGGCATGGGCTGACGGTAACGACGTTCCAACGGACGGTCCTTTCGTGGGCAGCGGTAGTCACACCGTTGAGTTTGCTGACGGCTGTCGGGTGGATTTTGTTCTCCTATTTTACGGGGGATGAATGGATGCTGTCATCGGCAGATGCCGTGCCGATAACGCGCAGAAGCCAACCCGAAATCTATCGCTTGGTGGAAAATTTGTGCATCACCCGCGGGCTGCCTGTGCCGCGTATCTACATCATAGATGACGAGTCGTTAAATGCGTTTGCGACCGGGCGGGATCCGGACCACGCATCTGTTGCTTTGACAAAAGGCATCGTAAAACGATTAGAACGGGCTGAGTTGGAAGGGGTCATCGCGCATGAACTAGCCCACGTGGAAAACCGGGATATCCGCCTGATGCTCATTACCGTGGCCGGAATTTCTTTTTTCACCTTTTTGGGGGAATGGTTACTGCGCGTGGCGGTGCGAAATTCCCGCGGACGAAAAGAGAACGGAGGGCTATTGTTGGTATTTGCCGCGTTGGGATTTGCTTGTTTGTTGTACGGCTATTTATTAGCCCCGTTGTTGCGCTTAGCCGTTTCGCGCCGGCGTGAATACCAAGCCGATGCCACGGCCGCTTTAACGACGCGCAATCCGTTGGCTTTGGCCAGTGCGCTGCGGAAAATCGCTTCCGATTGTCGGGTGGAAGCGCTGGATAAGCGCGAGAGTATGGCGGCGATGTGTATTGCCAATCCGTTGGGCCAGGCCGGGTTATTTTCAGCTATCTCGGGGTTGCTAGCCACGCATCCCCCGATTCAAAAACGTATTGCCGTTTTGGAAGAAATGGATCATGGATACCGGGGAGCTAATTAATGGCAGTCGCCTACGCACATATCAGCCGTAACCGTCGCCGCAGTACGTGGTTTGTGGTGCTATTTGCGTTGTCTACCCTTGCTTTTACGTATTTAGCTACGTTCGGTTTTTTTGCGTTGGGGGGGGTGTTGGCTTATTTCCGTCCGACAAATGTATTAACGTGGGGAAGTATTTGGTTCCGTGCGTGGATGCAAACCCTACAAGTCTGCAGTTGGTTACTACCGTTATGTTTGGGCATCTCTGCCTTTTGGGCGCATCTGGCCTTGAAAGAGGGAGCGGAATTGATTTTAGGGCGTTTGTCCGGGGTGCGGTTATTACTTAAATGGGATGCCCATGATACATATGTGTTGTTGGAAAATTTATGCATCCGCACGGGAGATGTGGTCCCGCGTTTGTATGTGTTGGAGGATAATTCCCTCAATGCTTTTTCCATCGGTACCAGCCCGGAAAACTGCGCTATTGTTTTATCCAAGGGTTTGCTGGCCCATTTAGACCGCGTGCAGCTGGAAGCCGTTTTAGCACACGAATTGGCACACATCCGCAACCAAGATACACGTACCATGACCGTGCTGGTAACGTGTTTGGCTTTCTTTACTTTTGTGGGAGAGTATTTTTTTTACATCCACGAAAAGGATGATATTTACGAGGAAGGTGACCTTTCTTTATCGCGCGTGCGGCAACCTGTTGGTGTTTTGGCGTATATCGGATGGGTGTTACTGATGTACGGATACGTGATAGCTCCGCTACTGCGTTTAGGATTATCGCGTACGTGCGAGCAGTTAGCGGATGCAGATGCCGCGTTGATGACGCGCCACCCGCGTGCGTTGGCGCGCGCATTATGGCGTATCAGCATGGACAGCCGGATAGAAGCGCTGGACCGCATGGCCCTGCTGGGAGCCCTTTGTATAGAAACGCCCACTGGAAAATCTACGTGGTTTAGCTGGTGCAGCGGGTTGTACCGCTCACATCCGCCGATAGAGGATCGTATTCACGCACTCAATGATATGGACGGTATGTTTTCACCCCGTAAGCCCGGTATTGCCCGTAAGAGGCGTTTTTCTAAACCGGTCAAAAGACGTACCTTGTAAAAGATTTGTTGGGGGGAAGGTTTATGTTAAATTTGACGAAATCATCTAAAGAAACCGTTTACATGAAAATTATCCGGGTACTGCTGGCGATGTGTTTTCTTGTGGTGCCTCTTTTGTTCTATACGGATTTAACGGCGAATCCTTTTTTTATTCAAAACAGTTTGCTTTATGTGCTGATTGCGCTTATCTATGGAACATTGGCCGTTAAATTTTTGCGTACGCAAACTATTGAATTTACCAAAACTTTTTTTGATTTGGCTTTTTTCCTGTATGTGTTGGCGTGTGCGGTAGGGTGGTTATCGGCGGTTTCTTCGGCTCCGCAGACACTTAGGCAAACGATGTTTTACGGGTTGCTCAATTATGGTAGTTTGTTATTGGTGGTTGCCGTCGGAGCATACATAATCAGCAAAAATATCGTCTGTGCCGGAGTGATTGAAAGCAAAACCAATTATATTTTGCTTTTTTGGGCGTGGGGTGCGCTGTGGTACTTTTTCCCGATGGTTAAAACCCATTTGTCTTCACCGGCCTTGTGGGCCCAGTTGTTTGATGTATATGCGTTGGTGTTGTGGGGAGTAGGCATTTGGTTGGGGGTGCGGGTGCTACGTAAACTAACGCAGGAAAATATTTTGGTGCTGATGTTTATTGCCGTATTCTTAGCGTGTTGTTACGGTGTGTTGCAAGCCCTGGGATTGGAATTTTTATGGCCGTTTGAAATTAACCAGTTTGCATCGCGGGCTTTTTCCACCTTTGGTAATCCCAACTTTTTATCATCGGCAGTAGTTATGTTGTTGCCGGCGCTGTTGGTTTATTACATGCGTACCGAAAGTAAAAAAGATTTGGTTGTGTACGGTTTATTAGTTTTGGTTTACATTTTATTCTTATCGTTTGGGTTGGCGCGTTCGTGTTGGTTGGGAGCAATATGTGCGCTGGTGATGATGTGGATGTTCGGCACGTTGCGGGCATTGATTTGGAGCCGGCGCGGCCGCGTGTTCTTGCTGGCATTATTGGCGATAGGGGTAGGATGGGGCTCCGTGTATGTGGATGGGAAAGATGTGGCTAGCCCGGTAGCTGCCCGCGCGCGGGAACTGAGTCAAGTTACACCGGCCAATTTTACACTCAACGTGGATAAAGATGATATTTTCCAATCTATGCACCAACGGTTATTTATGTGGGATATTGCCAAGGAAATTTTTTTGGCACGTCCTGTACTGGGCAGCGGGTTGGGAAATTTTCAACTGGCCTTTGCCCGATATCAACCTAAGACGATTCTGCAGTATCCCAACTTGCGCGAACTCAAAACAATTACTCAAGCCCCTCATAACGAGGTGTTATTCCAGCTTGCGCAAGGGGGTATTGTCGGGGTGGGGCTTTTCTTGTTTATGTTTATGGTGTTGTTCCTGGAAGTGCGCGATTTTGCCGTGCACAAGAAAGAAGGAGACAAGAAACAATTGTTACAGGCCTTGTTTTGTGGTATTTTGGGAATGTTGGTGGATAATTTGCTAAACATTTCTTTGCAGGCGGTAGTGCCGGCGTTTATTTTCTGGTGGTTGGTGGGGGCAGAAGTCAGTGGCGTAGGAAAAGAAGAATTGCGTGTACCCGTGCAGGCCAATCCGTTTACCAAAACGGTGGCTCTCATTATTGTAGCGATGGCGGGAGCTATTATTCTTTGGCAAAGCATTTGGCTCAATAGCGAATATCGTTTCTTTTCCGGCCAGAAAGCTATTGCCCGGAAAGATTACGCACAAGCAGAGAAAGATTTGTCGGCGGCGCTTTCATTATATCCGGCTAATACGGAGGCCGGTTTCCGGTTGGGGAATATGTTACTGGGGCAACGTAAGTACAAAGAGGCCTTGGCTGTTTATGAAAAGACGGCTTCTGCTGCTGCGTATTACGAGGAAGTGTATTACCATTCCGCTTTGGCTGCGTTGGGAGCCCAAGATACCAAAAAAGCGGTGCATTATTTAGCAGATCATTTGCGGTTGCATCCGTATCATTTGCAGACGTATGGTCTGTTGGCACAGTTGTTGTATGAAAATGTTATATACGCCGGAAGCGAGGAGATGGCCTTGTTGGAGCGCGGGTTGGAATTGTTCCCGTATGAAACGGACTTATGGCACCGAGTCGGCGAGATTTATAATAAATTGGGTGAAGTGGAATATACTAAAAATACATACAAACGAGGGCTTGTGGTCAATACCTTGGACAAAGAACTGCTTGGTCGCTTGGAGCGATTATATGCTGCGGAAACACAAAAGCCGGATATTTTGGCGCAAGCCAAGTTGATACAAAAATACCAGGACAAGGTAACCCGTTTTAATAAAATGTCCGCTTTTTACCAGCAACGCTTGCGTAATAATTTAGAGGCTTACCGAGAACAATATCCGGATGATACCAACGGAGATATTTTGTTGGCACGGGTCCTTTCGTTGGCGGGAAATGATATTAAATCTAAAGAGGTGTTAGAACACGTTTTGGCCCGCCACCCCGATGATTTGTGGGCGAATTTGGCCTTATCTACGCTATTTTATAAGGCGGAGAATATCTCCGGAGCCGAGCGGTGTTTGCGCAACGTTTTGTTTTATTACCCGGGGAACGAACTGGCACAAGCACGCCTAAAGGCACTGGAGCAAAAGAGGTCATAAAGTAAAAATTTTCAAAAATCCTGTTTACAAATCGTGCTAAATTGCTATAATGCTAGTATCCGGTTATTAGGAAATTACATTTTGCAAATTATATATTTAAATAAGGTGGCTCATGATACAGTCAATTAAAATCAGTAAATGTCTGGCAGTTTTTGTATTGGGTTTGTTGCTGGCAAGCACAGAAGTGGCCTTGGCCGCTACGGCGTCTAAGCAACTCGCTAAGGGTATTTCTCTCTATCGAGAACAAAAGGATGAGAAAGCCATGGATTATTTCATTGATGTACTACTCAACGGTAATCCAGAAGAAGTGGCCGAAGCCACAAAATACATCGAGATGATTCACAACCGGGTGGGAGGAATCCAATCCCCGGTGGAAGTGGATGTGAATTTTCAGGAAGGGGAAGTCAAAAAGTTAGACAGTACCGCGGAAGCGGCGGTTGCCCAGGCGCAAGAACAAGTACGCGAGGCAGCCGAAGCACAGGCGGCCCAGTTGCAAGCACAGAAGGAAGCTGCGGCTGCAGCCCAACAAGATATATTAGATTCGGTGGATGCCCAACAGCAAGCATTGACAGCGCAAATTGAAGCACGGCGGTTAGCGGCCCAAGAACAGGCCGTTGCCCAGATTGAAGGACGCGCCCCGCAAACAGAAAAAGTGGAAGTTACTGTTCAGGAAACGGTGGTAACCACTACGGGTGATGTTGCCCAACAACCTAAGGCCTCTCGGGATGATATGTTGACCACAACCACGACAGAATCCGGCACTTCTGCTTTTGTGGATTTAACTTCCAACAAAGCCATTGAAGCCCGTTCTTTGTACACGCAACAAAAAATCGCCAGCATGACCGAGGCGGCTATTAACCAAATTAAAGATACCAAGGGTGTGCAATTTTACATGCGTGATGATCGCCCGGATGCTTTAGATATTGATCCTGAAGTCATTTTTGACCGCAAAGCCGGTTTCCGGCCGGAGGCCTTGCCGTTACTGAATAACATTTATGAATTGCTTGCTTTAACACAAGGTTCCGCTTATGTCATTTTGCCGCCCGGTTCTTATACGGATGACGTCAACTTGACCGGTATTCGCCAGGCCATGGCGGTGAATTCCTATTTGTTGAACCGCGGTATTTCCCAAGGCAAGCTTCACTATAATATGGGACTTGCCGATGAAGAGCCGCCGGCTCGCTTTGCCAATTTACGCGGTTTGGCCCTCGTGTTCGATTACGATGCTAAATTGCCTACCATTTTAGAAAAAAATGAACAAGGCGAAAAAGCCCCGCTGTTGAGTATGGCAGTTGTGCCGCTTTGTCACGCGATTGACCGGGCGTTGGGAGAGGCCTTCGTCATTGATTTTTCCGTGTTGGAAACGGTAGACGCTCTGGATAACTGGGTGCTCCACGTGGTGCAACACGGAGCGGATGGCAAATTCTATATCGTACGCCAGTTGGAAGGTTTTGCCCCGGTTTATCATCAAATTTTATGGAACGGTCGGAAAGGTATTATTGGACCGGAACTGCCTTGTGGAAAATACACCTTAGTTTTAACGGGTACGGATGTAAAAGGTCAAAAGAAAACCGTGCGCCGACGTTTGCTTGTCAAATGTGCTGAGGTGAAGAAAGCCACCTGCGAGGATGAAACCTGCGGACAACCCAAAGAAGAAGAAACGGTCCAGCAAGAAGAAGATACGCGGGATTATAAGACCGGGCGTCTCTGGACGAAACCGGGCCGCAAAATGCGCTATGCACGTTCGTCTGCTGCCAACTCTTCTTCTACAACAACGACCATAACCCGCAAGGTCACCACTCGGACGATTATTGAAGAAGATGACGGATCAGATCCGTTGGCCGGAAATCCGGCTGCCACGGTCAACACGACGTATCCGCCGGCAACCAATCCGTACGATACGCCTTATGAAGATGATCTAAATCGTTAAAACGGGTCACAGAAAAGGGGGGGGAGGATTTATGGACGCGTTAGAAGCACTAATTGGTAAAAACATGAATGCACACCCGGATTGTTTGGGCATCTACATTGGGGTGGACGAAATTTATATGGCCCAAACTTCTAAGAAAAACCGGGGAGTTGTTCTTGAGTCTCTCGTGCGGGTTCCTGTGTCCGGAGTGGACCGGAGTCTGTTGAAACCTTTAGATCTAAATGAATCCTTTTTCGCCATGGATAACTGGACTGAGTCTATTGCCAAAGTCATGGCGAAAAAGAAATGGAAAACAAACCGGGTGGTTGTTAGTTTGGCCCCGGCATTTTGTTTACTTCGTCATTTTGTAATTCCCGCCTCTATTGAACGTAAAATGTGGAAGGAATCCATTCCTTTGCAAGCACGTAAATACATTCATTTCCCGTTTGAAAAAGCCGAATACGCTTATCATGTGTACGAATTTGAAACCGCTACTACCAAACAAAAACGGTTAGGGGTTGTGTTTACCATGACTACCAAACAAATCGTGGAACGGTTGCACAAAGGATTGAAATCGTGCGGGTTGGAGTTAGTGTCGGTAGAGCCGTCCAGTTTATCCTTAGGGCGTGCGTTTAACGACGGTGATAAAGAAGCTATAGGGAATGGTGGACGCATTTATTCTTTCTTTGGAAAGGACATGGCCAATTTCGTGTTCCTTAATGAAAATGCCCCTGTACTACTGCGCGAGGTAGAAGTGTCCGGACCGATACCGGCAGAGCGGCGCCGTTTTGAAATTACTAACTGTACGGAATTTATTGCCAAACAGTTGGAGAAAGATCCCTTTGATGAAGCTGTGTTGACGGGGGTGGATTTGGACCAATGGGTGTCACCGTTGGAGGCCGATTCCAAAAAACCGGTGCGCAAGTGGAATTTGAAGGAAGTATACGGTATTGATATGCGCTCGGTGGGGGAAGTGGCTTGCGTCGGGGCCAGCATTAAATTTTATGATCAAAAAACACCGGATGTGGATTTTACCAAAGGCACGCGTTTAAGTGCGTATGAATTTAATGCCAGTTTAACAGCGTGGAAAGTGACGCTGGTGGTGATTTTGGTTGTGTTGGGCTTAATTGGACACGGTTTTTGGAAGGTGCATACCAAAGCGGCTGAACTCAAGCGGGCCGAAGCCACCCACAAGGTGAACGTGGACGACTTTAAAGGTTTGTCTGGTACGCAAATTCAAAACAACTTAAATAAGATAAAATCTCAAAATAACAACTTGCAGGGATTGGTCACTTATCGCAACAAGATTATTCCTTGGGTGGAAGACATGGTCAACTCTCTCCCGGCAGAAATGTGGGTTACCAAAATATCCTACACGGATGCTTTCCCCGGTAACAATTCGGAAGCACGATCCATTGTGTTGGACGGGTTTATTAAATCGGGTAAGAAAGGTACGGTGGATGTGAGCGTGGGAGATAAGTTCCAAAAAACATTGTCCCAACAACCCACTATCAAACAGATTTGTGGCGATAAGGTCCGCATCAGTTATGGTACGATTGCCGGGGCAACCGGGGATAAACAAAAGGATACGGCCCCTACCAGTTTCCATCTGACGTGCAGCAAAGCGGGAGGGCGTTAACATATGAATAAGTTGAAAAATAATAAATATGTGTTGTCCCTACAACAGGGCTTTAAAGATATTCAAACGGTTTTTCAAGAAGGAAATGCCAAGTTGTTTCTTAAACATTTCGTAGCCTTAATTGCCATTATCGTGGCGTGGAAAATGGCTATTGGATCTTTTGACAAAAAGATTAGTGATTACCAGACTAGCATTTCGTCACTTCAGGTGCAACGTTCCAGTGAAAAAGAATATCTAAGCAACAAAAAATTGTTAATCACCCTAGAGCCGCAATTTCCTTCGGTGGATGAAAAGGATGAGTGGTTGCGTCAAAAATTGATTAATGAATTTGATAAATTGGGTATTGTCCGGCAGATAGCCGAACAGCAAACGGAGACGGCTGGTGCCGGCAGTGTAATAGCGTCCCGGTCTGTAGAATTTACAGCGAGTTTCAACGATTTTATGAGAGTGCTGTTGGAATTGGAAAATCAACCGGATTATCTAAAAGTGTCCGAATTCACATTGGATAAGGATACCGATATAGAACGAATTGGTCTTAATAAAATTTCTATACGTGTTAATACGGCGTTTCCCAATGAACGTGTGGCTAATAAGCAACTATTTAAAGATTATGATCAGTTGATGGAAAAACTTCAAAAGGGGGAGGAATGATATGAAGAAACTGGCCATTGTTTTTTTGGCATTACTGACGGTAGGCATTTTCCCCTTACGGGCGCAACAGGCTACTAAACCGGTTGGAGGAGGTGCGGCAGAGGAAGAAGCAGCTGTACAAGAGGGGGATGCCGCTGCCGGACCGACCGGACCTAAGCGGGAAGAGGTGTCTTTCCGTCCTAAAAACAAACGAGATCCGATGTTGTCCCCTGACGATATATTGTGGCTCAAAGAGCAAGAACGCAAACGCCTCAAAGCTCTTGAAGATGAACGTAAACGCAAAGAAGCTGCGGAAAGGGCCGAAAAAGAAAGAAAGAGAAGGGAATATTTGGCTGAGTTGGAAAGACTCAAAGACCCGACGAAAGAGGTTCGTGGTAAAATTCACATTGGCGGACTAATTGGAAAAGAGGTCTTTATTGGCGACAAGATTTATACGGTTGGAAACACTATCCACGGGGCAACGATTGTAGATGTGACGCCCGAGGAAGTGCTATTTACGTATAAAGGGCATCAATTTAGGAAGAAAGTAGAGCTGTAGTTTTAAAAAATTCATAGGAGGATTATGAAAAATCGTTTAGCAGTTGTGCTGACAGGTATGGCTGTGTTGGGTTTGGTAAGTACGGTAGTGGCGCAAGAGCGTCAGACTTTACCGAGCGACAACACCATTGCCGTTTCGGAAGATACGACGGTAAAACTGTCCGGTGAGACCGACTTGTACAAGGGTGCGGAGGAAGCTTCCCCGTTAGAGCGGAAAGTATCCATCCGTGTGTCCAATGTACCGATATCGGTGTTCTTGAACAGTATTACTACGCAAGCCAAAATCAACTTTATTATGAGCGAAGAATTCGCGAATAAAAAAGTGACGGCTTCGCTGACCCGGGTTACGGTGCGGGAGGCCTTGGACACGTTACTGCGTGTACACGGTTTGGCGTACCAGCAGATTGGTAAGAGCGACAGTTATGTGGTCACTAAACGCTCGAACGACGCGCCCGATACGATTACCAAGATTTATACACTCAGTTACATCTCGCTGCAAGGAATCGGTTCTGCCTCCAGTGAAATGAACAGCATCATGCCGCAAGATGTTTCCGCCAGCAACAGTGGTTCTGGTGACGGTACGTCTGCCGGAACAGGTGGCGGTGCCAGCAGCGGCGGAACTTCCGGCGGTGCCGAAATCACGGGTATTATTCAGGGCATGCTTTCCCCGGCGGGTCACATCGCGGTAGATGCCCGTACCAATAAACTAATCATTACGGACGTAGCCGAAGTATTTCCGCAGGTGGAAAATATTTTGGCGGAATTGGATATCCGGCCTCCGCAGATTTTGATTGAGGCACAGATTGTTGAGGTCAGCAAAACCAGCGGTTTGAGTTTGGGTTTTGAATATGGCGGTAGCGACGGAACAATGTTGGCTGCCACAGCCCCCAAACGTAAAGTGACGGTAGAGTACATCAAAGGGGAAGGTATCAAAGGATGGAACTTTATTTTCCCCAGCAAAGATGAAGTAGAAAACGGAAACGGCTCCGGCGGTTCCGGTGGCTCCGGCGGTTCCGGTAGTAGCCAGCAAGGGCAAGATGCTGCCGGGTTGTTGGATTTCTCTGCATTTAACATCGTGCTTAAGAGCATGTTGTCGCGCGGGGAAGCCAAATTCTTAGGTAAACCGAAAGTTGTTACCTTGAACAATAAAACAGCTACGATTACCACCTCTACGGATGCTACGGTCGGTTTTACCACCACCACGGGTTATTCCAGCGGTTCGTTATCTTCTTCGTCGGCTGAACGCAAACGTGTAGGTTTGACCCTGCAGGTAACGCCGCAAGTCAACCGGGAAGGATACGTCACTTTGTATGTGCAACCTTCTTATTCGGACTTGGTCAGTTCCGGGTTTGACAATACGAAAGATACCACTACGCGGGCTGCTTCTACGCTTGTTCGTGTGAAAAACGGTCAGACCGTGGTTATTGGCGGATTGTTAACCTCCCGCGAAACGGAACAGGTCCGCAAAGTACCGCTTTTGGGTGATATTCCGGTGTTAGGATGGTTGTTCACCAGCAAGAGTACATCTAAGAGTACGACGGATTTAGTTATCTTTATTACGCCGACCATTTTGGCGGAATAAACAGTATTTTTAAAAGCGTCTGCTCTTGCTTGCCCAAGAGCAGACGCTTGGTGGTCATTTGGACAGAGGATTAGGAAATGGCAAAATTGTTACAAGACATTTTGGTGGATCAGGGCACGTTGACCGAGGAACAGGTCAAACGGGTGCAGTTGTATTCAAAACAAAATAATCTTTCGTTTGCGGAAGCGGTTGTTAATTTAGCTTTTGCTACGGAAGAACAAGTGACAATGGCGTTGTCAAAACATTTTGCGGTTCCCTACGCTTCTAAAGAAAATGGGATTTTGTTACCGGAACGTGAACAAAATCTCCAAAAAATTATTCCGGACAAATTTGCACGTGAAAATTTAGTATTGCCGCTTTTTATAGAAGACGATGTGTTGGCTGTAGCCGTGTTAGATCCGACGAACCTTTATCTGTTGGAAAACATCAAAGTTATGTCCGGCAAGCAAGTACAGCCGTTCATCACCAGCAAAAGCCAATTGCTCAGAGCCATGGATCTGTTCTATTCCAACAAGAATTTGTTGGAAGAAGTGATGAACGAAGCGGCTAAACCGCAAGAAGAAAATATCGCTTCCGAAAGTAACGAAACGGATGTGGATGTCGGAATTTTGGATTTGGATAAGGTAGTTCCTTCCCAGTCCCAATATGTCAAACAGGTAAACGCTATTTTGCGTCAAGCCATTTCGGAGCGCACGTCTGATATTCATTTGGAATTATTTGACGAGCGTGTTTCTCTCCGTTTCCGCATAGACGGTTCCTTGTATGAGCGTACGCCTCCGGCCAAGGAATCCGTTAATGCCATTATTTCGCGTATTAAAATTTTGTCTAAACTGGATATTGCCGAGAAACGTTTACCGCAGGACGGTTCGTTTACGATTCGTTACCAGAACCGTTCCATTGAAGTCCGTGTGTCTGTGTGTCCGGCAGTGTACGGTGAAAAACTGGTGCTTCGTATCTTGGATAAAGGTACCGGTGAAATGAATGTGGACAAACTCGGTTTTGAACCGGAACAGAAAAAAGCGTTCTTGGAAGCGGCCAACTTGCCGCACGGGTTGATTTTCTTAACGGGGCCGACCGGTTCTGGTAAATCTACCACCTTAAATGCCGTACTTACCACCATTCGTACACCGGAGTTGAACTTTATGACGTTGGAAGACCCGGTTGAATACAAACTGGCTGGTATCAGCCAAGTACAGGTAAAGCCGGCTATCGGACTTACTTTTGCGGCGGGGTTGCGTTCATTCTTGCGTCAGGACCCGGATGTTATTCTGGTGGGGGAGGTGCGCGATAACGAAACGGCTGAAGCGTGCTTAAAAGCGGCCCTTACCGGTCACTTGGTGTTATCTACCTTACACACGAACGAAGCCTTGGGTGCTATTCCGCGTTTGATTGATATGGGAATGGAGCCGTTTCTCTTGGCCAGTTCGTTGGCCTTGGTGGCTGCGCAGCGTTTAGTGCGTATTTTGTGTCCGTATTGCAAAATTCCGCATATTCCGGACCATTCCACACTGGCACGGGTCATTCAGGAAGGACATCTCAACCCGCGCGACCAAAATTCGTGGACTTTCTTTAAATCCGTGGGTTGCCCGCGGTGTTTCGGTACGGGGTTCATGGGCCGCCGTGCTATTTACGAAGTGTTTCGTATGACGGAAGAAATGCGCAACATCATTTATAAAACACAGGATTTGGTAGAATTAAAGAAGGCGGCTGTGAAGTCCGGGTCGCTCAATTTGCGTGCCAACGGGTGGCGCAAAGTCATCCGCGGTCAAACAACCGTGGATGAAATATTGTCTATTACCACGGCGGACGAATAGGTCCGTTGTAGGCGTGCCCGGCGGGTGCGTCTTGATACCGGCAGGCGGAAAGGAAATCTATGCAAAAATATACGTACATGGTTAAAGATGCCGACGGCGAGACTATACGAGGGTCTATTTCGTCGGATAATAGAGAAAAAGTCATTTTGGCCCTGCAAAACAAGGGTTATTTGGTGTTGGAAGTTAAAGAGGGCGGTGACGGTTGGTTCAACCGGGGTAGTCGCACCCGTAAACGTGGCGGAAAAGTACCGGGACACGTGTTGGCTTTCTTTGCCGAACAGTTGGCTACGTTGATTGCCGGGGGTGTACCGCTCGTGCGTGCCGTTTCGCTGTTGGGGGAATATGCTTCTAACCCGACGCTTGGATATGTACTTACACAGGTGGCCAAGGATATTGCCGGCGGACAATCGCTTCACGAAGCGTTGTCCCACCATCCCCGTACGTTTAGTCATATATGGTTGTCGCTAGTAGAAGCCGGGGAAATGGGCGGTCAGTTAGCCGACACGCTTATGCAAGTGGCGTTGTACACCAAAATGCAGGAAGGAATGAAGAGTAAAATCATTACGGCCATTACCTACCCAACCATTTTGGGTTTGGCATCAGTTGGGGTGTTGGTATACTTCGTGATTGGTATCGTGCCGACATTTGCCCAAATCTTTACGGATTTTAATATTGAGTTGCCGATGATTACTATCATGGTATTGAAAACTTCCGGATTTTTAGTCAATAACGGAATTTTGCTTATCATCGCGGCTGTTTTCGCCTTTGTGACATTCCGGTTTTACATTAAGACGACGGATGGACAAAAACGGTGGCACTCTTTCTTGTTGGCGATGCCGATCTTCGGCAATTTCCTTAAAAATATTTATTACGACCGTATGCTTTCTACCCTATCCACGTTATTGCGTAGTGGGGTAACTATTTTAAATGCTATTTTAGTGTTGGAAGATTCGTTTGACAGTAACGTAATCATTCGCAATGCATTAAAATTGGTGCGTGCGGAAGTGGCTGCCGGGAAATCTATTTCGGATTCCTTCCGGGCTACGGGTGTATTCCCCGGGCTGATGACGGAAATGATGCTGATGGGTGAAGAATCCGGTAAATTACCGGGTATTATCGCTACGCTCTCTAAGTTTTATGCTGATAATGTAGATCAATTTATCGCCCGTTTTTCCGCTGTCATTGACCCGATTTTGATTGTCGGTGTCGGTTCCCTAATTGGTATCATCGTGGCATCTATTTTCTTGCCGATTTTCAAGCTGTCTCAAATCGGTGGAAACTAAGCGAGGTGTTATGCAAGAGAAAAAGGGTTTTACACTATTAGAAATTTTGATTGTGGTTGTCATTGCGGCGGCTGTCTTGATGTTTGCCGCGCCGGCGTACCGACGCGCCCAGGACCGGGGCATGTACTTGGCTGCACAAGGTGTACTGATAGATGTGGCTTCTGCGGTGCAATCGTTGCGGGCCGATTTGGATGCCCAACCCTTTGTAGTGGTAGAGGTGGGAGGCCAAGGCCAATTGAAGGTATTCCCGGGTGGAAATGATCCTGTGCAGTTGACACTGGCAATGCAAGCGGGCCTGGGAGGAGATGGTGATGCTACGTGGGAGGGGTCTTTGACCAAAGAATTAAACGCAATGACTTTTGATGAGCGTCGTGTGGCGTTGTTTTCCCGCGGATATTTGCAACCTCTGCCGTTTGATAACGGAAGTACGTACAAGGGGTATGAATTCTTTATTTGTCCGCAGGGTAATAACCAAGGATGTTGTAACGGAAATGGAGTTGTAGCGTGTATGTTGGATAGTGATGCCGCAGATACTCGTGCGGCCGGTTCGTTATATCAAGGCGCCCAAGTGTTGGAAGACGGACAGATTGTACAAATTCAAGGAAATAACTAAAGACCCCTTGCAAATTTAGTTAGATTCTGCCATACTATTAGGTAGAGGGTTTTATGAAAAACAATAGAGGATTTACGCTACTTGAATTATTGATTGCGGCTACGATTGTCGGGTTGTTGGCGGTGTTTGCCACCATTTCTTACCGGGATTCTGCAGCTGAATCCCGTATGGAGGCGGCCCGTACACGTACGCGAACGTTGGCAGGGGCTGTGCAACGCTTCCGGTTGGAATGGCCGGTTGCAAGTGCTATGCAGGG
>JAEEGL013545548.1_pt1 | contig 15066 bp, 28 predicted proteins | sample 9134231 | NCBI WGS metagenome assembly JAEEGL01 (sample SAMN16246548, study PRJNA631951) | gut metagenome | biome: gut microbiome; feature: rumen; material: fiber-attached | host: Bos | place: Iran: Karaj | collected 2018-10 | reverse complement strand
TCTTGTTCGCACTCAAGAAGCCAACTTACGCCGGAAGGGTAACCTTGCCGGAGTTTACAAGCGTATCCAATACCTTCCCACGCTTCCTTCATTTTCTTCAGAACCCGCTCCGCTTCCGGCTCATCTCCGTGAATGCGGAATTTCTGCGTATGGTATATCGTCATTCGTCTATCTCCTGTTCAAGCCATTCAAACCAACAATCTGGACAAGTGTATTCTCCTTTTCTGCGCTTCACGCAGAAGGCATCTGCTACACTCTTGTGAGGTGGACAGGCGCATAGTTCTGTGAGGAAGGTACAAAGGCGTTCTGGGGTACTTGCAAGTTGTTCGTAGTTCGTCATACTTATCACTCCTCTGCCGGGATGATAGTGGGAGCGGATTTTAGCATTGTATCAATCAATTCCCTTGTAGATAGATTTAATCTCCACGCTCGTTCAATTTGCTCGTCCCTGTCTATTAAATCTCCGTGTGGTGGGATTTCAATGGCTTGCACTCCCTTGAGAAGCGTACAATCCCCTTGCCAATTCGGTTTGTCACAAGATCCATCTGGTTCAATGCGGATGGTTATCCAGTTGCCTTCTTTCGGCAAATCTATTCCCTTAATCAGTACACTCATGACCCCACCTCGTTATCCAAAACGATAAAAACTCATCTCGGTCTTTAAAAATGGTGTAGATGACATAGTCGGCACAAACCTCAACCGCTCTTTGTTCTTCATTGGTTAAGGCTCGTCTGTTTGGCTCATCTTTGCAATCATGTCCGTCAAACAGTAGGTTTTCAAAATAGTGTTCAAGGTTGCTCATCACTCACTCTCCTCTGCCATTCCCATGCTGTGCAACACGGAAACGGAAATATCATCCAAAAGACAAGCAATCACATTTTCATAGGATTCGTCTGCGAGAAAGGCGGTGTACTTCTCTCCGTTGCTGTAGGTGATTTCAATTTTCATGTCTATCACTCTTCTGCCGGAATGATGGTGGGTAGTGCATCCACGCGGTCAAGCGCGAACAGTACCCCCGAATCAAAGGTGTCCTCAACTTCATCTTCCTTCCATGACACTACGCTAAGTGCATCCCGATCTATCAAATCTCCGTGTGGTGGAACGGAAACGAGTGGGCAATCGTCTGCTCGTTTGTCATACAGTTCTCTATGTTGGATAAGATATTCATATCCGTGTTTGCACAGATATAGATTGATAGGACATTCACAGCAATTCTGTGGCATCTCCATGCCCTTGATTAAGATGCTCATGCTCATTCTCCTTTCGGCGGTTTGGGAAGTGGCATCCAATACAACGGGTCTGTGTGTCTGTTCCGTGCAATTTTGTACTCGTAGGAGTCCGCTACCCACCCGTCATCGATTCTATAAGCAATCTCAACATAAATGCTCGGCGGTACTTGCCCTTTTAATCCAAGAAACTTCCGCACAACAAGCACGAATTCCTCTTCTTCCGGCAGCCGCTCTGCAACTGGAATCCACTTTTCGTCTACAAGGATGTTGTATTTGTCTTCCCAAAACTCTGAATTGAATTTGTGGAAGTTCACAGCCTTTTGCAGTTCCTCTATGGCATCGGCGGCTTGTTGGACAGCATCTGCAAAATCAGCATCAAGTTTATAGGCAACGCAGTTTTCTGAATAGCGGTGAAGCCGTTTTATCAGTTCGTCATACATCTTTTGCTTCCTCGTTCAACCACTTAATCATCCCGTTTGCTGCCCCGTCATCTGGATCGCACAGTTCAAACCCTGGGCAATTGCTACACCGCTCCGGCATAAAGGCGCAGATTTCAATTGCGAGTTCTCTGATGTTCATATTCGCAAGCCGTTCGTAGTTCGTCATGCTTTTCTCCTTCTTCCAATCTTATTGCCAAACATTTTGCCTTCCATTACTGTGTAGCCTTCAGAGTTCACAATCCAACCATGCCATGTTGCGTGTTGTGAACTTTCGGCAATCTCTGGTGGCATGGTGCATTCCTCATAAGGACAGTAATCTGGGCAAGTCATCGGGCATCCTCTCCACCTCCGTGATGGGCTTGCGTTAGGGTATTTCTTTCTCTCGTCAGAGTGCTTATACATCGGCATCTTCTTCTACCTCTGTTGGAACAAAATAGGTTATCTGCGCTCCACAGTTAGTGCAAGTTAGTTCATGGATAATTCCGCTTGTTTCATATCCATAATCTTCAGAATCAAAGTCAGCCCCCCACACTACTGTTCGGCATCCGCAATGAAAGCACTCATACATTTTCCCACCACCCTATGCTTGTCTTACCCGTGATAGAGTTCCGCAAAATCTGTACTGTGCAATTTTCGTGAATCTCTTCCTCGTCATATACATTGATTTCAAGTTCTTGGAACGGCTCGGTTTCCTTTGCAAATTCGGTTATAAATTTTCTGCAAAAGTCAAGCGTTGTGATGACAAACGGGTCTTTGGTTTCTGCTTCAAATTCGTCCAGTTGCCTGTACGCCTTCTCAAGGTCAATCACCATCATAGCCATGCCCCCTTAAATGAAGAACAATCTACGGCTTCTGATACATCCTCAATCTTCTTTGCGTACATATCACAAGTCCGGCTTCCGTCCTCTTCCACATTGCACCACACGCATTCATCGCACCAACACTCTGGGTCACTACTTCTCGGCGGTTCAATGGACATCTCCGGCATCCTTGCATCCCGCCAGTACAATTCTTCAGACATCAATCTCATACTCCTCTTTCAAAACTCGTTTCAAGTCCGGCACGGACACCCGCCGTTCCGCAACCTCTTCTGACAGTTTGTTGATCTCGTTCCATAGGTCTTTCACATATTCTGCCCCATTGAACTTGTCCACAATAACTGTCATGAAGATTGCAATTGCATTGCTTACGCCGACTATAACGCCTTCATTCCATGCCTTGTCGCAATCTGCCTGTGTTCGTGGGATGGTTCTTGGATTCTTCTTCTTTGCCATCATTCATCCTCTTCCCAGAACGGGGCATCCGGCTTCACCGCAGATGCCACCTTCTCCCAACAACGCTGCTGACCATACATACCTACATATCGCCTTCCGGCTTTCTTCCACCCTGGAAGCCGTGTTATGATCGCCCCGATGTCCTTGGACTCCACAAGACTCGGCTCTTTGGGAAAGTCTGGGTTCGTGGATAGGGCGCGGTGGCACACCTCGCGCACACAGGTGAGTTCTCCCGCATTCTTTTTGTCAAGGAAGGCTAGGATAGCACCCACTCGCCAATCGTCCTGTGTGGCATTCTCTTGTGCTTCACGATAGTCATCCGTCAGATTGCGGTCTGCAAAGTTTGGCATCTTCCCCTTGCGGTACTTGTCCCGCGCTTCACCCCAACATTGAATAATATAGTCGCGGATTTCCTGTTCATGGTCATACAAATCGTATCCGTTGCAATGTACTTCCACGGGGTAGTACCGCCTGTTTCCTGTCTTGTCCGTCAGCGGGGTATCGCTGTTCGTTGTGCCTATCATGATGCATCTGCGGGGAAGGTCAGACACATTCTTGTCCCACGGCTTTCGATAGGAATCCACTTGGCGTGTGATGTACGCCTTGGCAGCTTCCTGTTCCTTGCTCTTGGTAAGGGCTAGAAGTTCGCTTATCTCACATATCCACTTTCCACGGAGTTGTTCAATTGCCTGTTGACCTTCCATGAGATTGACTTCTCCGTAGTAAGCATCATTGATTGCAAGCCAACGGATAAGAGAAGATTTGCCTTCGCCTTGCTTTGTGCCTATGAGAATTGGAACATCGTCAAACTTTGTGCCTGGAGCGTACAGGCGGTGGATACCACCCGCGAAGATGAGTCTGGACACCTCTCTTGTGTAAGCCGTGTCATCCACCATCGCCCAATCCCGAAGGAAGAATCTGCACCGCTCTGTGCCGTCCCATTTGATGTTGTCTACAATGTCCACGATGGGATTGTAAGACCTCTCTTCAAACAAGAGCCGGAGCGCAGCCATGTGTTTGTCCTTGGAATACAGCCCGTACTTTGATTCAATGTACATCATGCTTCTGGCTTCATCCGCATCCGTCCACTTTGTGATCTTGTTGTCATTATGAATCTCTGCACATCCCATGAGTTCGTTATAGCGAATTGCAGAATAGGTTCGGTCATTCTCCATGATGGTCATAAAGTTTTCAATCACGGGTTGCGGTCTTCCGTCCTTGTCCGGCAAAAGGATGCTTTTGGTATCCGCTACGCTCAAATACTGTTGGATTTCTCTCACCTCGGTTCTGGTGGAAGTGAATCAATTAGGTAGGAAATGTAGTCCATTCTGCGGACGGAATACGCATACTCGTCAGAGTCTAGCGATGCGGTCATCCGTATGCGGTCAAGTGCCGTCCACTCATCCCACAGGCGGTGGTACTCATCCCACCATGCACGAATCGCATCATCCTTCTTCTTCCGTTCCGCTCTCCGCTTCAGAACATCTGCGCTAATCTGTGTGCTGATATTAGTGTCGGCGATAAAACCAAGGTGGAAATCTTCGTTTAATCGCTTCATGGCATCTACCCTTGTGGACAATCCCAGTATATCCTTAACAAAGGTAATCACATCGCCGGAAGCACCGCACACGAAGCATCTGTATCCGTTCTTTGTGAAGGACATATTGTAGTCCTTGCCGTTGTGGAACGGACACGGGCATCGGTGATTCCGTACGGGAATCTGGGGTGCGTATAAGGCTACGGCATCGTCCATCGTAACGGATGCGTGGATGTCATCCGCAACATCTGCCCAATCAATCTGCCTTTGTGGCTGAAAGTTCCAGTTCATACCCACACCCCACTAAATCCCCAAATTTGCTTTGCACTCCATACTGGCATCTCTTGCAAGTCCAGATGGACACCTTTGCGATCCCGCCTGTGCCGTACTTCTTAATGACCGCCGGATGAGGACAGGAGCGGATGGATTCTCTAGGAAACCGCCGACCTATCACATCATCCAACACTTTGAATTCACCGCTCTCCATATAACAGTTCCTCTCTTGCATAGTAGTAGAGGATTCCGTAGATGAGTTTGGGCGTTTCGTCCGGCTTACAGAAAATCAGCGTTACATCAAACCTTGCAAGCCATGACAGAATGGATGCCGTGAGTGATTTCGCAGATAATTTTGAGCGGTAGTTCCCAAGGAATACATCCGTCCAGGATGCGTTCTCTACGATGAGATAAATCTTCATCCCATGTGCTTTTGCCCGAAGGAATTCCCGCTCAAACCTATCGCGGTCTGCCGTCATATTTCCGCACAGTTCATCAAGATTGTGCTTCCTCTCAATCGCCACAGACCGCTCCAGAGTCATGTCACCAAGTTGTGCGGAGTAGTCACCCGTGTCCAGTTTCCGTGTTGTAGTAGGTATCTTCTTTGCCTTAAAGTACGATTCGCAATGCGTGTCCTGTTCGCGGGTGTCGCAGATGATGGTCAGTTTCTGGAGTTCCTGTTTCAATTCTCCATCTGTCCAATGCTTAACCATGTTCATCTTCTCCAAACACAATGTGCGCGTACTTTATCCAAGTTCTTCCGCAATCCTTACAAATCCCTATAATCAACGCCTTTGGGTTGTTTTCTACATCTTCCAATCGGTCTGACGGGAATTCATATTCGCTGATTTCACCACATAACGGACATTTGTAATGGAAGTGAATAGTGTCATTCATATCTGTAGAAGTCCTTACCATAGATTTCGTTTACCATGTCAAACACCTTGCCAAGTCCAAGTCCTTGCTTTGACGGAATCCAGATTTTCTTTGGATTCCAGTTTTCCCACTCGCCGTCCATCTTCGGTGCAGCCGGATCGTATGCCGGATTGTCAATCCATTGCCCACCGCCTATGGAGTATTCGTATTGCCGTGGGTGGGTCTTTGCCAACCGCTGGAAACGAGTTTCGCCTTTCTCTAGATGAAAACCGAAAGCGCAGAAGATGCATCCAGTTCTTTCGCATCCCGTGCAATGGAGATTTGGCTGAATGTTTCCGCATAAATCTATGGGCGAGTAATCGTTTCCGTCCGTTCCACGGGAAACCACATCTCCGTACACACTTGCGGTTTCTAATCCGTACCTTACGATGTAGGTAAGCACATCCTGTTCCGTCCAGAAGGACATTGGTTGAGATATGGGGTTGCTGCCGTCAAAAGCATTGCATCCGTGACGAATCCACCCTTGTTTACGCACACGGCTCTCTTCGGCAAGGGTTGCGATGATTGGGAAATATCCGTGTTCGTGTTGGTACTTTTTCAGCGGACTCTTCTTAATCTTGAAACAACAGTAGTGGGAGATTGGAATTGGCGTGTAGACCAGGGGAAGGTACTTTTCCTTGTTAAATTGGGATTTTCCCCCAAAGCGTTCCACAGCGTTGCTAAAGACACCCCCTTGGACAATCTGCCCACTTCTTGCTATCCCGACTCTTCTTGCTCCGCTGATCTCCACTCTCTTAAATTTGGTTTCTCTCCCCAACGCCCTTGCAGAATTGTCCTTCTGTTTCTCGCTCCGCCTGTCTTGATAAGGTTGTCCGCTTCCCCAAGAACTCCCTGCGATGATCGAGAACTGTTGTCCATCCTCTCTCTCTACTTGAACAGATTGTGAACGAATCCGTCTTGCATAGTAGATTGCTTCCGCTACCTCTTTGCCTATGAGTGGATAGCCGTACTTGGTTATTACATCCGTAAACTTTAGAGAAGGGACAACCACATCCACATTTTCAAGTGATCTAACAAACTTTTGAATTTCTGGATACTCAAGTCCCGTGTTAGAGAACACCGCCGGAATGTTGGGGTAGAGTTTTCTTGCAATGTGGAGAAGTACTGTTGAATCCTTCCCCCCGCTGAAAGATACACACACTTGACCATTGTAATGCTCATACCACTCTATGATTCTCGTCTGGGTAATCATGATTTTGCGGTTCAAGTCAAGTGCTTGTAATTCCTTCAGCCGTTCCGCATCGTGTACTATGCTATCCATCAGAACGGAAGATCCCCATCATCTTCGGTTTCGTCTTCAAGGCTAGTTACTGTCTGCTTTTCTGGCTTCTCTCCTTCAAATGGCGGTAGTTCGGTTGCCCGCTCTGGGGACAGGAAGTAGGAAACTTGTGTGTAACCCCTATCGTCTTGCTTGAACATCGCAGCTCCTTCGCATCCCACCCATGTGAGGAAGTTGAAGTCACCGAATTTGATTTCGGGGAATGCATCAAAGAACTGGGTCATGTTCCTGTTGAACCACTCGTTTTTCACCACGCGATAGGTCACAGAGAACCGCCGACCAGAAGGACGAACCTTGATGATAATCATAGGCGTTCCGGGGTTCTTGCTGTTCGAGCCAGTTTCCCCTTCGGTCACTTCCGTGATAACAACTCTGTGCTTGCCAGTAACCGCGCTTTCGCGTTCCTGTTCATCTCTCTGAAAACTTGTCCAATCAGCCATTGTCTACTCTCCATTTCTCGGCAAATACATCCCATAGTCCTTGCCGTTTTAAAAAGTCCGCAAAGTTTTTAAGGTAGTTCTCAATGGGCGGTACTATGTCCCGTGGATACCGCTCTCGGTATACCCATTTCCCATCGCTAATGATGTAAGTGAAGTCCAATGCTTCCGGCACTAGTGCTAGGTACATTGAGGTCTGCGAGGTTTCTGTCCATAGATACTTGTTTAGGTGGTAACGCACAGAATACTTGCAATCCCAGATGTGTCCGGCGCGGAGATAGTCAAGCACCCCATGTAGCAAAAATGTGTTTTCGCCCACCGAAATTTCCTTGAAAAGTGTGACTTGCTGTTGAGAACCCCACAATTCGTCTGCCATGAGCGTGATTGGGAATGCCCATTCGTGTCCGTCCGGCAAATGCTCCCCGTTTAATACGGAGTTCAGAACATTCTCAAATCGTGTGCCGTCTAGCATCGCCTTCGTGGGCGGTTTCTTCTCGCGGTTAAGGGTGGCAAGGAAGTCTTCCCACCCATCGTCCCGCTTGTAAGACCAGAGCCATGAGTCCAGTAGGGTCTTCGTCACCCGCACCTTACTCGGCATATCTGTAAACCTTGTTTTCCTTATCCCAGATGATGTTCAGTTCCGCAAGCCGTGCCTTCAGCATCGCCTTGGCTTCCTTCTCGCTCGTCAGCACATGATTCATGGCTTTGATGGCATTCGCAGCGTTGTTGACATCTTCTGGCGAATGGACAGTATTGCAGATTTCGGTTGCCTTCACCATTGCCCATTTATAGGCTTCTTCCTGTGGGGCAAGTTGTGCGGTTTCCTTTGCGAGATTGTCGCGCACCTTCTGGAACAGGCGGGTGAGGAAATCGTTGGGGTCACCTTCCTTCAGTTCGGGTACTTCAATGATTCCCTTGATTCCGTATGCGCTCTTTGCAGAATACTGTTCCGTGGGGGTGAAACCGATGTACCGCTTGTTATGGTCAATGAAAAGGTGTCCGGCGAGGTCAGCTGGCTGATACACAAGCGTACGGGTTGATCCTTCCACCACCAGTTCGTAGAACACGCCGTCATCGCCGTTCTTTGTCATGCTCTCATGGAAGAGGTACACCACATTGAAGTCCTTGCGGAGTTCGGCGGAAAGACGGACAAACTCACTCTTGATAACGCCGTACCCCTGGAGAGAGAACCCGCCGTTTGCCTTGGACGCTTTCGGGTCGGTGCGCATCGCCCAATCTTTCATATACTCAATGAGTGCGCCACAAGTGTCAATGACGATGGTCTTGTAATGTCCTTTGGCTTCCTTGATATCCGCAAGAATCTCTTCGTAGGTTTTGCAGACCGATGCATCCTTGCGGTGCGCGGGGTTTACCCTTGCCAGACCTTCATCCGTGTCAATGAGAAGGACATCGGGTGCGGACAGGGCGAGTGTTGTCTTGCCAGTTCCAGGCAGACCAGACAGAATCACGATGATGTTCTTGTTGGAGAAATCCATCTCCGCGGGCTTCACAATAGGTGGCATTTGCGTTCTCCTTTCAATTCCTTTCAGATGTTGTATTTGATTGCCAACCGCTTGAGTTCATTCTCATACTCTCGCGGTGACAAATCCTTCGGGATGTGCTTCTTGGCGGTTTCGTATATCATGTAGTTCAAATCCCGCCAACTTGGTTCGTTACTTGTGTTCCGTGTCCCGTTCTCTATGTTCCTCATTGTCCAACCCTTTCACAATCTGCAACAGTTTCCATAATCCGTAGAAGTCCCTTGGGTCTATCCCCGTCTTTGCCTTGATGTTGCGAAGCCGTTCGTATATCGTCTTCCTATTGTAGAATCCGGCTTTCGCAGCTTTTGCCACATTCATTCCGTTGTCTGCCATGAGGAACAGGGTTTCTATCTCGCCTTTTTTCAGTTCCTTCTTCGTGTCATCATCACCTAACCTTAACTTCTGTCTTACGGCTTCTATGTTGATGTCTGGACAGGCAAACTCCATGAACACTTCAAAGTCTTCTGACAAGAGGAAAGCCTTTACTTCTCTGCGCTCCAGGTATTGCCCCATCGACCAGACCACTTCTTTTTCGCCGTAATCCAGTTCCATCCAATCTTCCACGGCTTGCAAGGCGATAGCACCTATGAGTTCAGCAAACGAATCTTTTAACGCCAGTTCTCGGCAAGTCATTTCTTTGCGGATGCCCACCGCTGACGGAGAAGCAAATCCTTGACCGCAAGTTCCGTCCTAGCGGAGTCCAACTTCCATTCGCCGTTGAATTCGGCTCTGCGTACCTCTGCGCGGAGTCTTGCGTTCTCGGCTTTCAAGTCACGCACCATCTTTATCTGCCGTTTGCGGTATTCAATCTCGCCTTCTATAACCGCTCCGGCAATAATGATGACCATTCCAACTCCAAGAGCCAAGAAGCAAAATGTCTGCAAGTTCATCCCGTCACCCCTTCCCGTGTTTAGTTTCCAATCGTTTCGTATCTGCTGAACGCAAGCCCGTTCTTGCACTTGATAACCTTCCTATGCCCAAGCGGAATGCTCTTCTCGTTGATGAACCTTCTCGGCGTACTCACCGCCACCGCTCCTTCCCCGTTACTCTCATAACAGGGCTTGATTACATATCCGTTCCTGTCCCGTCTGTCAGTTGGGAACGCGAAGATGTAGTCCGTGCTGACGAACCACTTGAGTGCTTTAGCCCCAGACAGGAATGCCCGTACCGCTTCGCGGTTGAATGTGATTTTGGCATCCCCTACGAAACAAGCGGGGTAGTAGAACTTCGTCTTGTACCCCCGTGTGGACTTGTCCACAACTTCCGCATCGTAGTTTTCAAATACCAGTTCTTCAATGTTCTTTTGCTCTTCCTTTACCATTTCTTCCATTTCTTCCTTTCCTTTCATTGCTTGTCTTGATTGAATCGCGCTTGGGATATTGGCATTGTACATCATGTTTATTTATTTGTCAACTACTAATTTAAAATTTGTTTTCTAACATATGCACGAAACAGTTCGTTTTTGTATCGTTTCGTGCAAACAATTAAAGTACGATTTGGCAAATCGTACTTGACTAGTTTGCAGAGAAATTTGACTTCCACGCTCTATTGCACAACTTAATAGAGCGAGGAAGTTCGTCTTCCCCGCTCTATTTCGCATTTTGGCTATTTTTCGCAAAATTGCCGTTATCCAAGTAGTTTCTTCCAGGTGCGCTCTCCCACGATGGAATCACAGATCAACCCGTGGTGAGCCTGGAAGGTCAAAACTCCGGCTTTGGTTTCGTTACCGAAGTCCCCGTCCATGCCATATACGGGAAGGGAGATTCCAAACTTTTTAATGAGCAGAGCCTGTAGGGTCTTCACTTGTTCGCCTGTGCTGCCCTTCTTGAGTGTTTGCAGAGTCACTTGCACATCCTCGCTTTCTTTCGGCGGTTCTGGTTCTGGTGTGGGAGCGGGTGTCGGCTCTTTGTCCGCATCCTCGGCTAGTGCGTAGTTCGGTCTTCCGTAGCCGTAGATCACCCTATTATTCTTTGCGTATCTGTGCTTATTAACACAGTTTCCATTATTACCCTCAACTGTGTAAACATAGTTCGCATCCACGCTCCAGACAAGTCCCGTGTGGTCAGCCGTCCCAGATCCGTAGGTGAAGTAAACCTGATCTCCCACTTTGGGTTCTTTGAAGAACGCCCCGTTGGCTTTGTAGTACCCGACCGATTGCTCACAACCCGCTCCGGCAGACCGCCTTGGCTGATAGAGCATCTTGAGTGCTACTGGCTCTGTATATGCCTTTACAAAGCAAAAATCACAGAATACTTCGCACCATTCATAACCCTGTTTGGGAGTGTTGTAGAAGTCCCCAAGGGCATCCAAATCTCGGGCATACTTCGTATAATTCCCCCGCCCGTCATTTGGCGCGGTCTTCAAATCAAGGTTCTCCGGCGAGTTTTTCTCATGGTAGCCGACTTCGTCCAGAGCAATACGGATTGCTTTATACATCGTCATCCACCTCTGGCAAGCCTGTGGCAATGCTCGTCAACAGGGACAGCAAGGCAGCCACTCCGGCTGCGGACAGACCTTCTAACCACGGGATTTCAGCAAATACCGCGCCCGTCCCCCAGACAGCGAGAAGGCTTTGAGCGAAGGTGCGTAACGCACGGATAAGAGCTGCTTTCCAGAATTTCCAAGTCATGAGAAGTCCCCCTAACTATTAGCGTTTACTGTAGCAAACATATTCCATCGTTTTGTCTGGAATAATGAACATTATTGGTAAAAAATCGTTACATTGACTTGTCGGTTTGAAGAAGCCGACACGGCGGTTGATACGCATCTGTAAGCGTTGAGGTAGACAGTTGTGCCAGAGATAAATGCCATTGGGTGGTACTCATTGGAAGCAACGATTTCTGTAATCTGTGTCAGAACAGGATCACCGCCAATTTGTGAGGAAGTCCATGATGTTTGGTAACCTCTCGTCCCGATTGTCCCAGCAGAGAAAGAAACTGTTGCTGACTTTGTCACGCTCTTGAGCGCACGGCAAATGCCCCATCCCGTCCAAGAAGACCCGTTGTAATAGTTTAGCGCAATACCATCATATGTGTGGGATGATAGCGCAAGAACATTGATGCTAGTTAATGACCGCTTCAACACAAGGAATGTGCCATAACCAAAGTATACATTCGGGACAGTTCCTGTATACGATGCGCCAGCACCCTTATATGCCTTTGTGGTTACCGCTTCCTGTGCAACAGCCGTGGCAAGGATGTCTGTTGTTTCTGGAAGAACAACTCCGCCCCCAATATCCATCAGCCAACTGGACGCGAGTTGCAGAACGCTGTTTCCAGAATCAACAGTAAGCGGGAGTCCAAGATTCGTGATTGCGGTTTGGGCATCGGTAGCACCAGTACCGCCGTTCGCAATAGATACGGGCAACGAAGGAATCGCACTCGTCACGGGTGTAGAGTCCCCAGAACTCAATGGAATATTAGTGCCGTACAACTGGATGTTCGTAGTTCCCTGTGTTACACCAACATTGTTGACAGTATTGACACCGCCCGTGGTGGGGTTCGCTGCGACCCACTCGTCTGCGGAAGAATCGTAGGTGAGGACTTGCCCATTGGACTTCGTGGACGGGTTCTCAATCGCACCCACATCGTCCGCATCCACAGTAATAGACACATTGCCTGTTCCGTCATCAGCGTACACAGTTCCGTTGAATGTGATCTGCGTAAGCGTTCCGCTACCCGCTCCGTTTTGCCCGATGTACCCGATGATGTGCTTGTCAACCGCCTGTACTGTCTGCGCGGTGTGGAGCGTGTACTCCACCTTTTGCCAGATGAAGTTCCCCGCCACATAGGAAATACTGGACGGATCGTTGTACCATGTGGACGGCTCAACGGCAGCAGCCGTGGATGTGCCGTAGGAAACCACTTGCTCAATGTAGTCCCCTGTTGCACCCGTGTCACCCTTGTCACCTTTGTACTGATACCATGTGTAATCCGTATAGGAAGACGGAGCAACGGATGCCGTGCCGGAGTAGATGCCTATCCACTTGTTCGGGGACAGAACCATGTCAGAATCCCGTGTCGGCTCAACGGCAGAGTACCGAATCCAGACATACGATGCATCACCCGTGTCACCATACGCACCTTCCACGGCGTGTGTGGTTTCAATCGTGCTATCATCGTTGAAGGTGTAAATCTGGTAGTGCCAAAGATACTTATTGTTAGCGGATAGCGTGGGCGGTGTGGTGGAGTAGGACACGGGTTCAACGCTATCACTTGTGCTTGCCCCAAACCAATCTTCAATAGAAGTGATAGCCGTGCCGTTGTCTACTGTGAAATCGTAGTGTGTGCCGTCAGCGTAGTTCACACGATAGGAGTCCGTGATGGAAGGCGGGACAGCGGGTGTCTTCACGATGCTTGTGATCCCGTTTCCGTTATCCACAGTAAATGTGCTTGTAGTCCCATCGTTGTAAGTGATGGTGTAGGTGTCCACCAGACCCGCCGTTCCTGTCTTTGCAATGCTTGTGATTCCCTTGCCGTTCGTTACCACAAAGTTAAATGTGGTGGAGTCGGCATAGGTAATCGTGTAGGTGTCAGCGAGTCCAGAAGTCCCCGTCTTTGCAATGCCAGATATCCCGCCATGTCCCGCCAAAGCCGTGGCGAGATAACCGATGATGGTCTGCCATGTGGTATTCTTCGCCGTGTTGCTCTGGGAAAGGACGAATAAATCACTTGAGTTAAGTACTGTCGCGGTCGGCAGAGCAGATATTGCTTTGTCAGCCATCCTTCATCACTCCTCTTCTACTTCCTTGGTTAGGTCGGCTACGATGCGTTCCAGAGCGCACAGGCAACCAATGAAACGATCCCAATCATCCACGCCGTGTAGATTATCCTTGTCCTTGAACAGTTCCTTCAGATTCTGGATAACCGCCGTAATCGTTTTTGCGTGTTCCATAGTTTCTCCTTTTAACCACACAAGAACCAGTAATAGTTGTTATCTCCGGCTTTCAGATACCGCCACGCAGCGTCATGCCGTGTTCCGTTCTTGTCAATGATGGAAGTCAATGTGATGACAGAACAGTAAAACTGTGTTGCACGGAAAAAGATTGGATACTGTCCGCTCGTCTTGCTCGTTGCGGAATTGTAACTGTATCCGTATCCCGCTCCAGTAGACCATGTGGACGAATTATTGTAAGCACTCTGCGCTCCAGACCGAAGGGCATCTGCCGTGATGGATACCCCGCCGATGGTAAGCGTTCCAGTAAGGGACACATTGTTTGCGGTCATGTTTCCGGCAGAGGTTACACGGAAGTTGCTTCCAAGGGAGATAGACCCGCCTGTGATGGACAGATTACTTGCCGTCAGCGCACCAGAGGATGTGACCTTAAACGCACCCTTTCCACAGGCAATGCCGTTCGTGCCGACATACACGCCGTTGTGCGTGGTATCGGTAAGCGATGTCATGCCGTTGTAGATAGCAGACGAGCCGATGTTAAAGTTTCCTATCTTTCCGGCGGTTGCGGTAATCGTCCCAGTAAACTCGCCGTTGCCTTTGACATACAAACCGCTCGTCCTTGAAACTGTGAGAACATCCTGTCCGTTGGAGCGGAAAGCCATGCCACCCGCATCAAAGTAGAACACGGGAGTGTTGTTGTTCTTCAGCTGGAATGAGGAATTGGTGAGTGACCACCCGAAGGCTTGTGCCGTGTTGGTGTGGTTCAGTTTCTTTCCGTCTTCGGCAATGCGGTTTGCGGTTTCCGTAGCCACAGTAGCGTTGATTCCGCTTGCCGTCTGGGTCAGTTCGCTCCGCAAAGTGCTAGTGACATTATCGTCCGCATCTATCCGCGCCTGTACCTCTGCTGTGATAGCCTGTGAATTGACATAGAGTCCGGCACGATACTCTTTGTTCGTCCTTGTTATCTGCCGTTCCTGTGCATTCTGGTAAGGATACTCATGGTCTATCTCTTCGTCTGAAGGTGAGGAAAGGTCAGACTTCATCAACCGACCGAAGGTTGTGTTGCGGACATAGAAGCCGGAGTGTACATCATTGATATCCACAGAATCCCCAAACTCCATAGCGGGATCTGCAAGCGCACCATCCGCTTCCATCGGCTGATACTGAAAAGCGAGGACATTATCAGATGCGAGAGAATTGTAAATCCTCTGCGCTGCGGTGAGTGCG
>JAEEGL011912162.1_pt1 | contig 15066 bp, 10 predicted proteins | sample 9134231 | NCBI WGS metagenome assembly JAEEGL01 (sample SAMN16246548, study PRJNA631951) | gut metagenome | biome: gut microbiome; feature: rumen; material: fiber-attached | host: Bos | place: Iran: Karaj | collected 2018-10 | reverse complement strand
GTCATTGCCAAGCTTCAAGCCGCGCATGTGTACCTCGAAGATCTCCCTACGGCCCACGATGTCCGGCAACTCCACATAGATCTGGCGGTCGAAACGTCCAGCGCGGAGCAGGGCCTTATCGAGGATGTCGGCACGGTTGGTGGCAGCTAAGACGATGACGCCCGAATTGGTGCCGAAGCCGTCCATCTCGGTGAGCAGCTGGTTCAGCGTGCTCTCGCGCTCGTCGTTGCCGCCGGTGATGGCGCTCTTGCCACGGGCGCGGCCAATGGCGTCGATCTCGTCGATGAAGACGATGCACGGTGCCTTTTGCTTGGCGTTGTTGAACAGGTCACGGACGCGCGAGGCACCCACGCCGACGAACATCTCAACGAAATCGGAGCCCGACAGGCTGAAGAACGGCACGTTGGCCTCGCCTGCCACGCTCTTGGCCAGCAGGGTCTTACCCGTTCCGGGAGGGCCTACCAGCAGCACGCCCTTCGGGATCTTACCACCCAGCTTGGTGTATTTCTCGGGGTTCTTCAGGAAGTCAACGACCTCCATAATCTCCACCTTGGCTTCCTCCAATCCCGCCACGTCTTTGAACGTGACGTTGACATTGGTGTTCTTGTCGTAGAGCTGGGCCCGCGACTTGCCGATGCTGAAAATCTGTCCGGCTCCACCACCCATGCCACGACCCATGACACGCATGATGACAATCCAAAAGACGACCAGCAGCAATAATGGCATCACCCATCCGAGGATGTCAGACAGCCATCTACGACGTGTAACAATCTTGATAGGCACGCCTTCATATTCCTCCACCTGCATCTCCTCCACCGTCACCGGCTCCTCGGAAGTACCATCATTCAATTCCTTTTTGACGGCTTTCTTATGGGCGTTATCCTGGGTCTCCTTCACCATGGCATAGAAAATGTCCACGTTAGGAATCGTATAGACATAACTGGGCGACACCGTCGTCCCGTCTTCTTCCACATTCGCTTCGGGGAAGTTGCTGGTCAGACCTTTCTCATTCAGATAGATCTCAGCATCCTCCCTGTTGACCAGGTCGATCCGGGAGACTTCCTCATTGCGCAGCAACTCCTTCAGTTTGTTCTCGTCAATCTCGGTCGTAGTGGCCGACGTATCCCTTCCCCAAAACTGAGCGGCAATCAGGCCCACTGCCAAAATTGCATAAACCCAATACAAAATCCTGCCACGCTTTTTTCCATTCGTGTTACGGTTGGGTTGAGCCGGCTGGTTGGGCTGTCCGCCTCCGCCGTTGGTCTCTTTATTTTCCATTTGTAAGATATTGTTTTTGAAACGATTAATCTTCGTTCGCCTTCACGATTCTCTCGGCATCGGCCCAAAGCTCCTCCAGTTTGTAGTAGCCTCGTGCCGACTCCAGGAACACATGGACGACGACATCCACGAAGTCAATCAAAATCCATTCCGTATTGTCGCGGCCCTCCACGTGGTAGGGCTTGTTCTGTGTCTTTTCCCAGACCATCTCCTCCACCTTGTCGGCGATGGCATCGACCTGCGTCTTCGAAGGCGCATGGCAGATGACGAAATAGTCGGTCACAGCGGTGGTGATCTCTCTCAGGTCGAGGGTGACGATTTCTTTGCCTTTCACGGCTTCCATGGCCTCGATGGTGGCGGCCACGATCTCTTCAACGTTATCTGTTTGGTGTCTTACTCTCATAATTGCATATAAATAGCCTGCAAATTTAAGCATTTTTGCGTTATCCATCGGCATTTGCCAAAAAAACCGTATTTTTGAGGCTCAAAACCAGCACCCATGAACGAAATACAATCACTGTTCTCCCCGATCACAACCTTCATCTTCGACTTCGACGGCGTGATGACCGACGGCACGGTCTTCTGCGACTACGAGGGGCGTCCTCTCAGAGCCACCAACGTGAAAGACGGCTACGCCTTACAATTGGCTACGAAGCTGGGTTATAACGTGGCGGTCATCTCGGGAGCAGTCTGTCCCTCGATGATCACGCGCATGAACAGCCTCGGCGTCACCGACGTGTTCACGGGCATCCCTGACAAAGTGCTGAAACTCGACGAATACATGGCCAAGAAGGGCCTGAGGGCCGAGGAAGTCATCTTCATGGGTGATGACATCCCCGACTTGCGCGTGATGCAGTGCGTGGGTCTACCCGCCTGCCCTGCCGACGCCGCACCCGAGGTGAAGGCCATCAGCAAGTTTGTCAGCCCGCTGCCCGGCGGCAAAGGCGCCGTCCGCGACCTCATCGAGCGCGTCCTGAAAACACAGGGAAAATGGATGACGGCTGAGGCGTATGCCTGGTAATAACAGGTCCCTGAGCCCTGAGGTCCCTGAGCCTGTCGAAGGGTCGAAGGGCCGGTTCATTTCACCACGATCTTCCGATTCAACTCCACCCCGTCTTCGTCCACGCAGCGGAGACGATAGGTGCCTTTCTCCACGTCGATGGGCATCTGGTGATTGAGACGTGTCTGGCCTAAGAACTGCTCATTTAGGGTCCAATAGATGGTCTTCTGCGGGTTGCGGTGCGCGATCTCGAAGATGACCTGCTGGCGGTCGCCACGGATGCCGATGGGGATGGTCACTTTGGCGTCGCTCTTGGGATAGACGAAGGCCATCACCTCGTCGGGATGCGCCGTGCCACAACCGGGATAGAAAGCTGGCAAGGGCCTGAACAAGGGCGAGTGCTTCTTGTAGAACCACTCCATCACAGGCGGTAGCATATAATACACCTCATAGTTCTTTTGGTCGACGGGATAGCAGTCAGGCCGCACCTGGTACTGGCGTGTCTCGTCCAAGAACACCTTCTTATGATAGGGGCACACACCCGTCTGGTTCTCGACGTTGGGCACACGGATCTTCTTGGTATGCGGGCAATACTCCGACTTGGGATAGCCCGACTCGGCGCAGACCTCGATCTCGATGCTCTCTGCGGTGTTGGCGGGATAGCGGTAGCTATCGTTGAGTTTGCCGACGACATCGAAGAGTATCGGCGCCGCCACGCCCACACCTGTCAGCCCGGGACGGCCCTCGCCGTCACTGTTGCCGGCCCACACGCCCACCACATAACGGTCGGTGAGGCCCACCGCCCAAGCGTCCTTGAAGCCGAAGCTGGTACCCGTCTTCCAGGCCACCTGCGCCGACGAGGAGAAGCCTCCCCACCCTATCTGACTCGAAGGACGTGTCAGGCCCTGCATCACATGGAAAGTCTCGGCGATGGCCTCAGCGGAGAAAGGCGACTCTTTCTCGTCCACCTTCTCGTTGTAGCTCTCGTTGACATGGGCCGCCAGTTTACGTCCCATCTTGGCGTAGGCATTGGAGATATCGTAAAGCGAGGCCTCGCCACCACCCACGATGAGCGACAGGCCATAATGCTCCGCGTCGAAGACGATGCCCTTCAGCGGCAGTTCCTTCAGCAAGCTATGGAAACGTTGCTGGCCGTATTCGCGCAGCAGGTGAACGAAGGGCGCATTCAGCGAGTTCTGCAAGGCCTTGTCGGCTGGAACGGCGCCCCAGTACTCACCGCTGTAGTTCTTGGGCGTGAAGCCCGAGAGATTCATCGGCACGTCAGGTAGCACCATCTCGGGCAGCAACGTGCCGTCGTCAAGCATGGCAGCGAAGAGAAAAGGCTTCAAGATGCTGCCCGTCGACCGTTGTGCCTTCACCATGTCGACCATGGCGGCGTCAGAGGCGTCGCCGTTGTTACCCACATAGACCACCACCTCGTCGTTCAGGTAATCGACTACATACACAGCAGCGTTGTCGATATTGTTCATCGCGTTGGTTTCATGATGTCGGTGCATGACCTCCATTACCGAGCGCTGTAGGTTGTAGTCAATGGTCGAGGTGATGTGTTCACCGTGGTGCGTCTTGTCCTGGTCACAGAGGTAATGATAAGCGAGCATGGGCATGTCGAAAGGCCGTTCGGGGATATCCTCCATCATGGCCAGTTCAGCGTCTTCTTCCGAAAGTCTGGGTGCGTTGTAACGTTTGGGGATGTAAGCCTTGGAGCTAGGCATACGTTGCAGCAGCTCGTCACGTTTCTGCTCCAAGCGGTCGCGCGAACGTCCAGGGTGAATCAACGCGGGCGAATTGGGCAGCACGGCGAGGGTGGCCGCCTCACCCCACGACAGGTCGTCGGGCGTGGTATGAAAATAACGCCATGCCGCCGCGTCGATGCCTACCACGTTACCTCCGAAAGGCGCATTGGCAGCATACATGTCGAGGATCGACTTCTTAGAATAGTGCAGCTCCAGCCGCATGGCCAACACCACCTCCCACAGCTTCTCGGCATAGGTGCGCGGCGGGTTGTCACGCGACATACGCACCACCTGCATCGAAATCGTGCTGCCACCGCGGACCACCTCTCCCGCCTTGATATTATCGATGAACGACTTGACGAACGAAATGGGGTTGAAGCCCGGATGGAAGAAGAACCATTGGTCTTCGTACTCCAGGAGACAAGCGACGTACTTCGGGGAATAGTTGTTGGTAGCGGGGAATCGCCACTGTCCGTCGTCGGCGATCTTCGCGCCAAGCAGTTCGCCGTTTTTCGCCGTCAACACAGTGGAATAAGGCTTGTCGAACCGCGGAACCGGTATGCACAAAAAGGCAATGAAAAGGCCCGCAAGGACCAGAAGCACGATTTTCGTTTTCTTATGTCTTGCGAGCCATTTCATCGTTTAAACGGATCTTATTTCACCACACAGCCGCGGGCCGGAATCTGGTAGTAGATCTCGGCGTTGTACATGTCCTCGCAGCGTACGGCGGGGATCATGTAGTTGCCTTCGTATGTGGCGTTGGCCTTCAAGGTGAAGGTCTTCTTGGCACCTGCGTAGAGGTCGAAGTAGAAGTAGGCGCGGTCATCGCGCATGTCGACGTGCTTGGCGCCTTCGTTGCCGGTCATGTCGCCCGTCAGGCGGTCGTTGACCAGCTCCCAACCCGAAGGCAGGTAGTACGACAGGGCCAGCTCGGTGACCTGCCACTCGCTCGGGTTCTGCACCGTGATCTGCACGCGCAGGTCGGTACCGGCACTCAGCGCATTCAAGTTGACAGGAGCGCCGTTCTTGTCGGTGTAGTTCACCGTCATCTTGATGAGGTTGCCGCCCTCGTTCATGTCGTATTCGGCCACCGAGGTCTTGGTAAAGATGTTGGCTATCACCTTCTGTTCACCGTTGTTCTTGATCTCAATGGTGTTGTTGCCCACCTTAGGCGTGAAGCCGTAGCCTATCGAGGCCATGTTGGTGTTGAGCGTGCGCTCCTCGCCGTTGGCTTTCACCGTGGCTGAGATAGGCGTGTTGGTGACGTTCATCTTCTCGGCATACTTGCCCAGGACGAAGAGCGTGAAGGCCGTACTCTGGGTGTCCATCCAACGGTCGGAGCTTATCATGCGGCACACATTGTTGATGTTGGTCTGCACTGTCTGTTGGTCGACGTCGCAGAGCATCTGCGTGTAGGCCAGGAAGGCCAGGTCACGGGCGCGCGAGCCGAACGAGGTGTAGTAGTCCGACATCGCCTTACCCTCTTGGTAGGTGGGCAGCAGGCCCTTCGCGATGCTGGTCTTGCCCGTCTGGGCGAAGGCGGCAGCGGTCAAGGCCTTGGTGAGGTCGTATTGCATATCGATTTCCTTGAAGCGGTTCATGGCGCCCATCTCAGCTTTGCCGGCAAGGGCCAGCACGAAGAGACGGTAGGCTTGGATGGTCTCACCTTGCTTGTAGTCGGGGTTGTTCTTCCACTGCTTGGCGCGGTTGGTCTGATAGTTCAGCAGGCCGTCGAGGAAGTACTGCGGCACGTTGTAGCCTTGCTTGTTGGCCTCGACCAAGAAATGCAGCGCGTAGATCTCCGTCCACGGGTCGATATAGGTGCCACCAGGCCAATTGGTCATCGAGAAGTCGGACTTCTGATACGTCTTCAGGTTGGTGATGGCCGCCTCAATGTTGTTCTTCATCTCTTCCTTGTCCTTATCGTCGAGTTGTGCGAAGTAGTTGAGGTAGAGCTGCGGGAACGCCTTCGAGGTGGTCTGCTCGAGGCAGCCGTGCGGGTATTTCATCAGATAGTCGATGCGGCCGAAGAGGTCGACAGGCAGCAGGCTCGACACGGTGACGTTGCCTTGCTGCGTGCCGTCCATGCCTTCGAGGGTGAAGGGCATGCTCACCGTCTGTCCGGCTTCGACCTCCTTGGTGATGGTGCTGCGACGCTCGGCATACGGCATGCGGATGGGCATCTCCGTCGACGACTCTGCGGTGTAGCCGTCGCCCGTTACCTTCACGTTAAACACGGCATTGCCCAAGGTCTTCGGGATGGACGTCCTGACGGCCACAATGCCTTCACCGTTGCCGTCGATCTTCACCGAAGTCGGCAGCGCCTCAACGGGGTTAAGGTTCTTGTTGTCGAACTTCACCTCCAAGGTCTTGTTCTTCATCGTGGGTGCTTGCACCTGCACTTTCAGGTTCAGCTCGTCGCCAGGCGCCACCACACGCGGTGCCGAGGCGTAGAGGTTGATCGGATCAACCACGGTCATCTTCTTCTCGGCCGAGCCGAAGGCCTTGCCTTTGCCCTTGGCAACCACCATGAAGCGGAGGGCGCCAGAGCATTGTGGTACCTCGAAGCTGTGGGTGTTGGTCTCACCTGCCTTCAACTCGAAAGGTCCCAAGGTGATGGCATAGGCCTTGAAGCGCTTGTCGAGGGTGATTTCCTGGTTGAGGACACCGTCACCACCGATGGCGTAGACCGAGCCCAGCTCACCACTGAAGGCATCGACGATGTTAGCGTAGTTGTCCCACGTGCGTACGCTTAACGCCTGTTTGCTGTTGAAGTAGCCATAAGGATTCGGGGTCTTGAAGTTAGTGAGACCCAGGATGCCTTCGTCGACGACGGCCAAGGTGTAGGTCATGCCTTGTTTGTTGGCTTCGCTCACCTTCACCTCGATGTTTTTCTTCGTGTTGGCCGTCTCGGGCATCGTGATATTGGGCTCTAGTTGCAGCTTCTTGTCCTCCACCTTGACGGGGATGACGCCATAGAGACGAATGGGCAGGTCGTTGGCGGCGTCATGCGGCTGGATCAGGGCTACATAGACATAGACGTTGGGTATCATCTCTTCGGTGGCGGTGATTTCCACCTTGCCTTCCTCGCCGAGATGATCCACCAGCTGGGTTTCTATCACACGGTCATTAGCTTCCACCGTGACGAGGGCCTTGGCCTTGTCGTTGGCGGGGAAGGTGACGACGATCTTCTCGCCTGCCTGATAGCTGTCGGCACTTGCCTTTAAGGCGAGCTGTGCCGGAGCACCCGATTCAGACGAGGAATGGCCATAGCCCCAGTCGAAGTTGATGACTTTGGCGAAGGTATGTCCACCCTGTTTGTCGTTGATGACGAGGAGGTAGCTGCCCCAATCGTCGTCAGCGATATTAAAGGAGACCGAAGTCGTTCCATTGCAAGTCATGTTGCCGTTCTTCACGGGTGCCTTGTAAGTACCCGAGGCATAACGTTGCAGACTATAGTCGTCTTCGCTCGACCACCACCAGTAGTGATCCAGCTTATATAAGGCGTAATCCAGCGCAACTGAAGACTTGCAGGCCGTGCCGTTCTCGTTGACCACGGCGATGTTGAACTTCCAGTCCTTGCCCGTGTCGTAGTAGCTGCCATATTTCGAGGAAGTCTCAGGCAGGTCGACGCCCACATAACGGCTGTAAGGCGAGAGCTTCGAGGTGAAGGAAGCGATGCTGAAGTCGCCACCCTGTTCGAAGACTTTCACCGTGAAGGTGCCGTTCATCATCTGCGAGGCATAGATGTCCTTCAACGGGTCGAAGCCCACCGTGGTCACTCCCTCGGCATTCAGCTGACCGCTGAACAGCCCATACTCTTCCGTCCCAAAGCTTTGCATTTGGTTATCAAAGGAGTAATTAGCGAAGTTACTAAAGGTGGTCTGACCACCACGCAGTTTAACATCCACTTCAGCCTTCAAGCCATTGGCTTTCAAACCATTGAGCCATTTCGACGTCAGAGTGACACGTTCGTTACGGGTAAGGCTGACGACCTCAGGAAGGTCAAAGTTGATTTCCAAGCGGTTGGGCTTCACCGTCTCCACGCGGAGATCCTTGGTGATGGTCTTGGTACCCACTTTGAAGCGTGCCGTCCAAAGGCCCGTCTCATCCGACGCGTTGGTCTTCACCGTGAAGCAATAGATGTCGTTGACAGGCTTGGTGTTCACCTGCTTGGCATAGAGACGGCCCGAGGCGTCGATGACTTCGAGGACGACGGGATAGTCGTCCGGCACACTCGACTCCAGGTCGTTAAGCATGAGGTTGAGTTGCAGGTCGTCGCCCGGACGCCACACACCACGGTTGGTGTAGGCAAAGGCAGAGACGCCTTTCTCGATGGATTCACCAGCGATGTCGAAGCGGCTGTACGACAGCGCGTTGCCGTCGTTCAACTTGATGACCGACTTGCTGCCTTTCTTGTCAGTGGCCACCACGAAGGCGGGACGGTTTTCGCATTGCAGCTGCACATGGCCCTTGCTGTCGACACTGCCCTTAGTCAGCTCCTGCTTCTGGTAGTTGTAGGCCGTCACGGTAGCGCCCGAGGCGGGCTTGGCGTCAGAGATCTGATAGACATAGACGTCCACCACGTCGTTGCGGCCCATCTTGGCGGTCACGGCGAGGTCGCTGACAACAATGTTTTTCTTTACTTCGACATTGTTATAATAGTAGAGGCCGTTGGGGTCTCCCCACTCGCCATCGTAGTTGTATTCCTTATAGTCGTAGGCTTCGCCGTCCCAATAATCGGCCTCGCGCTCGGGGTTTTCTGTCACAGCCATCTTCATCTCATCGGAAGCGAAGGTGTAGTCGCCAGGGCCGAAATTGAGGCTCAGCTGATACATCGCGCCGGGTTCCACGTCGATGTAATCGGAGAGCACGATGGGGAAAGTCTTCCATTGGTTCGGATACGGGTTGTCGATGGCCAGGCGCACCTTCTTCTCCAAGCGGCCTGCCTTACGCACACCATAGGTCTCAGTCAGTTCGTTGTCCTGCAGGAACGACAGGATGTTGTCGTCAAAGATACGCACCACTCTCAGCGTCACTCCGTTGAGGCAGATGGCATCGAAATAGATAGTGGTCTCATCAACATTGGGAATGATGACTCCGTCGTTGGTCCAACGAACCTTAGGCTGCACCTCGGTGAGGTCAAGCGTGTACTCATAATCTCCTTGCAGCAGCTGTCCGTTTTCGGCGCGTATGCCACTGCCCACAACGATATTCAGCTCATCGAGCTGATAGCGGTAAACGTTGCTCTTGTCGAAATAGAAATCGATCTTGTTGCCCTTAATGTCAGCCTTGTAGGCTAAGTTGCGAGGCACCGTGATGAATCCCATGAGGTTTTGGCTCTCCTTCAACGGTTGGCTGAAGAACAGCGTAGCATGATCGGAGCTACGGTCGACATCGAAGGTCAACGGGATGAAGCTGTCCTTGGCATAGATGGTCAGGTCACGTTCCATTTTGGCTTTAGACTCGACCGCCTTGCCATCAAGGACGACGTGAACATCATAGTCTTGGCTCTTACGCTCAAAGTTTTGGATCTCAAAGTCATAGACACCATTCCCCACAAAGGTGACTTGAACAGGATGGTTCTTTCGGAAAGACTCATCGAACAACTTCACGGCCTCCTCTTGGTCGACAGGCACGGCGAAGGCGATGCGCAGATTGTAGTTCATCGTCTCGTTGGAGACGCACAACGGCTGCTGGGCCACCAAGCTGAAGTTCTGACGACGAACGCCGAAACCAAATTCGAGGACCTGGTCGGAGCCACAATCCACGAAATCGGAGATTCTGAACTTGCAGACGTAATTCTTCTCCTTGTCGATGTTATCGTACTGGAATCCGACGGTGGTCTCGTCGATCCAAACGGCCTTACCCTTCAACGAGGGCGTGAACTCGAAGGCTTTGGAAGGGATGGACTCGCCATATTTCACCTTCATCGTTTCAGGATTCTTAAAGCGCACCACGATGGGCTCGCCAGCGGCAACCACACCGGAAGTATAGCTGTCCAGCAAAGGCAGCAAGGCCTCGTTGATAGGCTGGATGCGTTCAACATAGGAGGTGCTTTCGCCCCCCGACCCCTTCTTGCCACACGAGGGCAGAAGTCCAAGCAGCAAAACAGCGACGACGACGCTTAAGCTGCCGATTTTTTTCACAAATTGTTTTGTATTCATAATTAAATAATTAGGGTTATTATTATTTCGCATTATTACTTCGAGACTACAAAAATAATAAACATTGTTGAAACAAGGAAGCCGTTTTCAGAGAAAAATGAGTTTATCTATAAAATTAAGTAATTTTACGGATAGGCTTCTCAATATTTCGCCTTGAGTGTCAGACCTACGTAGAAGCGGTCGACGGGATCCGTCACCCACAAGTCGTTATCCATGCGGGCGAAGGCCGACAATGAATAACGTCGCTCGAGACGATAGTCGACGGATAGCACCGTACGCAGATTGTCGATACCGCCTTTTAAGGGGTCATTGGTAAGCCAAAAGAGCTCCGTCGACAGGGCATATTTGAATCGGCTGTTCATGGGCTGGTAGGTCACTTTGAAACGATTGCGCCAATACACTCGTGGGTTGACGCGATGCTCGCCCGTACGCTCGTCGAAGAAAGTGCCCATGACCTTACTGCGTAACTGGAACTTGTAACGGTGCCACTCTTCTGTGTAAGTCACCTGAAGGCCCAAGCGGCCACGATTCTCATAGTAGCCTCTGTCGTTGTGACGACGGATGTAGTCGGCGGTGAGGCCGATGTTCATGCGGTCGTGCAGGCAGCGGTAGTCTACCCCTATCGAGTTGAGCCAACGGTCGAACTGCGAGAAGTTATGGTCGAAACGCAGCTCCTCCTCTGCCGACAGACCCCATGGTCCGCGCAAACCCGCCTCAGCCTCAGCCGAGACGATGCCTCCGAAGTCGGTCGTCCGCCCACTCTGCGCGAAGAGTCCCAACGAGAGGAACAGCAATGCTATGGCCAGCAGCTTCTTCACACATCAAAATCCTTCAGTTTCGTAACCGTGTCAATCGTATTCACCTCACCGTCGATAGGCTTGTAGTACACCTTGACGAAGGCCACGTCGCGCAGGTAGTCGATGTGCCCCACCTCCACCTTCGAGATGTCGAGGCCCGTGCGTTCAATGAGATCAGCCTTAAGCTCTTCCTCCCTACCGTGCTTGGTGTTCTCGATGCGGTCGTAAAGGATGATTTTCGTAGCCGTATGCTTCAGTATCCTAGTGCCGTCCAAGAGCCATATCACCAGAACTGTCATCAAGTTGACCATGATCAGTTCTGAATAGCTCGTCGAAAGCGCCATGCCGTTGACGATACTTAAGCCCATTACCACGAAAAGGTAAGTCATCTCGCGGATCTTGATGGTCTCCGTTCGATAACGTATCATACCGAAGATGGCGAATAAGCCAAGGGCGTAGGCGATGTTCATCTTCATGTTCTCCATCAGCGAGATGATGAGGAAGATGACCACGGCAAACATGATGAAGGTGAAGTAATAATCCTTGCGATTAGCTTTCTTATAGTAGAAGCAATGGATGATGACCCAGCAGACGATGAGGTTGAACACAAAGCGGATCAGCATCGTCCACAGGCTCTGGGCGTCGAAGAGCGGTACACCGAGAAAGTCCATTCCCGAGACGCCTTCACCAAACTCGCGTGCGATGTCAGGATCAAATTCCTGGACGTTAAATTGTAATAGTTTCATATCGTTGTTTTTAACTTATTAATTCTCCTTAGTTTCTTCTTGAATCGGTTCTGCTTTACGTCGGGGTTGGTCATGCAGGTGCCGATACAGTATTTGCTCACCTTGAAGGGACGAATTCGCATGTCGAAGAGTACATTTTTCAGCAGTGACTTGGCCCTTCCGTCTTGTTTGAGTTCCATCACGGCCAGGCTGCCCATCGAGGCGGTGTTACCGTTGCATAGGTTCTCGAAACGCAGGTTGCAGTCGATGGTAAGACGCTCGGTCTTGTCGTAGTTCACCAAAGTGAAGCGGTCGAAGATCGTCACCAGATGCGGACTCAGTGACTCGACCGGATAAGGCTGTTTCTGCGCCAAGAACGCCGCTGCTTCAGGGTTGTCGATGATGTTGGAGATCGGCTCCACTTCGATGCGTTTCTTTTTCGTGCGTCCTTTGTTGTTCTTGTGTTTCACCTCGCAAAAGGTCAAATGCGAGTCGACATAAGTACGCACCCGGACCTTGTCGCGCACCAGATGACGATCATGATGTATGAGATACATGGTCAGTTCCGGCGTGTCGTAATACACAGTACTGTAAGGCGAAAGACGGTTGCCTTCCACCTCTTGGGCATAGTAGCTGTCACAAATACCCAATAAGATATCACGCAGCTGCGCCTCCGTCACGACATACTTGGTGTCGATTCGGTTCATAAGCTTCACAGCACTCATCTCGTCGAGTGTGATGGGCTTCATGCCTCGCACTATGTCGAGAATCTCCTCCACCAGACTTATTTGGGGATGTATTCGAAGGTCTTCACCGACTCAAGCTTACCGTTCGGGTAGTAGTTGAGCTGACGCACCTTGGAGCCGTCTTCGTCATATTCGAACTTACGGATGCGCACGACCTTGTTGCGGTCGTTATATTCGATTTCACGCACCACCTTGGCGGTGATATCGCTATTGACGGGATACTCACTCACCACACGCCATTTCTGGCCGTAGCTGGCGTACTCAATCTCCTCTATCTTACGGCCAAATTCGTCGTAAGTGGTCACGCGATCGAGGAAGGCACGCTTGTCGCCCGCAGCCGTGTTCCACTCCTTTAGCACCATGCCCTTGCGATTCTCACGCTTTTGAATGGTGCTTTCAGACACCGACTGGGCAAAGGCTCCAAAACCAATGGCAAGGAATGCCAAAACCAAAACTAATCTCTTCATTTCTGATAATTTATACATTGATAATAATTTCAAACTGTTCTTCAAGTTCATAAATTTGCCCCGCCTCGTCAACAGTGATGTCCTGGGATACGAAGTCGGGTACCTCATTGAAGTCTTGCGTCACCGTATAGACCGTGTATTCACCAGGTTGCAGCTTCTGGAAGGCAAAATAGCCGTCGAGGCCTACGCGGGTGTCGTCGAAGGGGACATCCTCGCCTACGCGGCGTATATATACGCGATGCTCGCAAGCCCAACCCTCGCCACGGTAGGTACCATTATGCCAATAGGACGCATGAACACGGCCTTTCACGATGGAGGTGCCATAGGCCTTGCCGTCGTGGATGTAGAGTGTTGGCACTTGCGCCACCGAGCCACGGCTAAGATTGACTGTCTCGCTCACTGCTACCTTCTCGCCCGAAGGCAAAACGGAATAGGCGAACACGGTATAGTCACCCGGACGCAGGTACTCAAACTGATACATGCCTTGGGCGTTGGTCTCGGTATCATCGCCAAAATAGGCCTCGTCACCATAGATGATGAAGACATCCGTCTTGGCCGCAGTCATTGTGTCGGGAGTCAAAGTATAGTCATCGTCGGGATGATGGACAAGCTTCACAAAGCCTTGCACCGTGCCCGTGCCTCCCTCGCCTGGACCCTTGTTACAAGCAGGCAAAAGCAACGCCAACGCGAATATTGCCAAGAAATACTTGATTGTTTTAATCATAATCTCAGTGATTTTGAATCTGCAAAGATAGTTATTCAACGGATTGAACGAGAAAAAAGTATCCAATTATTATGCCAAATCGAAGTCGCTGATGTTGGCACACACCTTTTTCAACACACTGACGAAAGTCTCTATGTCCTCCTCAGGAATGCCGTCCAGCGCCTGGTTCATCGTTTCGATGGCCAGCTGTTTTGTGGAGTCCTTCAATGCCATGCCTTCAGGGGTGACCACAATATTGTTGACACGGCGGTCCTCCTTGGCCACCGAACGCGTGACGAGACCTTTCTTTTCCAGGTTGTCAATGAACTGCGTCACCGAGTTCTTATCCTTCTGGATGATGAAAGCGATGGCCTGCTGGGTGAGCGTGCCTTCGTTCCACAACGTGTCCATTACGAGGTATTGTTCTGCCGTTAAGTTGACCCCGTTCTTCTTAAACATCTCCGACAAGTGTTTCTTGAGCCGGCAATTCAGGATGTTGACGTATACGCCAGCTTGTTTGATCAGTATCATATTATCCTATTTTTGGGATTATCTTGTTGTATGAAAGTGCAAAGATAGGAATAATAATTAAAAAACAAGAGCGGCGATTGCCGCTCTTGTTTTTTATTCGATGCGCATATTCGGAACCTCGGTGCCATCGTAATAGCCCTTGTCGAGCTTTTTCCTCACCTCGGCGAAGGCGTTCAACGTGTAGTTGACATCGTCCATGGTGTGGGCCGCCGTCGGGATGATGCGGAAGATAATCATGCCCTTGGGGATGACAGGATAGGTGATGACCGAGCAGAAAATGCGGTAGTTCTCGCGCAGGTCCATGGCGATGTTGGTGGCCTGTACCACGTCGCCCAACACATGCACCGGCGTCACGCAAGCCTCGGCAGGACCGATGTCGAAACCCAGGTCGCGGAAGCCCTTCTGTAAGGCACGCGTCACCGTCCACAGCTGCTTACGCAAGGCGTCGCCCTCGGCGCTGCGGATGATCTCCAGACGCTTCTCGCAGCCTTCCACAATGGCCAAAGGCAGACTCTTTGCATACATCTGAGAGCGCATGTTATATCGCAGAAACTCTATCACATACTTCGGGCCAGCCACAAAGCCACCGATGATGGCCATGGCCTTGGCGTAGGCACCGATATAGATGTCCACCTCGTCCATCACGCCGAAATGCTCCGAGGTACCACGTCCCGTGGGGCCCATCACACCGAAGCCATGGGCGTCGTCGATGAGGATGCGGAAGCTGTATTGCTGCTTCAATTTGACGATTCCGGCCAAGTCGCCCAAAGCACCAGTCATGCCATACACGCCCTCGGTGATGACGAGGATGCCGCCACCCGTCTTTTCCACCACCTCGGTGGCCACCTGAAGCTTCTTCTCCAAGTCGCCCATATCGTTGTGGCGGTATTTGTATTTG
>JAEEGL010458216.1_pt1 | contig 15066 bp, 11 predicted proteins | sample 9134231 | NCBI WGS metagenome assembly JAEEGL01 (sample SAMN16246548, study PRJNA631951) | gut metagenome | biome: gut microbiome; feature: rumen; material: fiber-attached | host: Bos | place: Iran: Karaj | collected 2018-10 | reverse complement strand
AGCTCGTCCTGCGTCATATCGAGACGGCGGCGGTGTTTGCGGATGTTTTCTCCAAGATTCAGTTTCATGTCATGCTCCTTGTGTCCGCGCGGTTTGTTTGGTTTGGAATTCCCGGGTGACTACATGATACCGGATCCGCCGCGTAATTGCAAGCGCGTGTTTCGTGAGATTTTTTCGCGTTTTCCGAGAATCGCGGATCAAAACCGGTTCCCCGAAAACGTTCGGTGGGATGTGCTGTCATTTCTCCGCCACATGCCACTCCCCGGCGGCGGCTGTCAGACGGGCTTCGATCTCCCGGAATCCGGGCGTTTCGCGGAGGGAGTCGAAGGCCGGCTTCTTCATCCGGTCGAGCACGTCGGATGCGGAATTCTGTTCCGACCACAATCCAACGTCCCCGCCTCCCGTCGCGCCGCGGAACAGGAGGGATGTATGATGATAGGAACCCGGCTCGCTCTCCGTGTATTCGATGAAGCGCAGCGCGTGGTCGGCAGCTTTTCCGAGGCAGTCGAGCGCGTCTTCCGTTTCTCCCTTCCGCGCGTGCCATGCCGCGAGATTGAGGTATTCCTCTTCGAGACTGCCGTGATGGAAGGCGTAGTCCCCGTCCTCGAAGAACAGCTCAAAGAGGGCGACGCACTTTTTGGCGACCTGCGCCCGCTCGTCGTCGCTGTATGACGCCTCCGTTTCATCGTCCCCGTACACGATGCCGTAGTGCATGGCCTCGTACAGCAGATTCAAAAGCTGAAAGCGCAGGCTTTGGGCTTGTTTCTGATAGTTCTCCCCCTTCGCGATGTGCGTGAGAAAGACGTCCGAGGTCGTCCAGAGACCGGGCATCTGGCGGGCCAGTTCCTCGGCGCGGCGGTGATTGCCCTTTTCCTGATAGGCGTAGATCAGCGTCTGCATCGCTGAGATGCGGTATCTTGCCTCGGTGCACTCCGCGAGAAGCCGCTCTCCGATGGCGATCTTTCTGTCAAGATCTTTTGTTGTTCCCATCAGCCAGTCGGCGATCTCGCTGCTTTCCGGGTAACGAAGATACGCCTCTTCCAGAATGGGGAGCATTTCCCGGCGGCGTCCGTTCCGGCCGAGATCGTCCACCCGTTTCATGATCGCTTCGATCTCCTTTGCGCGCTTTTCCGTGTTTACGCAGAGCAGCCAGTCCGCAGAGATGCCGAGTACGCCGCAGAGTTCGGGGACGAGGGAGAGATCGGGGGAGGTCCGTCCGCTCTCCCATTGGCTGATGGCGGATTCCGTAACATTCAGGTGCTCCGCGAGGATGGCCTGTGTCATATCCTTCCGACGTCTGGCGTCGCGGATGTTCTTTCCGATGGTTTCGGGATTCATGTTGTTTCTCCTGTGTGAATGGATTCCAAAAGCGCTTTTGTTGAACCCATTGTAGCACATTCGGGACCGCCGCGCAAGGGAGAGCTTCTAATCCCGGGTTTAGCGGGACTGAAGAGGAGCTGTGAAGGCCTCCTGTAATGAAGCGGAGGGCACATAACGGCTATTCATTTTCAGGGATCTAAAGTGACAAGAAGAAAAATCAAAAGAATCATAGTGTCAGATGCTAAGCAACTCCGGGCGGCTGTATATGTCGTATTGTTTATTGTCCGAGTTTCTCAGATTCTCTTAACAGGGAGGAGAGAATTGGAAAATATATTCTATGGAAGAATGTTAGTCACCGTCGATGCGTCCGGTCCATGATTCCCGCGCGCTTCCTCGCCGGCTGGGAAGGCTACGAAGAAAAGATCAAATCCATGGATGCCGCGGATATCGACGGCAACGGAACCGTCGAAGCCAAGGACCGCATGCTGCTCGCACGCTTTCTCGCGGGATGGGCAGGATACGAGAAGTATTTCCCGTCGGCAGTTTCCAACCGATAAGCCCGAAACAACAAATGCAGCCGCTCGGCTTATACAAATTTCAGCCTGGATCATGGATTCAGACTGTCCGGAAAGACATTCCGCCTTTCCAGATCGAACAGAATCATTTTGCAATGGTTTTGTGCGGAATTTGTATCATAACCGGGCGGCTGTTCAAATCCTGATTGACGGTAAATATTCAAGAAAACAAAAAATCCTCTTCCAAAGGTACATCATATTCGGAAGAGGAATAAGCTGAAAAAAGTGTCGGTACCGAACGGTGATGGTGAATAATGGTGAATAATATGGTTGGTAATGAGGGCGGCTTTCAGGATATCAAGAGGCTTATTTTTTTAGTTGAATTCCTTATAGAGTTTCTATGGCGTGTAGCCTTTAAACTCACTTGAATGAAGGCGTTGTTGAGGTTGTCAGCGTTTCGACAGGGGATACGAATCTCCCATAACCTTTGAAAACACCTCAAATGGCTTTTCATTTGCAGCACACAACAGCAGAAATGCTTCGTATGGATGCGCAGGATAGATATTCCACAGCCCCGCGCGCCGGAGTACAGCGTTCGCCGCTTTCCCGAAAGAGGAGGTCCGATCTTCTGCTAACAGAGGTTTTTCAGCCTCACAGGAAAAAACATAAAAGCAAAGCGTCAGAAGATCGTATCGTGTAATGTCAGTCAGATTCGTGTTCAGTTTGCCGAGCCGGTGGCGGGTCAGCCGCACGCCTGTAAAGAACACAGACAGCGCTGACGCTTTCTCCGGCAGCAGATTACCGAAGCTGTCCCGCGGAACAGACGGATAGAGCGCCTTTTCGATATCAGTCGGGGTGATCTCAGTAGGTGGGGCGGTGTGCCCGCTTGATTTTGTGAGTTTGTCAGCGCGGATGATTTCCTGGACTTCACGGTAGAGGGCGGCGTATTCGATTCGAATGGAATTGTGCAGCGTTAGCGTTCCGTCGTGTTCCTTCAAACGCGTCAGTGCGGTGAGGAATTTCTCCTCTGCGGAAGCTTTCGAGGTGAGGTAACGTCTCAGCTCCCCCGTGTCCTCATCAAAAAGACTGTGGAGAGAGGTGCGTTCCATCTGATCAAGACACTCTGTCATCTGCCTGTATTTGCTATATCCATAGCCATATGCATAGCAGTACCAACAGATTGCCTCGAATGTATTTTTGAAATAAATCTCCTCTTCGTGGAGCGCATGAGTGAGCAGTTCATTTACGTCGTCTGGCGTCATCCTCAGCCCGAAGGCGAGCAGGAACACATTCTCTCTCGAAATAGTCCTTTGGGTTAAGCAGTTGCGGACAAACGTGGCAAGACGTATGGTACTGGAGGAAAATGAGGTCGGCACGCCGTACTCACGGAAAGATGATCGCATGATTGCTGCGCATTCATCGACGGATGCATCCGTTGGAATGCCTGTTTTCCGTATGATGTAACGCCGCAGATAGTCGCAAAAGGGGATCGGGCGGTGATGAGCTTCAAGTTCTCGCAGGATCAGTTCCTCTGCGCCTTGATAAGAGATCTGCGGATTCGAGAGTGCTTTTTCCAGCGCTTCGCGGCTTGCCGCCGTGAATTCGAGTGAACAGGCCATGAGTTCTCCTTGCATATTGATTTGACCGGAATGGTCAGCGGAATCACGAACCGATTGTGTATCGCTGCAAGGTCATATTGTAGGCATCTTTAAACTTTTCCGGAATAAGTCTGCGCATCGTCTCCTCCGAGTCGATACGATTTTCGTCTTTCACCCCGGAAGCAATCGGTGAAAAACAATAGTTTTCGCCAACGAGAGCAGCGCCGCTGTGTACTGCACCGGCGATACCGTAGGTGGTGTGAATCCCATCGCCGTGGTTCATGATGAGTTCCGAAACGGTGCAGCAGTCGTTCAGGATGGCATTCTGGAAAAGGCGTCCCACGATTCCGCCGACATACTCATAACCGGTTACGGGTCCGCCGCTGTAGCAGTCGGAGACCATTCCGCCCCAGTGGCTGCCAACGATTCCGCCGGCGCCCCAGGAATTGACATCGATACGTGCAACGTTTGAGCAGCCTGAGATTTCGCAAGGCTTTTCCACCAGTCCGACAATGCCTCCCGCGGCGCAAAAGCTGCTGACATCACCTGTATTCTCACAGCCGGATACGGTGATTTTTTCATAACACAGTCCGGCAATCCCGCCCGTATGGGAGCCACCACCCGTGATGATCCCGGAGTTTATGCATTCCTCAATGGAACAGGGATATAGTTCTGGATCGCCGTCGTTTTGTGAAGTCAAAAGGACTCCGACCACCCCGCCAGTGTTGTCAAAGCCGGAGATCTCTCCGCTGTTTTCACACTGAATCGCGGAGCTGTTATAGCCGAGCATGCCGATGATGCCGCCGACATGGTTCCATTGGTTCCGGATGTTGCCGCGGTTTTCACAAGCGGAGACCGTGGTGTGAAGCGCGATACCGCAGATGCCGCCCACCACATCGATCTCTGTGTTATTATGAAGATTCTCGGCTGCGATGGTGACGTCCGCTTGATTGACACAAGCTTGAACGACGGCTTTCTCAGCAAAACCAACCACACCGCCAAGCTGGGACTCGTGCGTCACAATTCTTCCGGTGTTTTCACAGCGTATGACCTGAGAGGAGTATAAATATCCAGCGATGCCACCGACACATCCATTTGCTTCAACTATCGCTGTGTTATCCGAATCCTTGATGATCGAGTCGTTTTCAAGCTTGCCGACAATACCGCCCGTCATGTCCTCCTCAGAAGTAACATCGCCCCTGTTCGAACAGCTTGTGACAGTTGCAGTACTTTCCGCCCAGCCAATGATCCCGCCTGCGAACTGCCCTTCGCTGCGAATGCGATTCTCGTTGACTGAATCTGTAACAGAGGTCTCCTTTTCCAAACGCCCGATTATTCCGCCCGCCGACCTTGTTATGACGGCAATCGTGCCCCGATTTTTCGCGGAGAGAATCTCCGTGTCCGTTGATTTGCCGACAATGCCGCCGCAAGATCGGTCTCCGGTGATGCTGCCGCTGTTTATCAGATCTTTGAGCACGCAGCCGACTGCTTCCCCAATCAGGCCCCCTGCTTCTTTTTCATCAGCCATCACATCGGAATGGTTTTCACAGGCAGTTACGCAGACACCGTCTGCAAGCCCAATCAGACCGCCCACGTGAAGCTGGGCATGTACCTGCCCGTTCATCTCGGAGGATGAGACAACACTGGCCCCTTCTGCTTTGCCAATCAAACCGCCGACCATGTCCGTGCCTGATACGAAGCCGTCGGCACGGCAATCTGTAATCGTTCCATTCGAGAGAACAGCGGCGATAGCGCCGCAGTACGATGCGTCATTTCCAACGATCTGAACATCGGAGAGTGTTATGCTGCGAATATCCGCTTCTGAGAGATAACCGAACAGTCCTGCGAAAGGCGTCTCATCTTCAACACGAAGGGAGTGGATCACATAACCGGCCCCATCAAAGCTGCCGATGAAGGGCTGCTCCTCCGATCCGATTGGTGTGAAGAGAAGACTGCTTTCTTCGTCGTTCATGACGAGATCTGACGTAAGGCGGTATGCTTTTTTGGCATAGAGCAGTCTGTCGCTGTCCCTTTCTGCCGCATTCACAAGCGTCGACAGATGCGCAAGCTGTTCCGGTGTCGCGATCTCATACGGAGATAACTCTGTGCCCTCACCGCCTGCAAATGAATCCGCTTCAGTTCCATTCCAGACAGCCGATGCAGATCGTGGGGGCTCTTCCTGAAGCGGCGATTCTCTTGCCTCCGACATACTGGCGGGGAGTATATCCTGCCGGCTGAGAAGGTGAGAGCCGAGAAGGAGGCCGCCCGTGAACAGCAGAACAGAGGCGGCTGCACCGGCGATATACGGAAGGATGCTCGACTTTTTGGGCGTCAAATGGATTGCCTCGAGCGCCTGTTTCATCTCCTCAGCAGAAGCATATCTTTGTTTCGGGTCATACGCACATGCTTTCAAAAGGACCGCTGACAATGCGTCGGAAGCATCAGAGGGGCAGGGAAGAGCATCTCCGTTCAGCCGACGGGATACCGCTTCCTGACGGGAGCGCGGGTTTTCAAGCTGACGGCTGGGGATGAAAGGAAGCGCATTTCCATTCGCCAGCTTGTAAAGCACGAGACCGAGAGAATAGAGGTCTGCACGGCAATCATACGATGATCCCATCGTCACCTCTGGAGCCGTGTAGAGTGGAGTACCTTTCTGGGAAAGCTCGTCAGTGAGTCCGGCAAGCTGACGGGCAATTCCGAAGTCGCCGAGCTTGAAGAAGCCGAAATCATTGACGAATATGTTTTCCGGCTTGATGTCGCGATGAAGAATCTGCCGGGCTTCGCATAAACTGAGTGCGTCGCAGAGCTGTATGCCAAGGCGTATGATTTCCTGCTCGTCGAGATGACGGTCGCGGTGCATACCGAGCCATTGATTCAGCGGTGTGAGCAGCTCCATCCGTATCAAAATATACCAGCCGATCCCATCCTCTTTGTCCACGATCGCATAATCATCAATATGAACAATGTTCGACAGGCCGCGGAAGGTTTGCATAGTGCGGATTTCGTTGACAAATCGGGAGAGAACAGAGCGGAGATAATCGATGGCAGTATCCGGTGTCATGCCGTCTCCGAGAAGAACGCCCCATTCGAGCGAATTCGGCAGAGTAATGACCTTGACGGCGGCATGCAGAACAAGTTCTTCCGTACTTCTTTTGACACGGTAAACCACGGCGGACGAGCCTTCGCCGATTTTTTCCTCGATTTCCCATTCCGGCCAGACAGACCGAACGATATCCGCCATGAAAGCCTCCGCTGAGCAGAATCTGCTGAATACCTGCAAAGTTTTCTGAATTTCTGCTTTGTCTGCACTTTGTATTATACACGAAAACCGCTTCATCTGCAAGTAGGATTGGTTTTTTCGTCACATCACCGAAATTTTAAATGTCGGCTTGTGCTGAATGACGGCGAAATGTTTAAAGTGTCAGCATGCTGACGGCCAAAAGCGATTTAATGAGCAAAATACACAAGAAACGTATAATCTGAATTACAGAATTGCTTGACACTCCATGATATAATGCACATAGGAGTGTTACTCTGGTAAATCTCCCTTATACTATCAATGGAGGAATCTCTATGCACAAACACACGAAACGCATCCTTTACCTCATGCTGTTCGCAGTGCTCGTCTGCTCGTTCGCTGCGGCATGTTTCGCCGGAGAACCGGTCAATCTTACACCCGTGGCCGGTTCGACAAGCTTTGAGAATGAGGGACCGGAGAATCTCTGGGACCTCAATCCGGAAACCAAATTCTGCACCGATAATTCTCAAGCGTTTTCCATAGCAAAAACCGAATCAGGCGAAGCTGTGACGGTCACGAGCATCAGCCTGACAACTGCCGGAGACAACATGGAATACGACGGCAGGCTCCCAGCGGATTGGGCAATTTACGCAACAAACTCTGAAGAGATTCTCAATGCATCCATTGCTGTGTGGACGGAAGACGGGATCAACTTCGATGCACCTTCTGCGAGAGGATGGACACGCATCGCGAGCGGTTCGGATAAAACCTTCATCAAACTGAACAACGCCGAAATCGTTGTCGGTATGAATGCACTGATTGAGGCCAAGTATTTCTGCTTCGTCATAAACGGGATTGCAGCAAATCTTTATGATGAGAGTATCTTCCAGCTCTCGGAAATCCGGATGTTTACCGTGGGGAACGAACCCAGTTATGTTGGTCAAGGTCCCTGCGGTCAGGATTTGACTTGGACGATTTGGAATGACGGCGAGCTCTCGATCACCGGCACGGGTGAAATGCAGGAATTCTATGCGGTCAGCGGATGGGAAAATGAACAGGGAGAAATTGAAGAGGAATATTCATTCTTTGAAACCTCCCCATGGGTCGGATATGGAAGTATGATTAACCGGATCGTGATCGATGATGGTGTGACCTATATCAGCAGTCATGCGTTTGCCGGCCCGATTTATGTGGATGAGGAACATGAGTGTTGGGTAGGCGAGCCTGCGTTCCCGGATCCCGTCCTGACGCTTGGCACCGGTATCCAGGTGATCGGCGACACGGCGTTCGGTTCATCCGGTATCTCTTCCTTTGATCTCCCGGACGGGTTGAACGAAATCTGCGGCTCAGCATTCTCATTCAACCCCATGAAGGAGATGTCCATCCCCGCGAGCGTGGAGCTGATCGGCGCGTGCGCATTTGAATTCTGCCCCAATCTTGAAACCGTGACTTTCGGTGACGGAATTCAGCTCGCTGTAGTTGAAAACTATACTTTCAATGAGTGCACCGCTCTGACTTCGATCGATATCCCCGCGAGCGTAACGGAGATTCACGAAGGCGCCTTCCGGAATACCGGGCTAACGTCCGTGATCATTCCTGCTAATGTGGAAAGATTGTGTGCCGACGCCTTTGTGTTCTGTGGAGATCTTGTGAGTCTTACGTTTGAGGCGGGTTCACATTTGAATGTGATCGAAAATGGCGTGTTTTCCCATACTTCCATCACTTCCGTTACCATTCCCGCAAGTGTGACGGAGTTGTGGGATCTCGCGTTCTATAACTGCCGGAATCTAAAAACCGTGACCTTTGAGGAAGCATCACAGCTCGGCTGGATCGGTGACAGTGCATTCTGGTGCAGCGGCCTGACATCGGTTGAGATTCCTGCAAGCGTAACAGACATTCGTGCAGGCGCCTTCAGCGACTGTCCTGATCTTACGTCCGTTCGTTTCGTTGCAGATTCGCGTTTGGAAACGATCTGCGACAGTGCATTTCACAATTCCGGCCTCACTTCCATTGATATCCCGGCAAGCGTGACGGAAATCTGCATCGGCGCGTTCTCTGAATGCCGCTCGCTCAAGGCTGTGAATTTTGCTGCGGATGGCAATCTTCTGAAAATCGGCGGCGGTGCGTTCAGATGGACCGGTATCACTTCTGTTGTAATCCCTGCGAGCGTGAAGACAATCGGCAGCGAAGACGGTATGGACGCATTTGCTTACACATACGATCTTGAAACGATTACCTTCGCGGAAGGTTCGCAGCTGACGTACCTCTGCCGCGCGGCATTCTATGTTCCCTATCTTGAAGCAAATGAAGAAGAAGGGCACGGCGAATGCATTCCGAAGCTTTCCGGTGAGCTTGTGCTTCCCGATTCGATCGAATATATCGGTGAGTTGGCGTTCGTCGGCAACCGGTTCGCGACGGTGACCATCGGTCCGAAAGTGACGGACATCGGACGCGACGCGTTTGCGGTGTATTCTATCGAGGGAGAAGACGGATCGCTCGAAAAGGCTACTTTCCTCGGTAATGCTCCGGTTCATGTGTTCGGCGATGGCGGTGTGGAACCGGAAAGCGACGAGCAGCGCGAGGATTGGATGAACAGCATCTTCGGCGGCGCATCGGAAAGCTTCGTCATCGAGTATCCCTGCGGTGCAGAGGGGTGGAACGAAGAGGTCTTTACGGCTTATGAGAAGACGTCTTTCCATACTCCGGGCAAGCCTATGTATGCATGGGAAGAAGCTCACACAGAAATCATAGCGAGCGTTACATGCAGCGGCTGCGGTGAAGTTATGCTCAGCGAGAAAGGCTGGATTAAATCTGACGAAACATTAAAGCCTACCTGCACAGAAACCGGTACGATCAAATACACGGCAACCTTTGAAAACGATATGTTTGAGACACAGATCGATACCGTTGAAACGCCTGCGTTTGGACATTTTCTCGAACATATTTCCGCACATGCACCAACGGAAACCGATGATGGAAATATCGAATACTGGCGATGCCGTTATCGTACATGCGGTCTCCTGTTCGCAGACGAAAACGCTGAAATCGAGATTTCGCCGACTGATATTGTCATTCCGAAGGATATGCCTCGAATCGAGATTTCCTCTGTCACCGATGTCTTGGCTGGATCGGAAGTAACTGTTACTGTCAGCTTGCATCAGAATCCTGGGCTTTTGGGTGCGATGTTCTCGATATCTTGGGATAATCTGATTTTGAAACATATTGAAAAAGGCAACGCTCTTGACTCACTGACATTCTCACCCCCGGATGAATCTGCAAACGGAAGCGGTTACCCGAATCCGAGTTCCTTCATCTGGGAAGGAACAAGCATGGACGAAACAAACGGCACATTGCTTGTTCTTACCTTCAAGGTTCCTGTAAATGCAGATAAAGAAACGTACTCCATAACAATCGATCCAGATGATCCGAATTTCCAGGTTTACGGTTTGAATTCGGACAACCCTCAGAAAGTCGATCTCTGCGTGATTAACGGTGAAATTGAAATTGCGTCTGTTGAGTATGGGGATGTTAACTGTGATGGTATGATTGATCTCCTGGATGTCATTACATTACGTAGATACATTCATCCAAATTATACAGTAGAGCTTCCGGATCTACGGACAGCGGACGTAACCGGCGACGGAGTCATAAATCTTTTGGATGTAATTCTTCTTCGCAAATTCATTCATCCTAACTATGATGTTGTGCTTGGACCTCAATAATCGATCGGGAGGATGTTCAACGTGAAAAAAACAATTACGATTCTTGCTGCGCTGGTTCTCTTTATGCTAATAACAGCAATTCCAGCAGGTGCAGCGTCAGACAGTATAACAATTTCATCCGCAATAGTAAAGGCTGTGCCTGGAGAAACGAATGTGGATGTGGCGATATCCATTGAGAATAACAGTGGTCTGTATTCCTTGATTTTAAACGTAGAGTATGATTCTTCACTTACACTTATAAAAGCAGTAAAAGGAACCGCTCTTTCAAGCATGAACCTTATGGCTCCTACTGAGAACGAGCTGCTGGATGATCCAGTCAACCCGATAGGTCTCTTGTGGGATGCCATGGAGCCGGACGCGACAAACGGTTTGATCGTAACGCTTACATTTAGTGTATCTTCAGAAGCCTCCGGGAGCTGCCCGATCAAATTGAGTTATGATCCTCAGAACACCTTTGACGCGTCATTTGCAACTCCCGAGATTAACCTTGTTAACGGAGGAATCAATGTCGCAGTAAATGCAAAGATCGGCGATGTGAATCAGGACGGCGAAGTCAACGCCACCGACCGCATGATTCTCGCGCGTTATCTCGCGGGGTGGGAAGGCTACGAAGAAAAGATCAAATCCATGGAAGCCGCGGACATCGACGGCAACGGAACCGTCGAAGCCAAGGACCGCATGCTGCTCGCAAGATTCCTTGCCGGATGGGAAGGATACGCGAAGTATTTCCCGTCGGTAGTCTCCAACCGATAACCCCCGAAACAATCAATGCAGCCGCTCGGCTTATACAAATTTCAGTCTGAATCATGGATTCAGACTGTCCGGAAAGACATTCTGCCTTTCCGGATCGCACAAAACCATTTTGCAATGGTTTTGTGCGGGATTTGTATCATAACCGGGCGGCTGTTCATATCCTAATTGACGATGAATGGTTCAAAAAACCACGAATCCTCTTCGAAAAGGTATGTCATATCCAGAAGAAATGGGCGAAAGCAGTGTCAATGCTGAACAGTAAATGACATAATACAGAGACAGCAATACCGTAGGCTTCCATCAATCGAACGGATAGACTCCCGCTTCCCTGCGCGAAAACCATCGCTCACTCCGCTTCGGTTTGGAATCGAAAAACGCGGTGGTATGCCACGCAGCACAGAAAGATCGAAACCGTCCCGAGAACCGCGAGGACCGTGCCGCTCACAGAATCCGCGACGAGGCCGATCACGGCGGTCGAGAGCACCGTGCCGAGGGTCGTCAGGGCCATGCGCCACGTGTGGTACGCGCTGATGACGTCCTCCTCCACCCGCTGATAGACGGCGTCCGGGATCGCGTAGCAGACGAGGTTGTACCCGCAGTAGGCGAAGAAGAGGACGGCGAGGAACCAGATCGGAGAACCGAGGAACGCGGCGCAGAGCGTGAAGAAGAGACAGGAGCCCGCCACCCCGAGCGTCGTCGCCTTGATCTTCCGCTGCCGCAGGATGCCGTAAAAGCCGCAGCTCAGGAAGGTGGCGGCGTTCATCACCCCGGCGATCAGGGCGGATTGCTCCTCCGGCAGTCCCGCATCCTTGATGGCGAGCAGGGGCAGGATGGCGACCACCCCGGCGCCGAATCCCCGGATGAAATTCGGCAGAGCGAGACGGCGGAAATCGGGTCTCTCGAGGACTTCCCGGACGGAGGAGACGTTTTTCTTCGGTCCGTCTTCGGGAAGCTCCTCTTCCTTTCCGGTCAGGAGGCGCAGGCATCCGTTGAGCGCGCCCGCCGCCATGCAGAACAGCCCCGACGCGCAGAAAACCGCGAGCGTCACCGCCGTATAGTCGTACCGCGCGTAGAAAACGGGAAGCAGGAGCCCCGGAAGGATCCCCGCGACGCCGTACACGATCCCGCTGACGGAGGAATAGAGCGAATACCGCCCGACCGGAATGACCTCGCAGATCATTTTGTACTCGAAGACGACGCGGACGGTGTTGGTGACGTTGACGAGCGCGCCGACCGCAAACGCCGCGGCGCAGAACAGGGCGGAGCTTTCCGGCAAAAGACACAGTGTCGTTTGGAAGAGCAGAGAACCCGCGTTCGCGAAGAACAAGAGCGTCGCCGTGCGTTTGGTTCGCCGGCACCGATCCGCCGCCCCCGCGAACAGGAGGGAGAAGACGAGGATCATAGCCTGCGTGAACGAAGCGTACCAGCTCACCGTCCCACTCCCCATGCCCATTTTCAGAAAGAACGCCTGCATCACAGACGCGGAGGAGAGGGTCGACGCGAGACAGTACAACCCGTCACGGAGCCAGATGAGGAGGAAATTGGATGAATGACGGTTCATGAGCCTCTCCCGATGCCGAAAATAAAATCATCACATATTATACCGTCATGAACAGGGTTAGTCAAGGGAAAAACACGACCCGTTTTCATAAAGATGTCGTATTTTTCGACCGATATTCAGTTGAAATTGGATCCTCCATCAGGTATAATAGACTATAGAGACAGTTAATCGGCAGACGAAAGGTGGAGCTCGTGAAAGAATTTCTTGACATAAGCCGTACAAGAGTCGATTTCGGGGATGCCTGCTTCATGATCCATCACTTTCACTGGCATTTTTTCGATTTTTCCGACGAACCTATTGTTTCTCACAGCCATCAGTTTTATGAGCTTCATCTTGTGGTGAGCGGCGAGGGAACGATTGACTTCGGCGAGAAAAGTGTAGTTCTTCGCCCTGGAGAAATTGTCATTATCGCTCCCGGAAAGGAGCACCTTCCGATTCAGATTACCGGCGAGAACGCAGAAAACCTGACACTTGCTTTTTCCGTTCAGAAAGTTCTGGGAGATGAGGGACCCTTCGAGTATTTTTCCGAGACGCTCCACGATCTGACAGAAGAACCTGTCGTTTGGACCCCTCCACCAGAGTTAATCTCTGATCTCAGACTAATCTCAAAGATGAGTCAGACTGGAAGTCTGCGCGATTACTGCTATGTAAAAACTGTTTGTTGTCGGGCAATCTTCCTGTTGTTCGATCATGTCAATCGATTTCGTGCAGAAAAAAAGTTCTATGAGGAAAAGAATTCCAACATAGTGAAAAAAAACAAATCGCTCGACAAGGAGAGCATGAACATCGTTTTAGAAAATCTGCTTAATGAGCCAGATATACCACTTGCGCAGGTGGCTCGCCGCCTCGGATTCTCTGAACGACAGACCCAGCGGATGATTCTGCAGCTGTACGGGAAATCTTTCCGCTCTGTTCGCCAAGATTTACTGTTTTCATCTGCTTGCAGGCTTTTCCGGGATGATCCCATGCTTTCTATTCAAGATGTATGCAGAAAGGCAGGCTTTTCCGAGTATGCTTCTATGAAGAAGGTTTTTCTTAAGAAATGCGGGAAAACGCCAGAGGAATATCGCGATTATGCTGAAAACCTTTCTTGAAATACACGAAAGATGGAGAGCCTAAAGAACAGTATTATAAGGTTAATTTTCGACACGAAAGGATATCCGCATGACCATACCCGATTTTTCTTACAAATCTATTGATATCCATTCTCACTTCAATCATGGTTCGCCTTATGAAACTTCGTATGAACCGCTTGCGCACCGTGATCTTGAATTTGTGTTAAGTAGATATGATAGTCTTGGCATCAAGAACTTTGGAATGTCTACATTTGCATCAGTTGAACATACTGAATGCATTGAAGCCGAGAATGACTATCTGCATAATTTGGTTCAAAAGTATGAGAACATGTATCAGTGGGTGGTGCTTGATCCAAGAAATGAAAAAACACTTCAGCAAGCAGAGCATATGCTGGGTCATCCCAAAGTTCTTGGTATTAAGATTCATCCAGTTTGTCATGGCTATGATATTGAAAAATATGGTGATACAGTGTTTTCGTTTGCACATAAACACCATGCCGTTGTCTTAATTCACCCGGATAAATACAGTGTGCTGCTCACTTATGCCAATCAATATTCGAATTTAAAACTAGAGTCTGTTCACACTATTGCGTCGATAATCATCGCAAACAAGATGAACCCGGCAAAAACAATGTCAAGCTTATCGTAGCGGGTAAAAACTCTGCGAAACCGCTTCAAGCGGCGGAAAAAGCGTTCGATCTCGTTGCGGCGCTTATATAACTCCTTGTCGTATTCCCACGGATCGATCCTGTTTTTCTTCGGAGGAACAACAGGGATATAGTTGAGCAGCACAGCTGTCTCCCGCATACGGTCACCCTCGTAAGCACGGTCCATCAAAAGAGTCTGCGCTTCTTTCCCTTGAGGAGTGAACTGCAAAAGTTTCATTCCTTCCGGCGAATCATGTCTTTCTCCTCCCGACAGAGAGAAGCTGACAGCCGATCGGTCAGAAGCGGTAACCATATGAATCTTCGTGGTGAGTCCTCCGCGAGATCTTCCGATCGCCTGCTTGCCTCTTTTTTTAGAGCACCGGTTCCGTCGGGGTGCACCTTCACAGAAGTTCTGTACAGACAAACAATTTCAACATTTATCTGGATGATCCCTTCCGTTTGTAGGGCTGTAAAGATGCGTTCCAGCACACCGTTTTTGCTCCATCTGTTCATACGCATATAGATTGTATGCCAGTTTCCGTAGGATTTCGGCAATGCTCTCCACTTGCAGCCGTTTTCCGCAACATACAGTATCGCGTTGATCACTTGGAGATTGGTGACGCTGACATTTCCTCT
>JAEEGL017381275.1_pt1 | contig 15067 bp, 13 predicted proteins | sample 9134231 | NCBI WGS metagenome assembly JAEEGL01 (sample SAMN16246548, study PRJNA631951) | gut metagenome | biome: gut microbiome; feature: rumen; material: fiber-attached | host: Bos | place: Iran: Karaj | collected 2018-10 | reverse complement strand
CCGTCGGAGATCTACTTCACCGGCGGCGGCAGCGAGGGCGACAACATGATCCTGCGCGGCGTGGCGCAGGCGTACCGCAAGAAGGGCAACCACATCATCACGTCGAAGATCGAGCACCACGCGATCCTGCACACACTGCAGGAGCTGGAGGACAAGGGACTTGCGACCGTGACCTACCTCGACGTCGACGAAAACGGTCTGGTCGATCCGGAAGCGGTCCGTGCCGCGATCCGTCCCGAGACGATCCTCGTTTCGATCATGACGGCGAACAACGAGGTCGGCACGATCGAACCGGTCAAGGAGATCGGCGCCGTCTGCCGCGAAGCGGGCGTGCTGTTCCACACCGACGCGGTGCAGGCGATCGGGCACATCCCGATGGACGTACAGGATATGAATATCGACCTTCTGACGCTGACCGCGCACAAATTCCACGGTCCGAAGGGCGTCGGCGCGGTCTATATCAAAAAGGGCGTCCGCGTTCCGGCGATGATCACCGGCGGCGGTCAGGAGAACAAGAAGCGCGCGGGCACGGAGAACGTCCCGGGCATCGTCGGTCTTGCTAAGGCGCTGGAGATCCAGACAAAGAATCTCGAAGCGAACATGCAGAAGATGACCGCGCTGCGCGATAAGCTGATCGCGGGCGTCGAGGAGCGGATTCCGACTGTGCATCTCAACGGTCACCGCACCAAGCGTTTACCGAACAACGTGAATTTCGGCATCCGCTACATCGAAAGCGAAAGCATCCTTCTGATGCTCGATCTCAAGGGAATCGCGGCGTCAGCCGGCTCGGCATGCACGTCCGGCTCGCTCGATCCGTCGCACGTGCTGCTTGCCATGGGCATGTCGCACGAGGAGGCGAACGGTTCGCTTCGCATGACGCTTTCGGAATTCACGACCGAAGAAGAGATCGACTATGTGCTCGAAGTTCTGCCGCCGATCGTACAGCGGCTCAGAGATATGTCACCGATTTATCCCAAAGGAGGAGAACAGTAATGCAGTATTCGGAAAAGGTTTTGGATCATTTTCAGCATCCGCGCAATGTCGGCGAGATTCCCGATGCGTCCGGCATGGGCATGGTCGGCAACGCCAAGTGCGGCGATATCATGCAGATGTTTTTGAAAATCAATGACGACGAGATTATTGAGGACGTCAAATTCAAGACGTTCGGCTGCGGCGCGGCAATCGCGACGAGCTCAATGGCGACCGAAATGATCAAGGGCAAGCCACTCAGTGAAGCCGAAAAGCTCACCAATGAAGCGGTTGTCGAAGCGCTCGAAGGACTTCCGCCGGTGAAGATCCACTGCTCGGTGCTTGCACAGGAAGCGGTGCAGGCAGCAATTGCGGACTACCGTGCAAAAAAACAGCAAAAAGAGGAAGCGCCGAAAGCGGAATAACCGCCCGCAAACCTTCGCATACTAGTCACAAAAAAGAAAGAGGTGATCGGATGCGAATGGCAATGATGGGTATCGGGATGGCGGTCGGAGCGGCGGCTGCCGCAACCGCGATGTGCACACTTTATCCCGACATTCCGCGCCGCATGAAGCGCGACGGAAAGAAGGTCATCGGCAAAGCACAGCGGATGATGCATCTGTAACTTTATAGGAGCCGAACAGGCTCCTTTTTGCTTGCTTGTTCTCGCTTTTCGGTATGCGTAGAGAATCATGCAATCATCCTCTGCGTTTCAAAGTTTTCACATTCGAAACACTTGACGAAACGCGGGTTATTTCGTATAATAGGGGAAGTCACAGGAAAGGATTCAATTCTATGTTCTTCAATGTATTCCAAACGATTTTTAACGCAGATGTTTCGGGCTTGAGCTGCCTTTCCGGCGCGTCCGGCAATTCCGGATCGTCCGGCGGTTTCGGCGGCAGTTGGATGACGCTGCTTCTCCCGCTCCTGCTCGTTGTGGTGATGATTGTCGTCATGATCATTCCGCAGCGCCGTCGCGACAAGAAGGTCAAGGACATGCTCGGCTCTTTGAAGCAGGGTGACCGTGTCCGCACGATCGGCGGCATCTACGGGACGATTTCCTCCATCAAGGACGATGTCATTGTTCTGTCCGTCGGACCCGACAAGGTCAAGCTCGTCTTTGCGCGGGGTGCGATCTCGCAGGTTGAGGACGCGGGCGTCGAAAACACCATGAACGAAGAAGTTCACGACTGATTGCAAATTTGAGACCGCCCGGAAGCGATTCCGGGCTTTTTTCTTGCGAATGCAGCAACGGCAACCGAAAACAAAACAACGAAAGCGCCTCACCGGCCTCTGGATCGGGCTCGGTGTATTTGCGTTGCTTTTACTCTGCGTACTGATCCACTATCGCGGCGTGAAACCGCTTTTGACAATCGAATATGGTTCATCGGTTTCGGCGGCGGATTTCACCGCGCGTGATGCGACGATCGGCTCGTCAGAGCAGCGTCCTTCACTCGGCTGGCATGTTGTTAAGCTTTATCTCGGGAAGTTTTTGACGCCGGTGCTGCTGCATGTGCGCGATACCGTCGTGCCGACGGCGGAACCGTATGACCGCGAGGTGGCGGTCGGCGGATCGTACGGACCGGACGCATTTATAAAGCATCTTGAGGACGCGGACATCGTTTCGCTGACCTTTACGGAGCAGCCCGACTTTACGTTTGAGCACGAAATTGATACAGGCGTTCGTATCAAGGATCGTTCGCAAAATGAAAACGTTGTTTCCGTGCATATTTCGGTGCGCGCTACGCATCCGGTACTGACGCTCGAAGCGGGATCCGAACCACCGACTGTCGAGGCATTCCTTCTAGACGGCGTTTCGGGCGCACTCGATTCGCCGATCGAACCGGAAACCATGCGCCATGTCGGCACAACTGCGGTGCGCGTCACGACGGACAGCGGTCTGCGTTCCGAATCCGAGCTGTGCATTATCGACACCGTCGCACCGAAAGCATCCGGCGATATGCTGCATCTGCTGCCGAACGAGACCGCAATGCCGCAGGACTGCATCACCGAAGCGAGCGACGAAACCGACCTGATCTTTGCATTCGAGACAGAACCGGATTACAACCGCCGCGACGTGCAGGAATTGACCGTATGTGTTACGGACGAGGGCGGCAACGTGACGAAGGTGCCCGTTTCGATTCTGATTTCCGGTGTGCGCCCGAAGGTTGTGGAGGCACGTACGGAGCCGCTTACGGCATCGGATTTCGAAAATGAGGAGGGCGACGAAATCACGGTTCCGCATTTCATCCCGAACGTGCCCGGCACCTATCCGATCGAGATTGTCGCGCACGGTGTCAAGCAAACGCTTGCCGTGACGGTTGCGGATACGACTGCGCCTGCAATTGCAGAGAAAGCGCTTACGCCCGAACAGAACTTTTACACCAAGCACAGCTATGCGCCGGAGGATTTCTTCGAAGCAAGCGATATCTCCGAGCTGACTGTGATGTTTACGCCGGAGCCCGATTGGGAGAAGGCGGGGGAGCAGACGCTCACGGTAACGGCTGCGGATGCGTACGGCAACCGTGCATCGCTTTCGCGAACCGTGACCCTGCTCGAAGACAATCAGCCGCCGGAGATCTACGGCGTTATCAACCGCATCTGCTATGTCGATGAGCCGATCGCTTACGTCAAGGAGGTTTTTGCGGAGGATGCCGTTGACGGACGCGTGCAGGTTTCCGTGGAATCCGATGTCATGAGCCATCAGACCGGCGAATACCGCGTTGTGTACCGCGCGGTCGATCAAAGCGGCAACGAGACGACGCGCGAATGCAGGTTTACACTGATCGAGCGGACGGTGACGGAAGAGGAGATCGAAACGCTTGCGGCGTCGATCATGCAGGAGATCACAACGCCCGATATGACGGACGCGGAAAAGCTCAAGGCGATCTTCGATTATGTGCAGCAGCATGTCAAATATGCCAACGGTTCGAATCACAACTATACCGACTGGCGTAAGGCGGCGTACGACGGCATCTCCTCCGGCAAAGGCGATTGCTACAACATCTATTCCGTTACGCGCGCGCTGCTCGATCAAACGGATATTTCGTATCTGTCCGTCGAGCGCGTCAAGGCGTCACCGTGGCGCACGCGCCATTTTTGGGTGCATGTCAATATCGGCACAGGCTGGTATGTCTTCGATCCGACATGGACGCCCAAACACCGCTTCAACTGCTTTATGTGGACCGCGGCGCAGTGCAACCGCTGCCGCAATTACTGGAAGTACGACGAATCCAAGTATCCGCCGCTTGCAACGGAGCTGTTCGACTACGACGCAGTCGTTGCCGCGCAGAAGCAGCCGTAACGCAGGCATGAACCGGCTTGTCTTTGCATACCGTTTGGTAAGGGGGTGCAAAGATGGGTTCCTATCAACACAGAAAAAAACGAACGATTCCCTGGCGTGTACCGCTCAAAGGCGCATTGTTTGCGATCCTTGCGGCGGTCGCGCTGATTTTGTTATTGACGCTGTTCGTCTATCTCGGCTGGTTCGGCGAATCGGCAATCCCGATCTCGAACACGGTCATTAAGGTTCTTGCGGCAGCTGTTGCCGGCGCGGTCGTGGGACTGCACCGCACCAAGGCGGCGTGGTGGTACGGCGCAATCGCCGCAGCGGCGGCGCAGCTTGTACTGTGGGCGCTCATGTGTCTGTATCTCGGCGCGTGGACTGTCTCCTGGTCACTTGTAGCCGATCTTCTGTTGAGTGTTGCCGTCGGCGGCGCGATCGCAGCGCTGCTGCTTCGAAAGCGCGCATCATGAACAGCGTGTCAAAAACCTTTTGACACGCTGAACAGACTGCCGAAAAGGCAGGCAGAATTTGCGTTTACACGACGGAGCTATACTGAAGTATGCGACCGAGTGAAAACACGGATCGTTTGCGGCAAAATATCAATATAAGAAAGGGCTTTCGAGCCCTTTCTTTATACAAGTATTCCTTAGCCATTATTCGCCGCGAACGGTCCGATGCCTTTTTCGACAGTATGACAGCCCCGCGTAATTGCGGGGCTGTATGATTGTTCGGAGACTTATTTTGCGGATTCCTTTGCAAACTCCGGCGCTCTTGCCGACATTCTGGCATAATAGAGGATGCGCGCGGCAAGCTCCGGTGTGAAGTCCTTCTTCTCGGCACGCCAGCGCCACCAGCCGGTGGTGCTCGGGTTGTTCATGCGGCAGTCGTCGCCCAAACCCAGATAGTCCTGCATCTGCAGAATCGCAAGCTCGGAAACGGAGTTCAAAACGCCGCGGGCAAAGCCGAACGGCATGCCCTCGCGCTCGTTGAGCCCGAGATAATCCACGGCGAACGCAACGCAATCCGCCGGTGCGGTTGCAACCCAGCCCATGATCGGGGTGTTGTCATGTGTGCCGGTATAAGCGATGCTGTGCACGGGGTAATTGTGCGGCAGCTCGCGGGAGTTTCCGCACGGATCGAACCCGAACTGCATAACGCGCATGCCCGGGAAACCGGATTCGGAGAGGAAGCGTTTGACCTCCGGCGTCAGATAGCCGAGGTCCTCCGCAATGATGTGCAGCTTCGGACAAGCCTCGCGGATTGCGCGGATCAGCTTCATGTCCGGTCCCTTGTACCACTTACCGGGGCGAGCATCGGTTGCGCCGTAGGGAACGCCCCAATAGCTTTCGAGTCCGCGGAAATGGTCGATGCGCAGCACGTCGTAGCGCGCTTCCGCTGCCTTTACACGGCGCTTCCACCATGCAAAGCCGTCTGCTTCATGCTTTTCCCAGTCGTAGATCGGGTTGCCCCAGAGCTGACCGAGCTCGGAGAAGTAATCCGGCGGCACACCCGCGATCAGCGTCGGCATATGTCGCTTGTCAAGCAGGAACATCTCCGGCTCCGCCCAGACGTCCGCGCTGTCGTGCGGGACGTAGATCGGCAGATCGCCGATCAGAAGAATGCCCTTATCGTTCGCATATTTGCGCAGCGCTTTCCACTGCACGTCGAACTCGTACTGCATGAACTTCTGAAAATCGACCTCGTCATGCAGCATTGCGGTATATGACGCGACGGCTTCCGGCGTGCGGTTGACAATGTTTTCGTCTTCCCAAAGATACCACGGCGCGCCGTTAAAATGCGTCTTGATAGCGCAGAACAGGGCATAGGTGTCGAGCCATGCGGCGTTCTCCTGCGCAAACGCCTTCATTTCGTTGCGATCGAAGCGCGCGAACGCTTTCCGAAGCACCTCATAACGGTGCTCCCACAACTTGCCGTAGTCAACCTTCGTGGGATCGTCGCCCCAGTCGACATTGCACTCCTCTTCGGTCAAAAGTCCCTGCTCGATCAGCCGGTCGAGGTCGATGAGATAAGGATTGCCCGCATAGGTGGAACTGCTCTGATAGGGAGAGTCGGCATAGCCGGTCGGCGTGACCGGAAGCATCTGCCAGTAGGTCTGTCCCGCGGCGGAAAGGAAGTCGACAAAGTCGTGGGCTTCCTGTCCGAGCGTGCCGACACCGAAGCGGCTCGGCAGGGAAGTGATGTGCATCAAAATGCCGCAAGCACGTTTCATACATTTTTCCCCTTATTCATGGAAATTTCTGTTTCTATTTTAGCACACTTGTGTTATAATACAAGCATAATTCGATCGGTATCGTTAAAAATTTCGTTACTTTCCGAAATAAGGAGCTTTATGAACACACCTTCCATCCTTTCTCTGTCGCCGGAAGTCAAAGACGCGCTCGAAAAAGGGCTGCCGGTTGTAGCGATGGAGAGCACGATCATCTCGCACGGCATGCCGTATCCGCAGAACGTCGAGACGGCGCTGAACTGTCAGCGCATCTGCCGCGAGAACGGCGCGGTTCCCGCAACCTGCGCAATCATCGGCGGCAAGCTCTGCGCGGGACTCACCGACGAGCAAATCGACTATCTCGGCAGGGAAGGTCATCGCGTGACAAAGGCGAGTCGCAGGGATCTTCCGATGCTTGCGGCGAAGGGCATGGACGGTGCGACCACCGTGGCGGCAACGATGATCGTCGCAGCTATGGCGGGCATTCGCGTGTTTGCGACCGGCGGCATCGGCGGCGTGCACCGCGGCGCGGAGACGACGATGGATATCTCCGCAGACCTTGAAGAACTGGCGGAAACGCCGGTGTGCGTGGTTTGCGCCGGTGCAAAGAGCATTCTCGATCTGAATCTTACAATGGAATATCTTGAGACAAAGGGTGTGCCGGTCGTCGGTTTCGGTACGGACGAGCTTCCGGCATTCTATACGCGTAAAAGCGGTATCAGGGTTCCGTGGCGCTCGGACGATCCGAAGGAGATCGCAGATGCAATCAACGCATCGAAAACACTCGGTTATGCGGGCGGCATGCTCGTTGTGAATCCGATTCCCGAGGCGTATTCGATGGATGCGGACGTCATCAACAATGCGATTGACGAAGCAATCGAAGAAGCAAAGACACAGGGTATCAAAGGCAAGGAAACAACGCCGTTTTTGCTTGCAAAAATCAAGGACATCACAGGCGGGTCCAGCCTTGCGGCGAACATTCAACTGGTTTACAACAACGTGAAACTTGCGGCGCAGATTGCGTCGAATCTCTGATTCGGAGGGCGCATGAAAAAACAGTTACTGGCTCTGCTGTTCTGCATCTGTATGCTGCTGTGTATACCGCAGGCGGGTGCGGCAGTCACCATGTTAGGCGACGTCAATTGCGACGGTCAGATTACCGCCGCCGATGCATCGCTGCTTTTGCGCTACTTCGCAGGGCTTGCGCCGGAAGGTATCAGCAAACAGGGGTTGGAGAATGCAGATGCCAATTCCGACGGCAAACTTGATCCGACCGACGCTGCCATGATTCTTCGGCATCTTGTCAAGCTCGTGAACCTGAACGATTTGTCGCCGACGCCGAGCGCGACGGCATCCCCCGTTCCATCCGAATCGGCAAGCCCGACCGCGTCACCGACCCCGCCTCCGTCACAGCAACCGGATCAGGCGCTTTTGAAGCTCATCCAAAAGGGCTGTGCCAAGGGCTCGAATCAGTATCATGACTGGACCGTGTATGCCGAAGACATCACACTGTTTATCCAGTCGCTGCCGAAATCGAATCCCTACCGCGCCATTCTCTATGCAGGCGCGACGCACATGGGCAAGCCGTACGGCACCGGCAACGGACAGCTCGATTGCAGCGGTTTTGTGCGTGAGACATACCGCGATTGCGGGTATGAGGCAGATGTGTATCCGGGCGGCAGCAGTGACAGTGTCATCCAGTGGTTCCGGACGTTTCAGCCGAAGCGCATCCACAACGTCGTAATCCGGAATGATATTATCGACACGACCGGATGGAAACCGGGTTATGTACTCGGTTATCTGGACGCATCCGGAACAGGAAACCACGTTTCCATCTATATCGGCTGCATCGACGGGATTGACTTCGTGATGGAATCCTCAACGTCGCGCAACGGTGTCTGCATCCGCCGCGTATGGACGGACACGAAATGGCAGCTTAAGTATTACATGAATCCTTTGGATTGACGACAAAACAACCATCAAAAAGCAGCGGATATCTGGTCCGCTGCTTTGTTGTTTCGGTTTCTGTTCAGCGCCGTTCGATGAGATCGGCCTGCATATGATCGAGTACGCCGCCGTAAGGAAGCGCGCCTCGGATCGCGCGGGCGGTACAGCGATTGAGATCGCTGAGCTTGAGCGAGGAAAACCCGTTGAGCACGACGCGGTACGGATGCGTTGAGTTGCCGACGCTTTCACGCAGTCCCATTGTGAATCCGAGGTGCGGAATCTCTTCAATAAACGCGTCGCATGCTTCCTCCGAGGGAAATGCCATTGTGAGACGGACGCGCCGCACAAGGCTGAGATCGCCGTCGCGGTGCCGAATCGAATTGAGATACGCAGCATTCTCGACGGATTGCAGCTTGGCGTCGTCCGGGAACAGAAGCGAATAGTAGGTGGTATAGTGCGGTTCGGTTACCTGTCCGCAGGTGATGCTGAGGCGCTGTTCGCCCCTGCAGATCACGGCGGTGCGTTGAATCAGCGTTTCATCTGCGGTGTAGAAATAGAACTGCACGACGTTCCTTAAGCCGATTCCGCCGATGAAGATCGCAACGTCCTCAAGCTGCTCCGCAAGCGTGTGCTGCAGCGCCGTGACACGGCGTTCCTCCGCGCGCGTAAAGGCTTCCGCTTTCGGATTGCGCGGCGCGACGCTGACAAATACGAGATGACGGTATGCCAAAGCGGGAAGCAGTTCCCAGTATTGGAGATCCACCTGAAAAACCGCTTCCTGCTCGTTCCATTCCCATTCGTATTTCAGCCAATCAGTCATGAATCAATACGGCCTTGATGCGGCGCACGCCGCTGGACGAGGCTTCTTCCTTCTTGATCTCAAAGCGCCCGAGATCGCCGGTGTTCTTCGCATGCGGACCGCCGCAGATCTCCTTTGAGAACGTACCCATTGTGTAGACCTTGACCTTTTCGCCGTATTTGCTTTCGAACAATCCGATCGCGCCTTGCGCTTTGGCCTCCTCGACAGTCATCTCCTCGCAGGTGATCGGGACCTTTGCCTGAATCGCCTCGTTGACGAGCCGTTCAACCTCTTTGAGCTCTTCCGGCGTGACCTTGCGGCCGAAGGAAAAGTCGAAGCGCAGACGCTCCGCGGTGATGTTGCTGCCTTTCTGTGAGACGGTATCGTCGCGGAGGACCTTTCGCAAAGCCGCCTGCAAGAGGTGCGTCGCCGAATGCAGCGCCGCGGTCGCTTCGCTGTTGTCCGCAAGACCGCCCTTGAAGCGCTGTTCCGCGCCCGCCTGAGATTTCTTCTGATGCTCCTCAAACGCAGCGGCAAAGCCCTTCTCGTCGACCGTAACGCCCTTCTCCTTGGCAAGCTCGACCGTGAGCTCGATCGGGAATCCGTATGTATCGTAGAGGTGGAACGCGGAAACGCCGTCGATTGCGCTACCGTTGAGGTTTGCAATCAGCTTGTTGAACTCCTTGATGCCCTTCTTCAGCGTGTCGGCAAAGCGGTTTTCCTCCTTGCGCAGCTCACCGATGATCTTGTCGTGATTTGCGAGGAGCTCCGGATAGAACTCGCCGTACTGCGCAATCACCGTTTCCGCAAGCTCGCACAGCGCGTAGCGCGGCAGATTGAGCTGCGAAGCAAAGCGAATGCTGCGGCGGATGAGACGGCGGAGAATATAGCCCTGATCGACGTTCGACGGCGTGACGCCGCGCTGATCGCCGAGGATGAACACGGCGCAGCGCGTATGGTCCGCAATGATGCGGAAAGCGCGTGTCGTTTCGGGGCTGTCCTTGTAGCCCTTATGCGAAAGCGCCGCAATCTGCGCAATGATGTCCGAGAACGCGTCGGTGTCGAATACGCTCTCCACACCCTGCAGCGTTGCAACGGTGCGGTCCAAGCCCATGCCGGTATCGACGTTCTTCTGCTTCAAGGGCTCAAAGACGCCGTCCTTGACCTTATTGTACTCCATAAAAACGTTGTTCCAGATTTCGAGATACTTGCCGCAGTCGCAGCCGGCTTTGCAGTCGGGACCGCAGGGCTCTGCGCCGGTATCGTAGAAGATCTCGGTGTCCGGACCGCACGGACCGGTCTGTCCGGCGGGTCCCCACCAGTTGTGCTTCTTGGGCAGATAGACGATGTGATCGGGCGCAACGCCCATTTCGACCCAACGGTCGTGCGCAACGGTGTCGCGCGGCGCGTCCTTGTCGCCCTCGAAGCAGGTGAAATACAGTTTGTCCTTCGGTATGCCGAGCCACTTCTCGTCAGTCAAAAACTCCCAAGAATAAGCGATGCTCTCCTTCTTGAAATAGTCGCCGAGCGACCAGTTTCCGAGCATCTCAAAGAACGTACAGTGCGACGCGTCGCCGACTTCATCGATGTCGCCGGTGCGGACGCATTTCTGAACGTCGCACAGCCGCGTGCCTTCGGGGTGCTTTTCACCCATCAGATACGGCACGAGCGGATGCATGCCCGCCGTGGTGAACAGCACGGTCGGGTCGTTTTCGGGAATCAGGGATGCGGACGAGATGACCGCATGCCCCTTGGAGCGGAAAAAGTCCAGATAGAGCTGACGCAGCTCTTTGCCGGTTAATGAACGCATAGTTTCGTTTCCTTCCGTAAAAATCAATCAACGCTTATTGTATGAAAAAACGCGCCGTTTGTCAAGAAAACCACGAACTTTTCCCGAAATCGCCGGTACGGCTTTGCGGCACGAAAACGCCTGCGCTTCAGCACTTGCCTCTTTGCAAGCGCAGCAAGATGTGCTATACTGTTTATTCAGAGGCAGCGTATGGAAGACAACGTACAGAGAAACAAGCGCATCAAACGGCTTGCATGGATCGGGACCGCGGCGGTCCTGACGCTTTGCGCTGTGCTGATTGTTGTTTCCGCGGTACGCGGTCATAAAACCGTGATCGATCTCGAGCAGTACGTTGCGGTCGGCACGGATGCGGGCGGCAATCCCGCAGTACTGCTTGATGTGGACGCGATTCTCAACGACCTGCATCTACCGAATCCGAATCGTCCCGGCGTGGACCTGAAGAATTATCCGGACGTGGAAGCGCTGTGTACGGCAAAGATGCATCTTTCATATCTGTCGGAGGAACGCATGCGCGTCACGATCGAAGCGGATACGGACACGCTTCGCCGTTACGGAATCGAATTCAAAACCATGAGCTGGGATCAGCAGATTAAGGGCTTTGTCGCGGGCGAGACGCCTTCGCCGAGTCCTACACCCTCCGAAGCACCGGCGGCGACGCCTTCGTCCGCTGCAAACGAGCCGGACGGGTTTCTCGATTCGCTGCTCGATGCCGACGGAAACGGTTTGAATTTGCGAACAATTTGTGAAACCGTACAAAAAGAGCGGGATTTTACCTGTAACGAGGTATTCGGTAACAATTTTGATACAATTAAGACACAAGTGGTGTTTATAGTATATACGGGAGGACACCGCAAGAACCTGTACCGCGCAAGCTATACGGCAACGTACAAACCGGAGGACGGGCAGGAACCGATCATGATCTACTTCACCGTCGATCTATACGATCTCTATCGCTTCAACGGCGAGATCGGTTACGGCGGCATCGATGTTTCGATGTACGGCACGGAGGAGGAGAGCAAACATATTCCGAGCGGCGGCAAGGCAACCAGACTCTGGGGCGGCGGCGTGAAGGTCGACGGCAAAAACGGCTTCGATCAGAACGGATTCGTGCGCTTTCCCGATTGTCCGACGAGCTATCGCATGGCGAACGGCGTATACTGGTCGCCGACATACGACCTTCTGTCGGAGGAAATGATCTGGAAGCTGACCGCAGTGGAGGGACACTCGCTTGCAAACCTTCTGCGCTATGCAAGGAAGGAGATTTATGCACGTTACTACACGGCGTTCGATCCCAAAACAGAACGCGAATTTCTCGCGCATTATTCGGCATATCCATGGTATGAGGCGAGGGAGCCGGACCTGAGCGACCTCATGACGGAAACGGAGCGGCAGAACATTCGTCTGCTCCGAGAAATTCAATCTTTGATCGAAAAATAGGAGGCATGTATGAAAACGATTCGTACGATCCTTGCGACCTTCGGGGTCACATCGCTGCTTTACGGACTGATTGCGCTCGTATCCATGCGGCTCGATCTGGCGTTCACCGGACGCTCGATCTATCAGCTGTTCCGCAGCACGGGCTTTGCCGCGCTGGTACTCGGCATCGGCTGCGTACTGTCGTTCGTGATTATGACAATTGCGATCGTGGCGTTCCGCGACGACGGCGGGCGTAAGAAACGGGAGACGTCCGATGAGGATGACGACGATATGTTCCTCGAGGAAGAGACCGTTCCCGCCGAACAGGCAGAGCAGGCGGACGAGAGCTGGTCTCCCGAGATTAAGCGCAAGCAGCGCAAAGCGCTCTTTGCCGAAGACGAGGAGGAAGAGACCCCCGATCTGTTTGCGGACGACGAGGACGAGGAGTCCGAGCCCGCCGCGCCCGTCATAGCGGTGCGTTCAGTTGAGCCCGAGCCCGAACCGGATCCTGAGCCCGAGCCGGAGCCTGAGCCCGAACCTGAGCCGGAACCCGAACCGGAGACATCCGCGGCTGCGCCTTTGGACGTGTCCAAGAAGCGCTGCATCTACTGCGGCAGTATCATCGACGCGGATTCCGCGTTCTGCAACTTCTGCGGCAAGCGCATGTAAGGAGGGATAGGGCATGTCGAATCAAACGGTGAAACGCCTGATCGGCGGTCTCGGCACCGCGCTGATTCTCATCATTTGCGGGGTCATCATCGGGGCGCATTTCCTGATGGAGCGCCATCTGCAGCGCATCAGCATTCCGGAATATGTGAATGTGGCAAGCGACGGACATGGCAGCTATACGTTCACGCTTGACGTGGACCGTATGATCTTTTCCGAACACCTGATCGATCCGCCGGAAGGGGAGAAGAACCGCTATCCGGAGATTGCGGCGCTCAAGACGCTGAGTGTCCGCGCGACGGAGCACAACGGCGCGTATGCGTTGGAGACGATCAGCAACTCGACAGATACACACTTTAACGAGACGCTGAAAGCCGGCGGCATCAAGCTTATCAACACGCAATGGACTTGGACGAAGGAACAGGTAGCGGCGCTCCTGAACGAAAACCGCGGTCCGGTCAATCAGTTCCGCTATGCGGAATATATCCGCACCAAGCGTGAGGCGGACGGAAGCTTTACGGCGGCGCTGGACCTTGCAAGGCTGATGCGCGACGCGAATGTATCGGAATCTGCCGATCCGGCGACCGATCCGGGCGCACGCGCGATGCGCAGCCTCGGCATCGCCTGTCAAAAGACGGACAACGGCTATCTGCTGCAGGCGACGAGCGCGCTGCAGACGATCAATGACGACCTTGCGGCAGCGGGGTTGCAGATTATCGGCACAAGCTGGACGTGGACGCAGGCGGAGATGGAGGCGCATCTCGGCACGGTGGAGACGCCGAAACCGTATGAAACGCCCGCGCCCGAAACGGAACCGCCGACGGACGAACCGCAGGAAACGCCGGAAGATTCGCCCGAGGTCACACCGCCCGAAACGCACGAAACGCCCGCACCGACCGCGACGCCGACCGCGAAACCGACCGTAACCGCAGAGAAGAACGAGGATGCGATCGACTCGCTGTACGGGTTCGACCAGACCGATCTGCGCAAGGCGATCCGTGCGGCGAAGGAAGCGCAGTACGGCAGCAAACTGGAGAGCAGCGAGGTCAAGTACAACTATTTTGCGGTCGGCACCGATACGACCGAACACGCAAACGTATTCCGCATCGTTTATACGATCACGACCTCGAAGGGTACGGAATACCTGATTGCGGATGTGTACGACGTAGAGGATGAAACCGGGTACAAGGCAAACGACGTGCATCTTACGACCGTGACAGACCGCAACAAAGCAAAAAGCACCGAGGACCTGAAGAATTACTCGATCTATACGCTCGAGGGCGGCAGCATGGTCTTTGACGAGAACAGCAATAAAAAACCGTTTGACAGCGATGGGCTTGTGATGGAAAAGAGCATGCAGTCGAAGCTCTCCTATGACGAGCTGTGGGACATCCCGCAGACCAAGGACAAGACGCTGCTGCAGCTGTTGGGCTTTGCCAGAAACGAGATGTTTGCGCGCGGCGGTCACAAGTTCAGCAACTCGAGCAGCTATTATAAGTATTACAAGCAGTTCAGTTGGTACAAGCCGACCGGCAAGGTTACTGCGGATCAGCTTGCAGAAAAGTATCCGGTTACAAAGGATAACATTCTCACAATCAAATTCCTCGAAAAGCTGATCAAGGAAGGATAACGGCATACACGCCTTCATGCACCGAAAGTGCATTTCATGTGCGCAGTAACACGACTTGTCCTTCGACAGGCAAAACAAAAAGGAGTCGTTTGACTCCTTTTGTTTTTTGTGTTGAAACTTACAGTCCGTAGCGCTTCTTGAAGCGATCTACTCGTCCGCCGCTGTCAACCAGCTTCTGCCGACCGGTAAAGAACGGGTGGCACTTGCTGCAGATTTCGACCTTCAGCTCGCCCTTGGTGGAGCCGGTCAGGAAGGTCTCGCCGCAGGCACAGCGCACGACCGCTTCGCCGTATGACGGATGAATATTTTTCTTCATG
>JAEEGL013912613.1_pt1 | contig 15067 bp, 11 predicted proteins | sample 9134231 | NCBI WGS metagenome assembly JAEEGL01 (sample SAMN16246548, study PRJNA631951) | gut metagenome | biome: gut microbiome; feature: rumen; material: fiber-attached | host: Bos | place: Iran: Karaj | collected 2018-10 | reverse complement strand
GAATCAGAGAGCTGGAGATGGAGGCTGTGCTGTTAAAAAAAGTTCAGGAAATCGAAAGGAGGCGATCTTCTCAAAAGCGAAAAATGAAGTAAAGTACCTGGCAATCAAAGAATTGCATGAAGAACAGAATTACAGTATCAATTGGATGTGTATGAAGCTGGGTATCAATCGTGCAGCCTATTATAAATGGCTCAAAAGGCCCATACCGGCTAAAGAACAGGAAGATATCGAGATTGCGGAAAAGATCAGGAAACTCCACAAGAGATATAGCGGAATCCTCGGATACAGACGCATGACGATCTGGCTGAACAGAGAAGAAGGATCCGGATATAAACCGAAGCGGATCCGCAGGATCATGGGTATCATAAATGTTCATTCTTCAATCCGCAGAGTAATAAACTGCTGTACTGTAAGCAATAAGAAAGATCAGAAAGCAGACAATCTTCTTGGAAGAGATTTCGAGGCATCTGCGCCGAATGAAAAATGGACTACAGATGTCACAGAGTTCAAGATTCCCGGCGGGAAAGGAAAGCTGTATCTCAGTGCCTTTATGGATCTCTATGACCGCTCAATCGTAGGCTGGGCAGTCAGTGAGCATAATGATAATAATCTTGTATTCGATACATTCAGGAACGCAATCGCAGCTAATCCGGATGCGGCACCGCTGTTTCACAGTGACAGAGGTTTCCAGTATACCAGTCCGGCATTCAGGAAAATGCTTACTGATCAAGGGATGGTGCAGTCCATGTCAAGAGTTGCCTGCTGTCTGGATAATGGGCCTCAGGAGGCCCTCTGGGGCATCATAAAGACTGAGATGTCGAAACTGTTTGATTACCATGACAAGGCTTCCCTGATTGAAGCGATTGGCAAATACATTCATTTCTATGACAACGAAAGATATCAGGAGCGGTTCGCCTGCAAGACCCCGCTAGAGGTCAGGAGAGAGGCGTTAAAGACAAAAGAAGCCATACTGTATCCAATACCAATCAACCGCAGAATTGAAAAGTACAAGCAGTATTTAGCAGACTTAAATGCATCAAAAAACCCAACCGGATCAGCTCCGATTGGGCAAGTGTTACTTTAGATATTTCCTGTGTCTACTTGACAGGCCCCGGATCAGAATGAGTGGCACTGCCTTTTATCGTATGTGCTTATTCTGCTGTTTTCCGGCGTGTCGGACGCTGGCCGGTCTTGGACTGAATCTCGGCAATCGCCGCTTTCTGGTTCAGAATGACCGGAATGACGATCGGATTACGGTTTGTCTTCTTGAACAGGAAGGGCTCCAGAGAAGAACGGATGCAGTTTTTCAGTTCACCGAAGGTGGTTCTCTGCTGCATCGTCTTCTTCAGGGCGTCGTAGACGATCAGTTCCGCTTCTTTCAGAAGGGTCTGGGAGTCTTTGATGAAGACGAAGCCGCGCGATACGATGGAAGGCCGGCACAGGATCTTGTTGTAACGGGAGTCGATGGTAACGATGACAGCCACCAGACCGTTTTCAGCGAGGATCTTGCGGTCCTTGATCACATTGGTGGAAAGACCGGATGTGTCATTGCCGTCGACATAGATCGCGTCGGTCTGGATTCTTTCGTTGGCGATGAAGCATTCCTCGTTGCGCATGACGACGATGTCACCGTTGGAACAGATCAGGCAGTGATCTTCGGCAATGCCAGTTTCCTGAGCGGTGGCGGAATGCTGGACCAGCATCTTGTATTCACCATGATTCGGCATGAAGAATTTCGGCCGGATCAGGTTCAGCATCAGCAGCTGTTCTTCCTTCGGCGCGTGACCGGTCGTATGGAAAGAGGTCAGCGGTGAATTGGTGACGACATTGGCACCGACTCTGGTCAGCTGATTGATGACGCCGCCGACGGATACACCGTTGCCGGGGATCGGATTGCTGGAGAAGAGGACCGTGTCACCCGGGATGATGCGGATGAATTTGTGCGTTCCGTTGGCGATCCGGCTCAGAGCGGCCATCGGTTCACCCTGGGAACCGGTGCAGACAATGCAGATGCGGTTCGGTGGCAGGGTATTCAGTTCGTTGCCGCTGATGAAGCTGCTTTCCGGAATCTTGATAACGCCGAGACGTTTGCCGATCTCGCATACGTTTTCCATGGAGCGTCCGAATACAGCGACTTTACGGCCGCAGGATACGGCAGCTTCAAGGATCTGATTCAGACGCAGGACGTTGGAAGCGAATGTCGAAACGAGCAGGCGGCCCGGGGTTTTCTTCATCTGTTCCATGATGGCCAGCGCGACTTTTCTTTCCGAAATCGAGGAGCCGGGAACACTGGAGTTGGTGGAATCACTCATCAGCAACGTAATGCCGGCCTGGCCCATGAAAGCCATCTTCTGATAGTCGGAATTGGTGCCGACCGGTGTCAGGTCGAACTTGAGGTCACCGGTCTCGAAGATCCGGCCGTTCGGGGTATTGACCAGGATTCCGAGAGAATCCGGAATGGAATGAACGGTATCGACGAAGCCGACACTGAAGTATTTGGTGCGCACCCGGCTGTCGGAATCGATTTCAATGACCTTGCAGGAGCGGGAAAGACGGTGTTCTTCCAGCTTCTTTTCGATCAGGGCCTTGGCGAAACGCGGCGCGTACAGTTCCTTCAGCCGGACGGACTGGAGGAAAAAGGGAATGCCGCCGATATGATCTTCATGACCATGGGTAATGATCAGCGCTTTGATTTTATCTTTATTTTTTACCAGATATGAATAATCGGGAATGACGTAATCCACTCCCAGCAGTTCATCTTCCGGAAACTTGACGCCGCAGTCGATAATGATGATCTCGTCATCATGTTCGATGCAGTACATGTTCTTTCCTACTTCTCCCAGGCCGCCCATCGCATAAACGAGCGTATCGGTCGCTCGGTTAATTGCGTGTTCATTATATTCCTGTTCGGCAATCTGAGAGAAACGGGCAGAACGGACCGGTCTGGCACCGTTTGTTCTCTCTGTCATATGATTATTTTCCTCACTTTGAAAACATGAGATTACTCTCTGTACTTACCCTAATTATAGCGTAACAGAGTTGCTAAAGACAACGAAAATCTCAGAGAACAAGGGCGTTCTCGGGACTTTTAAGAGGGTCTTCGGGATCGATGTGATCGTAGAAAAGAATCCCCTTGAAATGATCCAGTTCGTGCTGGAGAACAATCGCCAGATAACCTCTGGCCCGGATCTCGATGTTCTGGTTCGTGCAGAGGTCAAAGGCTCTGACCTTGATGCGGGCGGAGCGGATGACATGGCCTTCGTGTTCATTGACGACCGACAGACATCCTTCGCCGCCTTCCAGATAGGCAGGCTGCACGGAAGAGGATACGATGCGCGGATTCACCAGCATGAACTGGTAGCGGACATCGTTGCCGTCTTTGTCCTTATCGTCGACGACGACAGCCGTCATCTTTTTCGGCACGCCGACCTGGATGGCACTGATGCCGACCGCCGGCCGCAGGTTTTCCCGCTCGGCGATCTCGGGATCGGTGGAGTCAACTACATATTTCATCATATCCCTGAGCAGCTGTTCGTCTTCAGATGAAAGCGGCAGGGGAACATCCTCGGATTTCTGACGGATCAGAGGATCTGTATCTTTAATAATCGTGTCATTATTGATCAGCATAAAAATAACCTCGTTAGTATTCTAGCAGGATTATCCGTATTGTCAAAGAAACGGCCTGTTTACAGCCACCGGATCCGTCCGGCGGGGAATTCGGACCGGAAACAACTGTGAATTTATAAAGATCAATGCTAAAATACATCTGTTATGAGTGTGTTTACGAAATCTGACAGTGAAAAACATCTTGATTTTCTGAGAATTCTGATGCCGGCCGGCCATGACAGATGGATCACCGGCTGCGTGCTTGCTCTGGTGCTTTATGGTGTCATCATGGTTGGAAGTGCCTCAATGGGCATTTATATCGGCAAAACGACCCAGCTTCTGATCACCGTGATCAAGCAGATCCTTTACGCGGTCATCGGTTATTACGCGATGAACCGCTTTGCCCGTTACTTTTCTCTGAAATTCCTGAAGAGTGACGCGTTTCCCTCACTGGTATTCTTTACCTTTATTATTCTGATGGTCTGTCTGCTGTTCCCGAACAATACCGGATCGCGTGCCTGGATCTACCTGCCGATCGGTATTACGGAAGTCAGTGTTCAGCCTTCCGAGTTCGCCAAGATCGTCGTACTGCTGATCGTCGCCGCTTACTGCGGTGATCTGAAAGCACGGTTCAAAACGAATTTCGACGTGATCAAGAAACCGGTTTTCTTCTGCGGTCTGATCGTCTTTATCGTCCTGATCCTCCAGCATGACCTGGGTTCGGCGGTCGTTATTTTCCTTCTGACCTGTATCTCGTTTCTGATTCCGTCCCATCCGCAGATGCGCCGCTTCCAGTTCTGGCTCAAACTGCTGTTCTGGCTGACGGTCATTCTGGTCATCATGCTGCTGTCACCGGCCGGTGAAAAGTTCATCGACTCGCTGAAGTTCCTCGAGCCTTATCAGAAAGCCCGTATCATTTCCGCCATCGACCCGTTCTCGGACCGCTATGGCGAAGGCTATCAGCTGGTAAACGGTCTGGTGTCATTCGCGACCGGCGGCTGGTTTGGTCTTGGCTACGGTCACTCCGTGCGTAAGTACATGAATTTCCCGGCGGCCAACACCGACTATATTCTGGCTGTTCTTGTCGAGGAACTCGGCTTTGTCGGTTTCATGGTGCTGATGGTTCTTTACGGCATCGTCATCTTCCGTTTATTGACTTATGCGAAGGAGATACAGAGTGAAAAGGCGCGGATCATCCTGATCGGCACCGCGATGTATCTGCTGATCCATATGTTCTTCAATATCGGCGGTGTGACCGGTCTGATTCCGCTGACCGGCGTTCCGCTGCTGATGATTTCTGCCGGCGGTTCTTCGACCATGTCCTTCATGGCCGCCATCGGTATCTGCCAGGCTGTCATTATCCGCTATCAGAACGGAGAGATCCGATGAGAATCGTCGCCGGAGAATACTCCTCAAGAAAAATCGAAGCTCCGAAAGGCAATACGACAAGACCGACCCTCGACAAAGTGAGGGAAGCGGTCTTTTCTTCCCTGGGTGGTTTCTTTGCCGGCGGTGTGTTCCTTGATCTGTATGCCGGCAGCGGCGCCAATGGTCTGGAGGCGATCTCAAGGGGATTTGATCAGGCTGTCTTTGTCGATGTCAGCCGGGATGCCGTCAATGTCATCCGCCGCAATATCGCTTCGCTGGGCTGTCAGGATAAATGCCGCGTTCTGCCGATGCGGGCTGACAAGGCACTGCATCTGCTGAAGGAAGAGGGAATCACGTTTGATCTCGTCTATCTTGATCCGCCGTATGCCAGACAGGAGAATGCCCGCGTCATTCGCTGGCTGGAAGAAAGCAATATGATGAATCCGGACGGCCGTATCGTGATAGAATCATTAAAGGAAGACAGTTTCGCACAGGATTTTGGTCATATAAAATATTATAAGGAAGCTGTCTACGGAATCAGCCGCATTACCTATCTGAAAAACGAAGGAGATCAAAAATGAAAGCATGTTATCCTGGTACCTTTGATCCGATCACCATCGGTCATATGGACATCATCACCAGAAGCGCCCGGATGTTTGAGGAAGTCGAAGTTCTGATCATGGAAAATCCCCGCAAGAAATGCACATTCAGTGCGGAGGAAAGAAAACAGATGATCGAGGACTGTCTGAAGGAAGCAGGCGGATGTGACAATGTCAGAGTGCACATCGGCACTGGTCTGACCGTCGAATACGCCCGCAAGCTTGGCTGCGGTGTGATCATCCGCGGAATCCGGGCGGTATCCGATTATGAATATGAACTTCAGCAGGCAACCGCCAACATGGTGCTGGCAGAGGAAATCGAAACGCTGTTCCTGATTGCCCGGCCGCTGTTCTCTTTCCTGAGTTCTTCGGTAATCAAGGAAATTGCCCTGAACAATGGCAGTATCGAAAATCTGGTCCCGCATGCCATCGAACAGAAGGTGGCGGAAAAGCTGAAACAGTAAACAGGCAAACGCCTGTTTTTTTGTTTTCCGTATTCTTTTCACGATTTAGCACTTTTCCATTGACAGTGCTAAAAGCCTGACGTAAGATATTAGCAGGCATAAGGATGGAGTGCTAAAAAGGAGGTGTTGAATGCTGACGCCGAGAAGAATTGAGATTTTCAAAGCAATCGTCGACGAGTTCATCAAAACAGCTGAACCGGTAGGTTCTAAAACCCTGCAGCAGAAATACAACCTTTCCTACTCCAGTGCCACGATCCGCAATGACATGATGGTTCTGGAGGACATGGGATATCTGGAAAAGACGCACACTTCCAGCGGCCGTGTGCCAAGCACACTTGGCTATAAGTTCTACTGCGAGAATCTGCTGGAGAATTCCGGCATAGACAAGCGTATGGAACTGGCGATCCGCGACGCGTTTGAAGCTTCCAACATGAATATCGAGGAGGCGGTCAGACAGAGCTGTGCGATCCTGTCCGAAATGACGAATATGACAACCGGCGCGATCGGTCCGGATTCTTCGGAACAGAAACTTGAACATATCAAACTGTTCCCGATCGACAGCCGCCATTGTGTATGTGTGTTCATTACCAACACCGGTCACACGGAAACCCGCAGCTTCCGTTTTGATGAAGACGTGCCGTTCTCTGATCTTGAGACATGCACGGACATTCTCAACCAGCGGCTGAGAGGCATCCGGATCTGTGACCTGGCGAAAGCGATGGATCATCTGAAGCCGGAACTCAGTTCCGTGGTTCAGCGTCATGATCTGCTGTTTACCGCCTTTGTCAAAGCGTTTGTCAGGTTCGCTTCCGACAATGTCTATTTTTCCGGCAAGGACAGAATGCTGTATCAGCCGGAATTTGAGGACATCAACAAGCTGAAGCAGCTGATGAGCATGTTTGACGACGTGAGCGTATGGAAGCAGATGGAAAACAGCCAGAATGCTCTGGCGGTGACCACCAAGCGCGGTGCGCAGCTGACCTGGTACAACGACCTGGCTATCGTCCGTTCCAAGTTTCATGTCAATGATCAGGAGACGGGTGAGCTGATGGTTGTCGGACCGAGCCGCATGAATTACGACCGCATCATCGCGATGATCGACTATGCCGCTAGAATGATTGAAAAGATGTACAACGCAGGAGGCAGAGACAATGAGTGAAGAAAAGATTTTGGATACAGCAGACGAAAACATTGAGGAAACCGTCAGTGAAGATACGGCGGAAACAGCCGAGGCTGTTGAAGAAGTCGATGAGGTCGCTGCCCTGAAAGCGGAGAATGAAGATCTGCAGAAAAAGGTAGCCGTACTGAAAAACGAATACGCGAAAGCATACGCCGACACGGAGAATACCCGCAAGCGTCTGCAGAACGAATTCGAGCAGCGCAGCAAATACATGATGCAGAGTTTCGCGCTTGAGATCCTGCCGGTGCTGGACAACTGTGAAAGAGCCCTGGCTCACGAGACAACCGACGAAACATACCGCAAGGGCGTCGAGATGATCTACGGACAGCTGAAGATGGCACTTGAAAAAGAAGGCGTGAAGGAAATCGAGGCGGAAGGTCAGCCGTTTGATGCCAACTGGCATCAGGCGTTGATGACGGAACATCAGGACGGCGTCGAAGCCGGCATGGTGCTGCAGGTTCTGCAGAAGGGATATAAACTGAAAGACCGCATCTTAAGGGCCGCAATGGTCAAGGTGAGTGAATAAAACAGGAGGACAAAGATTATGGGAAAAATTATCGGAATTGATTTAGGTACCACAAACAGCTGCGCGGCTGTTATGGAAGGCAATGAAGCCAAAGTTATCACGAACCCGGAAGGAAACCGCACAACACCGTCTGTTGTCGCTTTCAAAAACGGCGAAAGAATTGTCGGTGATGCTGCCAAGCGTCAGCTGATCACCAACAAGGAAACTGTTTATTCCATCAAACGTCTGATGGGCACCAGCGAAACAGTAACGCTGGAAGGCAAGCAGTATACACCGCAGGAAATTTCAGCCATGATCCTGTCCTACATCAAGAGCTATGCGGAAGCATATCTTGGTGAAAAGGTAGACAAGGCAGTCATTACCGTACCTGCATACTTCAACGACGCACAGCGCCAGGCCACCAAAGATGCCGGCCGTATCGCCGGACTGGATGTCGAACGTATTATCAACGAGCCGACCGCCAGTGCCCTCGCTTTCGGCCTTGACAAGAACACGGACAAAGAACAGAAGATCCTTGTCTATGACCTGGGCGGCGGAACCTTCGACGTTTCCATTCTGGATATCGCCGACGGCACCTTCGAAGTTCTTTCCACAGCCGGTGACACACACCTCGGCGGCGATGATTTCGACAACAAGATCATCGACTGGCTGGCAAACAACTTCAGGAGAGAAAACAACATCGATCTGAAGGCTGACAAGATGGCCATGCAGAGACTGAAGGAAGCAGCTGAAAAGGCCAAGAAAGACCTTTCCGGCATGGTTCAGACACAGATCTCTCTGCCGTTCATCAGCGCTGGCCCGTCCGGACCTCTGCATCTTGAGGCAACCCTGACTAGAGCTCAGTTCGATGATATGACAAAAGACCTGGTCGAAAGAACAATGGTTCCTGTCCGCCAGGCATTAAAAGACGCGAAGCTGAATGCGTCTGAACTGGATCAGGTTCTGCTGGTCGGCGGTTCGACAAGAATCCCGGCTGTTCAGGACGCGGTCAGAAAAGAACTCGGCAAAGAACCGAACAAGTCCGTCAATCCGGATGAATGCGTAGCCATGGGTGCCGCGATCCAGGGCGGCGTCATCGCCGGTGACGTCAAGGATGTCCTGCTGCTCGACGTTACACCGCTGTCTCTGGGTATTGAGACACTCGGCGGTGTCATGACCGTGCTGATCCCGCGCAATACGACGATTCCGACTTCCAAGTCACAGATCTTCTCGACTGCTGCGGACAACCAGCCGGCTGTTGACATCCATGTCCTGCAGGGTGAAAGACCGATGGCCAACGACAATAAGACACTCGGCAACTTCCAGCTGGACGGCATTGCCCCGGCCAGACGCGGTGTTCCGCAGATCGAAGTTACCTTTGATATCGATGTCAACGGTATCGTCAACGTATCCGCAGTCGACAAGGCTACCAATAAGAAGCAGTCCATTACGATCACCAATTCTTCCGGACTTTCCGATGAAGAGATCGACCGTATGGTAAGAGAAGCGGAAGCCCACAAGGCGGAAGACGACAAGCGCAGAGAGGATATCGAAACAAAGAATAAGGCAGAAGCCTATATTCACCAGATCGACGATACGCTGAACAATGAAAACGCCAACATCCCGGCGGATCAGAAGGCGGAAGTAAAGAAGCTCAGAGACGAACTGCAGAGTGCCATTGACAACAATGACATGGCATCTCTGAAGACAAAGCTGGATGCCCTTGAACAGGCAGCCCAGGCAATGGCTCAGCAGATGTATCAGAATCCGAATGCGAATGCCGGCGGAGCTGATTATGCCGGCGGCGGATCCGCTTCCGGCAGCAATGACGACGTCGTCGATGCGGACTTCACCGAAAAGAACTAAGCAGAAGATTCAGAAGAATGCGGGATTGAACAGAATTCCGCATTCTGTATGTTAGGAGTATTGGAATATGGCAGATAAAAGAGACTATTATGAGGTCCTTGGCGTAGCCAAGAACGCCTCGGATGATGAGATCAAAAAAGCATACCGGAAACTGGCCAAGAAATACCACCCCGATGTCAACAAGGAACCGGGCGCGGAAGAAAAGTTCAAGGAAGTCAATGAGGCATACGAAGTGCTCAGTGACGCGACCAAGCGTGCCAATTATGACCAGTTCGGATTTGCCGGCGTGGATGGTTCCGCCGGTGGTTTCGGCGGCTTCTCGCAGGGCTTTTCCAGCGGCGGCTTCGATGACCTGAACGATATCTTCTCATCGTTCTTCGGCGGCAGTATGGGCGGCTTCGGCTCGTCCGGCAGAGGTCGTGCCTCGAACGCACCGCGCAAGGGCGATGATAAGCTGATGCGGATGAATATCTCTTTTATGGATGCCTGCTTCGGCAAAAAAGAGACGATCAGTCTGGCTGTCGACGAGCAGTGTCCGGACTGCAAAGGCAGCGGTGCCGCCAGTGCTTCCGATATTGAAACGTGTTCGACCTGCCGCGGCACCGGTACCGTGATCCAGCAGCAGCGTACTGCCTTCGGTGTCTTCCAGACCCAGGGGGCATGTCCGGACTGCCAGGGAACCGGCAAAAAGATCCGCAAGGTCTGCCCCCGCTGCAAAGGCAAAGGCTACGAGCGCAAGACGAGCGAAGTGGAAGTCAACATTCCGGCCGGTATCAGCAGCGGTCAGCAGCTGCGGGTAGCCGGCAAGGGCGAACGCGGTTATAACGGCGGCCCGAACGGCGATCTCTATATCGAGATCTATGTCGAACCGCATGAGAGATTTGAACGTGACGGAAAGAATATCTATCTCGATATTCCGGTTTCGGCTGTCGATGCGACACTGGGATGTTCCATCGATGTTCCGACCATTCACGGTGACGTTACGATGAAGATTCCGGCCGGCACCCAGAACGGCAAACAGTTCCGCCTGAAAGGCAAGGGTGTCAAGGATATCCGCGGCGGCAAAGAGGGTGATCAGATCTGCACTGTCAATATCAGAGTTGATGACAATCTCTCCCGCAAGGAAAAGGAATTATACAAACAGCTTCAGGAACTGCAGGGCACAAGACAGGGTGAAAGTGTATGGGAACGCTTTAAGAAAAACTTCTCCTGATCTGACAGGCCTTCTGCAGAAGGAGGTGTGAGATGAACATAGAACAAATGACAGAACAGCTTCAGGAAATCCTGATGAGGGCGGTAAGCATGGCCCGGGAAAGACTGAACAGTGAAATTGCCGCCGAGCATATTCTTTATGCGATGTGCGAGAATGACAGCCTGGACGGTATCTGGCAGCGGCTGAACATCGACAAGGATGATCTGAGCGCTGTCGCGGAAGATGCCGTGAACCGTCTGCCTTCCGTCAGCGGAAACAGCGAACCGGCTGTTTCCCGTGATCTGTCGCAGGGATATACGAACGCGCTGCAGTACATGAAGCAGAACGGCGATACATATATGAGCACCGCCGCGCTGCTGATCGGACTGTCTGACACCAATGCCGGCATCATTCAGACACTGAAGAAGAAATATCACTTCAATACGGATGATATCCGGAAAGCAGAAGAAGATCGAAGAGGAGGTATGACCATGGATGAAAAGACCAACGAAAGCCAACTCGATGCATTGAATAAATACGGACATGACCTGGTACAGGATGTCAAGGACGGAAAGATCGATCCGGTTATCGGCAGGGATGACGAGATCCGCCGGGTAATCGAGATCCTTTCCCGCAAAACGAAGAACAATCCGGTTCTGATCGGTGAACCGGGCGTCGGCAAGACCGCCATCGTGGAGGGTCTGGCCTGGCGTATCATGAACGGTGACGTACCGCTCGGCCTCAAGGACAAGCGTCTGATCGAACTGGATATGGGCGCCCTGATCGCCGGCGCGAAATACCGCGGTGAATTCGAAGAGCGTCTGAAGGGCGTTCTCAAACAGGTACAGAAAGCCGACGGCGGCATTATCCTGTTTATCGACGAACTGCACAATCTGGTCGGAGCCGGCAAGACAGAAGGCTCCATGGATGCGGCCAACCTCCTGAAGCCGATGCTGGCAAGAGGCGAGCTGAAGTGCATTGGCGCGACGACGTTTGACGAATACCGCAAATACATTGAAAAGGACAGAGCTCTCGAAAGAAGATTCCAGAAGATCATGGTTGCCGAGCCGACGGTGGAAGATACGATCTCGATCCTGAGAGGTCTGAAAGACCGTTTTGAAAGCCACCATGGCGTCGAAATCAAGGATGAGGCGATCATTGCCGCGGCGACCCTGTCCAACCGCTATATCACGGACCGTTTCCTGCCGGACAAGGCAATCGACCTGATCGACGAAGCGTGTGCTTCCATCCGTGTCGAGATGGATTCCATGCCGGCGGAACTGGATGAACTCTCCCGCAAGATCATGACCCTGCAGATCGAAGAGACGTCACTGAAAGACGAACTCGACGAGAAGGCGAAGGAACGTCTGGAGGAGATCCAGAAGGAACTGGCCGATCTCAATGAGGTCAAAGAGGCCAAGTTCTCCCAGTGGAAAAAAGAAAAAGAGCAGATGGATGCTGTCAAAGCATCCAAGGAACAGCTGGAAAAAGCCAAGCTCGATCTGACTCAGGCGCAGAATGACGCCGATTACGAGCGGGCTGCCCGGCTGAAATACGATACGATCCCGGCTCTGGAAAAGCTGATCTATGAAAGCGAAAACAGCCATGAAGCGAAGATGATCCAGCAGGTCGTTGACGAAGACATGATCGCCAAGATCGTCTCCCGCTGGACACATATCGAAGTTGCCAGACTGATGAGCACGGAACGGCAGAAGATCCTGCATCTGAGTGACTACCTCAGAGAGCGTGTCATGGGTCAGGATCATGCCCTGAAACTCGTCACGGATGCCATCATGCGCTCCAAGGCGAATATCCAGGACGAAAACAGACCGCTCGGTTCCTTCATGTTCCTGGGTCCGACCGGTGTCGGCAAGACCGAGGTGGCCAAGGCGCTTGCCCAGCAGCTCTTCGACGACGAAGGCAAGATCGTCCGTATCGACATGTCGGAATACATGGAGAAGTTCTCGGTCAGCCGTCTGATCGGCGCGCCTCCGGGCTATGTAGGCTACGAGGAAGGCGGTCAGCTGACCGAAGCAGTCAGACGTTCGCCTTACAGTATCGTCCTGCTTGACGAGATCGAAAAGGCGCATCCGGATGTGTTCAATATCCTGCTGCAGATCCTTGACGACGGCCGCATCACCGATTCCAAGGGTGTGACAGTCGACTTCAAGAACACGATCATCATCATGACCAGCAACCTCGGCTCGCAGTTTGCCTTTGATACGGATCCGATCCGAAGAGAAGATTCCTATCTTGCCGAAGTGCAGAAGTTCTTCAAACCGGAATTCATCAACCGTGTCGACGAGATCATCGTCTTCAACAGCCTGGACGACGCTGTGCTTGAGAAGATCGCCGACAAGTTCCTCAACCAGCTGCGGGCAAGACTTCAGGAGAAGGATATCCTGCTGGAAGTCACACCGGCAGCCAAGGGAAGGATCCTGGAATACGGTGTCGATCCGCTCTACGGCGCCAGACCGATGAAGCGTCATATTCAGCGAGAAATCGAAACAGCAGTCGCCAGAGCCATTCTGGAAAACCCGGACGTGCAGGGCAAGACGCTGATCGTCGACGAGGAAAACGACGCCTACATTGTCAAGGTCAAGGAAAAACTGAACTGACAGATACCCGAAAAACCGTGTACATACATAACACGGTTTTTCTTTGTCTGCAGATATGATGGGAATCTGACTGGAAATGTAACAGAAATGAAAATTTCAGATATCGTGCGTAAATTCTTTCAAATCGATTGCATATTTTCAGAAAACCATTTATCATAACGCTAAAGCTGAGAAGTGGAGTAGTACTTCATGATGAACTCCCAAGCGAGCCCCGTCTGGTGCAAGGGGGCGGAGGAAACGGAAGGAACGTGCCATGGAGCAGGGTCTGCGAAGGATTCCGAGCAGATCACGCAGAGACCGCGTTAAGGGAAAAGAGAGTCCGGAGAATATCTCTCCGGGAACAGAGGTGGCACCGCGCACGTATACGTCCTTTGGGTTGATAACGCAAAGGACGTTTTTCATTCAGGAGGAGAAAGAACAATGAAAAAAGAAGATATCAAAAAGGTCGTTCTGGCATACAGCGGCGGATTGGACACATCCGTCATCATTCCGTGGCTCAAGGAAAACTACAACAACTGTGAAGTCATCGCTGTTTCCGGCAATGTCGGCCAGGGCGACGAACTGGAAGGTCTGGAAGAAAAAGCGATCAAAACCGGCGCGTCGAAACTTTATGTTCTCGATCTGATGGACGAATATGTCAACGACTTCATCATGCCGTGTCTGAAAGCCGGCGCCGCATACGAAGACTATCTGCTCGGCACCAGCCATGCCCGGCCTTTGATCGCCAAGGGTCTTGTGGAAGTGGCCCTGAAGGAAAACGCCGATGCCATCTGCCACGGCTGCACCGGCAAGGGAAATGACCAGGTCAGATTCGAACTGGCCATCCAGCATTTCGCGCCGGGCATGCATGTCATCGCCCCGTGGCGGGAATGGGATCTCAAATCCAGAGAGGACGAGATCGACTATGCCGAAGCGCATCATATTCCCTTGAAGATCAGCCGTGAGACGAACTATTCGAAAGACAAGAATCTCTGGCATCTCTCCCACGAAGGACTCGATCTCGAAGATCCCGGCAACGAAGCGCCGATCACGAAACCGGGCTTTCTGGAAATGTGCGTCAGTCCGCTCGACGCGCCGGACACTCCGGAAGAAGTGACGATCGAATTTGAACAGGGCATTCCGGTATCGGTCAACGGCGAAAAGATGACACCGAAGGAAATCGTTCTCAAACTGAACGAACTCGGCGGCCGGAACGGCATCGGTCTTCTCGATCTGGTTGAAAACCGGCTGGTCGGCATGAAGAGCAGAGGCATTTACGAAACACCGGGCGGCACGATCCTCTATGAAGCGCATAAATACCTGGAAACCATTACCCTGGATAAAATGACCGCTCATAAAAAAGCGGAAATCGCTCTGACATTCGCCGACCTGGTATACAACGGCCAGTGGTACACGCCGTTAAGGGAAGCGCTGAGCGCTTTCGTGGACAAGACGCAGGAATGTGTGACCGGCACAACAAAACTGAAACTTTCTAAGGGCAACCTTCTCAAGGCAGGTGTCTTCAGTCCGTATTCTCTGTATAACGAAGAACTTGCGTCCTTCGGTGAATCGGATTACGATCAGACAGACAGCAGAGGCTTCATCAACCTGTACGGACTTCCCGTCAGGGTACAGGCACTTCTCGATCAGAAAATGAAAGGATAAAACATATGGCAAAGATGTGGGCTGG
>JAEEGL013591327.1_pt1 | contig 15067 bp, 12 predicted proteins | sample 9134231 | NCBI WGS metagenome assembly JAEEGL01 (sample SAMN16246548, study PRJNA631951) | gut metagenome | biome: gut microbiome; feature: rumen; material: fiber-attached | host: Bos | place: Iran: Karaj | collected 2018-10 | reverse complement strand
CGACGTCCAGGTCCTTGGAGTTCCTGAGCCCGTCGTGCTCGTTCACGATGAAGTACACTGTGTTGTTCGAGGGGTTGGCGCTCTTCATGAGAACGGTCTCGATCTGCTCCATCGTGAGGCTGTTGTACAGGTTGGGGGTGAGGTCCATGGTGCGGGTGGGACAGTTGACGCCGGCCCAGGTCGCGTGGTAGAGGTTGGTGTTGTCGCCTCCGGTGATGCTGTAGGTGGACGTTCCGGTGGCGATGAAGTTCCTGGTCATGACGAGGTTCTGCTTCTCCGTCAGGGTGGATGCGGCGCTCCTCATCTTGGAGAGGCAGTCGTCGTGCCAGGCCAGATACCTGTAGGTCTGGTCCATGTCCCCCTGGAGGAGGTATCCGTACATCAGGATGGACCTGTCGATGTTGATGTTGGCGATGCCGTCCCCGTCGCAGGTGTGCTTGAACATGACATCTATGCCCTGGAGCTGCTCGCGGGCGATCTTGTCGGCTTCCGATGCGAAGTATCCTGGGACATAGACGTCGATCTTCGCCTTGAGTATGGCTTCCCAGTCGGGGGAGCTGACGGAACCTGAGGAGGGAACTGTCTGGAACCTGGAGTTCAGGTAGAGCCAGTTGTTGTTCTTGATCTCGTCGTTGACCATGGCGACCTTGTCCATGAGTCCGGTGGCTTCGGTGGTGTAGACCCCGCTGCAGTAGCTGATGGCGATGGTCCTGACTGGCCAGGAGACCTTCTGGATGGTCGTGTAGTCGTCGATGTAGTACACGTCGAGCTTGGTATCCTTCCCAGCGTCGATGATGCTTCTGAGGTAGTCTACGTCCGCGGAATCGACCTTTCCGTCGGCGTTGGCGTCGCAGAGCACGGTGGTCTTGTTCTTGCCGGAGATGACGCCCTGGAGGTAGGTAACGTCTGATGAGTCCATGCGGTCGTCTTCGTTCGCGTTCCCGAAGACCCAGAACCTGGAGGAGGACGAGGGGAGCTTCTTGGTCATGTCCTCTCCGATGCGCTTTCCAGGGTCGGATGTCGGTGTGTCTTCCTTCTTGTCGTCGTTGCCGCCGTTGCTCATCAGCGCGTACGCCGCGACTCCGGCTATGACGACGATGGCGACCAGAAGTATGGCGATGATCTTGTTGTCCATTGTGATCACTCATCGTATTGGGGTATCAGGATGATGTGCGGGGCGCCCATCACGTCTATGACCCTCGCTTTGACTTTGTAAACGGTTTCGATGTTGTCCTCGGTGAGCACCTGCTTCGGGTCGCCGTCCGCGAAGACGTTGCCTTCGTACATCAGGACGACGCGGTCGGCGTATGCTGCGGTGATGTTCAGGTCGTGGCAGACCATCAGGACCAGGATTCCAGCAGTCTTGGCGTAGGTCTTCAGGAATCTCATCACGTCCATCTGGTACTTCACGTCCAGATTGGATGTGGGCTCGTCCAGGATCAGGATCTCCGGCTCCTGGACCAGGCCCCTGGCGATCTTCACCCTCTGTGCCTGTCCCGCGCTGAGCTTGCGGAAGTCGCGGTCCATGAACTCCTCAAGCCCGAGGAGCTTGATGGATTCCGAGACCTTCCTCAGGTCCTCGTCGGTGGTGGTCCAGCCGGAGCGCGGATGCCTTCCCATGAGGATGGCTTCGGTCACGGTCATGGAGAAGGTGGCTGTCGAAGTGGCCGAGACGAAGGCCATCTTGTTGGCCAGCTCGTGGAGGCCGTACTCGGACACGTCCCTGCCGTCGAGCAGGGCTTTTCCGCTGGAAGGCTTCAGGAGCTTGTTCCCGCACTTGACCAGGGTGGTCTTCCCCACTCCGTTGGGACCGAGGATGCAGACCAGGCCCGGCTCGTCGAACTTCAGGTTCACTCCGTTCAGGATGATCTTCTCCTCGTACCCGAACACGAGGTCCTTGAACTCCAGCGAGGTCAAGCCCATTCCTCCTTCGAATTGTACAGGATCAGTATCAGGAACAGCGGCCCTCCGATGAAGGAGGTGACCACTCCCACAGGCAGCATCGTCGGAGCGACGACCACGCGCGCCACGATGTCCGAGCAGATCAGGAGAAGGGCTCCGAAGGCTCCCGCGGCAGGCACGAGGTACTTCACATCGGATCCGATGAGTATCCTGACGATGTGCGGCGCGACGAGCCCGATGAATCCGATGACTCCGGTGAAGCTGACGATCCCTGCGGCCACGAGGGTGACCAGGAGGATGCAGATCAGCCTCTTCCTCTCGACGTCGACCCCCATGGTCTTGGCAGTCTCGTCTCCCAGGCCCATGATGTTGAGCTGGTTGGAGACGTACTGGAAGTAGAACATCCCGATCACGCAGAACAGCATGATGATGAGGGAATGCTCGTACTTGACGCCGTCCAGATTTCCCACGCTCCAGCGGAACAGGTCGCTGAGGCCGTCGGGATCGGCGAGGAGCCTCACCATCTGGACTATGGCCGAGAACAGGTAGTTCAGCGCCACTCCCACGAGGATCATGACCAGGGGGGTGGCCCCCTTGAACCTGCTGAGGAAGAGGATCACCAGGGCGGGGATGCATGCGAACAGGAACGCGTTGACTACCAGTCCCGCATTCAGGAGCTCTATGCCGAAAATAATGGCGAGAGAGGCTCCCAGGCTGGCTCCGGTCGAGATGCCCATGGTGTAAGGGTCCGCGAGGGGGTTCTTCAGCATGCTCTGCATGGCGACTCCGCTTATCGCGAGCCCGAATCCGCATAGGAATCCGGCTACTATCCTGGGCAGGCGGAGGTCGATGACGATGTGCCTTATGGTGGGATCGACGGAATCCCCGTTTCCCGTGAGAACGCTCCAGACGGTTCCGTACACGTCCTCGGCCGTGATAGGGTACGAGCCGAGTGTTGCCGAGTAGATCGAGGCCATCAGCGACGCCACGAGGCAGACCACGATGAAGGCGATCTTCCTCTTGGTGTGCCTGCGGTAGGCCACCGTGACCGTGTCTGCGATGTCGTTCTCGGATTCTGTCATCGTTACCGGTAATCTTGTCTGCGTATTTAGTATTACTTATTTCAAAATAGTATTACTGATAACATATTAATTTTTGAAATTTATTAATTGGATTATATTTGGATATAATGATTAAGATTATTGAATTTATAATAGTTTACGGTTTATTTTATAAAGAAAACAATTAAAATTAATTTTTAACAGATTTTTTAACGGATAAGTGATATTCTATTCAACTATTGAAGTTTAAAATAATTGAGAATGAATAAATATGATGAAGATTGGATGATTTTTATGATGGTGCGGATGGAATCTGGTTGTGAATTCGATTCGATGTCGCTATTGGGTTCCGAGCTTCATCGTGGATGATCTCCTTTTTGTCGAAACGATGTCCGGGCAGCTTTTGAAATGCTCGAAGCCGACGTTGGTTCGGCTGAATCCTATTATTCTTTGAATCTCGAGGAATCGACGGTGACGAGCGGATTTTGTGAGAGGTTCACCTGTTGTAATCAATATTGCTTAAGGAGTGTTATACAGAGTCATGTAATTTTTTCATTGTTTTTTATGAGAATAAACAGTTTTCCATGATTTTACAACGTCTTCCTCCAAGTTGGCAAAGTTGTTTTTAACGTAACCATTCCACAGCGTTTCTAAATTTGCACTTATATTGCTCCATCCGACTTTTCCATTTTTTATATATTTGGGGTCGACTGATTGTAAATTAGACATTTTTGCTAATATTCCACTTATGGTACAATCATAGCCATAATAATTAAGAAGTGTACATAGGTTGATTATATGGGGGTTGCTTTCTGTTAATTTTTTTCCACCCAACTTTATATAAAGGTCTATTATCAGTATCTCCTCTTCTTCAGAATACGAATGTCTTTTCATTTTTTCATCTCCAGTGTTTTCAATTATAACTGATATCAACAAAACCGTTTGATTTAGCCTCCTCTACTAAGCTTTGCAATTTATTTATTTGATATTCAGAAAGTGTGTTCTTGTTAATTGCACGGGTTACTAAAGTTGTTTCTGCAGCTGTAAGTGAACGAAGATTTTTTTCAAACCACATTTGTAACTGTTTCCAATACAATGGATTTTTAAATACAGCTTCTTTCATTGTATTGACATTGACTTCTTTTTCAATAGTTTCAGCTTTTTTGTACGAAGATTTGTACTGGTTGTCGGTAATGGAGTAGTTAAGTATTTCGTTGTCAAAATCAACATGTAATTGTCTAACCTCTTCCCAACATTCTGGCTTCTTAACCCACTGAGTAGCTAATTTTCCTTCTTTGATTATTTTGAAATCAAGATAATCGCAAAATACTTTGGCAGCAGAAACAATCTGGCGGATTACTACGTCATCGGCACGTTGTTCCTCCCATATCTTTAGTAAATCAAGTCTCCTATCGCGTTGCGATAGTTCGTATAAAATTTTTGAAATAGGGTAAAAAGTCAGCGGCGCCTTTATCGAACTGCGACCATTGAACCATTCTCTTTTGGGTATTTCAGAATAGACCTGCTTGTAAAGGATGACCATCGCAATGGTTTCTTTGAAATAATTGACGTTGTAGTACTCCTTATTCTCTTCCCATTGTTTTGCAACTTCGATTTTGAAGTATTTGTTATAGTACTCCTCCCTTCCTTTAGCGACAAGGTCCGGTCTCATCTCTATTATATAACGATACTTGGCAAAGTCAAGCTTGTCAATTTTGCGTTTTTTATCATACTGTCTCTTGAAATTGTAAGAATCATTTACGTTGTCAGGATCCGTGTTAAACTGATTGCGAGTACGTTCATAATACCATTTTTTACTCCCCATCGACTCATTACTTTGGGGAATACGTGTGTTTCTCGAATAGTACTGCATCATTTTTTGGAATTCAGTGTTGGAATCCAAATCTGATTTTTTAACAGCATTTTGTGTGTTGGCGTAACGTGAAATGTTGGGAACTATCTTTTTCGCTTCTTCGGGAGTAGCCACCGTTAGTTTCATTGGTACGTAAACAGCATCTATCGAGAGATTGTTCTTTTTCCATTCATTATATATAGAAACTGTTGTCTGGCCACCATTTACTATCTGTAAGTTCTCAAACTCAGTAATCCTTCCCAAATCATCTCTTTTGATTGATGTTGCGGTAGTTGTGATGCCGTTGTTATATGCGAAGAATAGCTCTGGAGTTTCTTGGATGGTTTTTCTAATTCCTTTATTGGTATCGCCTTTCAATCCGAGATACGATCTAACATTCGAATCAAGTAACTTGGAGCCGTATTCTTTGTATATTTTAGCTAAGAAAGTTCCCGGCATAACTGAAAGATAGGATTTGAAATCTGTTTCCCCGATTGATGCATCCATACAAGGAATACCATCAATTCCGCTTATTGTCTTTACATCTATTACTATGCTGTCTGGCTCGCTATTTTCTAATAGAGCATCATAGTAGTATTCTATGTCTAATATTCTACAAATTAGATTTTTTCCATCAATATTTTTTTCTTCAAATGTGTTGAATTGATCGCTGCGTTTGCTGTCTGATATCACATAAATGAAGTAGCGTTCGATTTTATCCTTGGATTTACGAATATCTTGTGCAAGTCCATACCCGTCATCAGAACTATCTGAACTATTTTCAATATCGCCAGATAACGAATCTTCGATAAAAGCGACAGCATGATTAACATAATCTTTGAATGTCGTTTTTGTTATTGTTTTCATCTCGTTATTTCCAGAAAAATCACAAACAAATAACGACAATGAGTTGTCAAAATCATCGTAATTATACCCATGAATCAGTATTTTTCTGTTTCTACGACCTGTTCTTTCATAAAAACACGGTACAGCAACAGGGCATTTGTCATAAATAGACAGTCCATTAGTTACTGTTTCCAGATATTGCATAGTTGGGTATTGCATGTTTTCTAATGCTTCGGCTCTTACATCTGAGATAAGAGTTAATCTAAACTGTTCTAGATTGACCATTGTCACACCTTAAATTGTTTTAATTGGTCTAGATAGAGTTCATATATAGCGTTTCCAACAGAAGTCGGTATAGTATTTCTCCGTATACATGGGAATTTTTCATCAACGTTGTATTCCCCATATTCAATTACTTCGTAGACGTATTTGTCGTATTTTTCGTCGGGAATTCCAAGTTCATTCATCTTAATGGAATATTCTTCTCCACATCCACAGTCGTCAAAATATTTCTGGAGTTTTTTACATAGGGTATTTACAGTTACTTTGTTTCCATCATTGATGGACGTAGTCTTCATTTTGATAACTTCTAGAAATCCAGGTATGTGATTGTCTAATTGTTCTATTGAAGATATGGTGATGACATTCGATCCTATGTGGGTACTCTTTACTTCGTACCAAACATCTGGAAAAATAAAGTCTTGCTTTCCTCTCTCTATTATCATCCAAGAATCGAGGATTGTTTTAGCATCGTATCTTTTAGACAGATAGTCTTTGATGAAACACATCTCTCCTACGAGGCCCTGTATTTCATCTTTTGTAAGTGATAAGGACTCAATACTAAACGCATGAATCCATTTGTTATAAATATCGATAAAAGTTGATGCGGCATGTCCTAAATCTGTTTTCCATGTTGATTCAAATACGTCCTCGTAAAAAGATTTAAACATGTGGTAGTACCGATCATCTTTTAATCTGAACTCAATCCTCCAATCATCCTCATATTCTCTGGTTGTCACGCAAACAGCTCTTGATTGTCTCGCAGAAGGAGGTTTGGTGGGGCTAATTAAAACAAAGGCTGTAATTTTTCCGTCTGTAACGTGAACAGGCAGGGGGTGATCTGCTGACCAACGATGCATTAATTCAGTATCCGTCATCTTCATTCACCCTCTGGTATATTTTATTGGCACGATATTGTATCAATTTCTTTTTAGCACCTGCTGCTCCTGCAGGGAAACCTAAAGCAAAACCAATTGGTTTGAGATCCTGAATGTCATCGAGCATTTTTTCATATAATGGTTTATCAAGAGAATTTTTATCATCGATTCTTAAATCCAGGTAGTATATCATCAAAAGTGGATTGCGGGATGAAATCATAAAATCTTTCGAGCTAGGGCTCCTTTCGCCTCTTCTATTTCTGATTTCTTTGATTATTTCATCAGATAGGAATTCTTTGGCATCCTCCGGAGATTTCAAAGCTCTGTTTCCCATTTGAATTATGTTGGGGTCTTTATCTGGTTTATAAGTAAATTTGCTCCTTCTTGGACAATAGATTTCCATATCATGGACTTTATACAATGTTTTTGGATTTTGGCCTTCGATGTCTTTTCTTCTGCTTATAATCGCAATATCCCAGTTTTTCTCATCTTCATTTATCAACTTGGATATGTCTTCGAAGTTATACCAAACGTTTCTACGAGGTACGATGATATTTTTCAACAATTCTACTATTTCTTCTCTGGGAATATCTCTCCAGCATATGTTGCCGTGATCTTCCTTTTGAATGAAATTTGAATATTTTCCTACACGATCATAGAATTCATCAAGAGCCTTGTAATTTCTTAGAATAGATTCTTTGTCTATATTCACATACATGGTGTCATGAACATCACCAGAAAGACACATTGTCACGAATGATTTTTCTGCCGTCCTCATCTTTGCTCTTGATGTTATGATAAGTCCCGTAACATCTTCTTGAACACGAAGGCCATAATCCAGGGGGGTCACATTTCCTAGGGCACACATGTCATCTATGTCCGATTTCAATTCTTCATTTACTCTTCCGATGTAGCCATACCAAGATTGTATAATGGGGTTCGTCCAGATTCTACATACTTCTTCGAATCCATCTTTGTAGCCGAACCATCTTCCCATTTGTAGTAATGTGTCGTACTGTTTAGTGATGCGGTAGAAGTAGCTTACCATCAGGCCTTCTAGAGTTAGGCCTCTTGATAAAGCATCGCCGCCAATGACTATGGCACGATAGCTTGGGTAACGACGATAATCTATGAATTTATCCTCACTGGTTGAATTTACTTTAATGCATTTTATTGGATGTACAGACTCGTTAAGATTACGTTGAATTTCACTCCAAGAATTATGTTCCCAATCAATTCTTGAATATTCTTCTTTCCAAACATCATATAAAAATTTCATTGTACTATGTTCGAGCGCATCTTTTTCGGGAAGATAGTAAAATGATATGATGTCGTCTCTGATAAGTTCTATTTCCTCCTCTATTTTTTCCAATACCGAGTCTTGAACCTTTACATACCTGGATAAATGAATCATCATGGACATTGGCTTATCTAAATCGCCTTTGAGATCCCTCATTGTACATGCGATAAAGAATGCGGCAACTGCTTTTTTTAATGATTCTGGCATTTCACTTAAAACAGCATCTTTTTTGTGCTTTTGACCGTCTTCAAAAATCTTTTCAGATTCCGGTATGGTTTTTAGCATGTAGTGGTGGCTTCCATTTTCATCAAAAATTGATTTAGGACCTATGTAGTTGGATGGTGGCCACATGGAATATATGAAATCTTTAGGAAAGAGATCCCCTTTTTCCATTTCACTATACGACTCCGGATCGATGAATATGTTAGCATAAGGTGTTGCTGTATAACCTATGTAGGAAGATCTGGTAAACAATGATAGGATGGAGCGTATTCTCTTGTTTGTTTTGGTAATGTCTTCTATCTTTGTGTTTATTGATGCATTATCGGCCTCATCGTCGATAAGGAGCATACTTTTATTAATTAAACCAGAGGAATCTTTATTTTGAGGGGTATTAAGCCATTCATATACATTTTTTAATATCGATACATTCTTTTTAATTACCAGAATTAACGGTTCTGGGCTAAAAATTGTAGCAGAGCAGTATTTACGACTGAAATCCGATTTAACATTGGTTATTGTGTTTATTTTGAGCTTGTTGTTGTATAGACCTACGCCTACGAATTCTTTAGATTTTTCTGGATCGCTGTCAAAACCTACAACACCTTCATCGACACGCATTTGAGTTTGGGAACGCAGTGAATCTGAAACTCCTGTGAGGATTATGATGATGTTGTACCCTGCGTCTATAGCTTTGCAAATAACCCCAAGATAGCTGTTTGTCTTACCAGATTGAACATCACCGATCACAAGTCCTTTGCGCTGAAATTTTCCATCTAGCATCGGGTCTCCTGCATAGTCTACAATTTTGCTAGTTGAAACGTCTAGCTCCCCCATAACTTTTGAAGGAAGCTTCTTAGCAACATACTTTCTGTATCTGTCCCAAAATTTAGATTGAATGTTATTTTTACGCTCGTAGTACCATTTAACGTATTCTTTATCCAATAATTCTGAACCTGTTTCCATTGTTACAGATAGCTGGTATTCTACGCTGCGTGTTATCTGGTCTAGCTCTTCTTTAGTAAAATTATCTCCGTTCAGTAAGTGCGTCTCAAACAACTGCACCACTTCTTTAATTATAGATTCACGTTCTTTTTCATCAACTACCCCTTGGTTAATTGCTTTTATCAGGATAGTGTCAATGCAATTTGTTACAACAGAATCTCTGCCTATTTTCAATACCCCCTTTCTTTAAGATTATCTATAATGATAGGATACAAACAGAATGGTTCCAATGACGATAATGATTCCGCATCTTCTCCGGTAATTTGCATACGTACAATTGCCATCAGCATATATTGGTCTATTTCCTCAGATGTCAATGTATTAGGCTTTAATTTTTGTTCAAAATCATTACGAATGTCATCATAAGGGATAGAATGCTCAATCATCGATAGTATGGTGCTGAATTCCCCACGGGTTTCTGGATTGTTTAGTAAATTGCTGAAAATAGGGTGTTCGCGGTTGATTTCGTAGGTGATGTAATCTTTGTGATCACGACGAATTATCAACCTATTTTCAGACCCTAGCGTCTTTTTTCCACGGCGGGTATAAACCCGAGTGCTAGTTTCTAAAACGTCTTTTAAGACGGGTTTAAGCTGATTTTTAAAATCTTCCGGCAGGTTTAGTGATGATTTTTTAACATCTACCGACCATTCCACGTCCATGTCATTTGGTATGTCTATCATCACTCTGGCAAGATTTTGCAACTGTTTTTTACCTGACATCTTGAACCATGTACCGCCTGCCAATATCAGCCTTTTGTTACGATATATATAGAATCCCTGTAGACTTTGCATACGCCCTTTTCCACCTAGAATATCAATTTCATCAGGGCTAAGCTGGTTGATGTGTGGCAGGACGTATCCTTTTATGGTAATGTCTTTGCCATGGTACTGCAGCACTTGAGACACTTTGGGTATGGTGTGGGAGTTTTCTGTTAAAAAAGGATCATGAGGTTGTAATACTACTTCATTAATTTTAATTGTAACATCTCTAGCATCAGACATCGGGCCATAGTGCTTTATAAATCTGTGAAAAACTAACGATAGGTGATCACGGGTATTTTGAAGGCGCGCTCTTAACGATGCAGATATTGAGTCGCTTCCCTTGATCAAAACATCAAATGTTCTCCATATTACTAATGTTCCGTGTTCTGAATTTAATATTTTCTCTATTTGCATACCTTTTATAGATAATGGGTCTATGACCAATACCGACCAACCACTTGAATTGTTGTTTGTTTTACGTATCTCATCGATGTTCCATTCATAGGCATTTATGACATTATCTTTTTTCGAAATCACAGTAAGTTGAGCACACTGTGATAAAGAAGCTACTTTCAGACCAAGGCCATATCTTCCCAGATCGCTCACTGATCTTTTTTGATTTGGATTTTTAGATCCATAGGTCATAGCTTTTTTTAGTTCAAGATCATTCATGCCTGTTCCGTCATCATATATGGATAAGAAGGGAACTGGACAATCGTAGTCGCACATTATCTCAACAGTTTCGGCATCGGCACTTATGCTGTTGTCAACAACATCCGCAACAGCATCATGAAATGAATATCCTATAGAACGCATGGATTCTATAACTGATGCAGCATCCGGCGGCAAGTCTATGGTGTAATTGTACGATGTCATTGTCTCACAACTTTTTAAATAGTATTGTGAAAAAATCTCTGCATTCTGAGCTTAGATTCAATAAATCACTATAGACAAGGTCGACCTCTGACTCAAAATAACAGTGATTGTCCGATATTTTCACTTTTGCAATATACGGCGTTCTGTCCTCTAGGAATATGTTATAGTCGCTACTGCCGTCTTTATTACTTCTGAAATTAATAATTGAAATATTTTTAGTCAATTGATTGCTATTTCCTATTTTATTAATACTGAATTTTATATAATCATAATCTCTTTTTAATATCCTTGTGGAATAACCTGCAACAGAAAACATTTTTACAATAATGTCTCCCGTTGTTTCAACAAATACACGATTATTATGAATGTCCTGAGGTGTTGAATCCTCAACATCTACTATAGAATCTATGCAATATGTAAAAGGTTCAAAGGAGCAAAAAATTGAGAACATAAAAATGCCCCTGCTATTACTATAGAATAGCCCCAGAGGTGCAAGTTCGTTGTACAATTCTTCTTCTTTATAGAGATTAAATTCGTATTTTGCATGCTTCGGGTTGCTATTGACCCTTATTCTGTAATTAATGACGAATGATGAAAGAACTCCAATGGCATACTGTGCCGGCATACCGTATGGTGGGTTGTTCGGTTGTCTCTTGTAAATCTCCTCTATAATATTTTCATCTTTTATTATGAAGCCGTCTTGAACCGATGCATACTCAATATTATTTTCATCCATTTTGATGGCATAGTATTCCTTTATTGATGGGATATTTACCAAAGTTCTGAGTACATCGGAACTTTCATCATAGAATGTCGTTCCTAAAAAACCGTCTAGATAGATGCTATTTGTTACAGGTTCGTATTTAATCCTATTAAGGGCGGTTAATTTATTTATGTCAACTTCCTCGCTTTCTATTCTTTTATAGATATTGTAATCCTCATCAGCCAATATGATCGATTTGCTGCCTATATTTTTGATAACATTTACAGGACCAAATATGTACTTGTCATTCTTTATCAAAACTTTTTCATTCTCTAGTAATGAATTGCCGGTATGTTCAATTGTGCAATTCATAAAGATCATTCCTGGGTTACCCTTCATATCAATGATTTTCATGAGTTCACCACAAATTGTTTTGCATATTCGAGGAGTTCAACTATATCTTGTGAATAAATTTTAAAAAAGTCAGTAAAAGTCTCAGATTTTTCAGAATTAATACAGAATACTCCTGTGTTATCTATTATTATCGTTATATCCGAAATATCGTTTGTATTAAACGAATATGTTTGTTCTTCATTTTCAAATATAACCATTTTATGGTCTATCAATATTCCCATTTTTTCAAATATAATTTCAAAAATTTTATCAAAAATAATATTATTTATATCATTTGAGACTTGTTTATATACGTAATTATCAAACATTAAGTCTGAAAGGGATATGTTTTGGATTGGATAATTGATGTTAGATGACCAAGTTGGACCCAAATTCTCCCTCAACAAATACTCATAAAAGTTAAACTTCAGATAGCTATACTTCACATCCAGTTTTGTTAAGTTTATTAAAAATTCCAAATACAGGTGATAAGGCCTGTACTCTTTGATCAATTCATAATCATCAACTCCTGACATATAGTCAAGCACAAATTTACCAAAATTAGGTATCATGAAGACCTTGTCATTTACATCTATTTTATAGCCATATTTTTTAAATTGAGTGAGTGAACGTCCTTCTGCTTTTTCCAAATAGTAGTTAGCACACTCTTTGAAGCGAAATGTTGATTCAAAATAATTAATTTCATTGATTATGTAGTCAATAAACGCGTATTCGGATGCGTATCTTTTTTGAAAATTACATTTACGATGCCGTATTGCTGGAGATGGAGCAGTTCTAAAATATGCATCCGAATCAGGTTCAATTGTTTCTCCACAATAGTCACATATATGGGGTTTTCTGGATCTGAAGTAGAGACTATCTTCTGTGATGCTTACGCCTGGAACTAACTCTGCAAAATCATCCTATACCTCATCGATCATCGAATCATAATAATTTGTTTTCATAATGTCATCAACAATAGTTCTCAGTTCGAAGCATGTTTGAAGAGAACCTTTGGACAAACATGAGTTCAAAATACTCTGAAATATTTCGCGTTCTGGTGAAATAAACACTCCGGTTAATTTTTTTACAGATTCTAATTTGTAGTTGTCCAATATCAGAAAGCACACGGCTTTAAAATCTAATAATTCGAGTTCGTGAAACCCTCCGACTTCAACCAGTAATTTTTTTGGTTGACTGTCCCGATGTGAATTATATTCTATCATGATTCTTCCCCAACAATTTATTATCGGTGCGGCTATCACCCATCATGGCAGATCAACAGTACACCTTCGGCAGTTTATTCGCCGGCATAGGCGGGATTTGCCTGGGTTTCAGTCAAGCTGGATTTGTTATTAATTGGGCGAACGAACTAGATAAATTTGCCTGTAAGACATATCGTTATAATGAGCATGGGATATCTCCGGAGCTCGATATTACTGAATGTGACATTCGTTCTTTCAACGCACCTGGGAATGTGGATGTGCTAGGAGGGGGTTTCCCCTGCCAACCTTATTCGGTAGCGGGACTGATGCAAGGGTTGGATGACGATCGTGGAATGCCCATGTTCAATGAAATACTGAGAATTGCTCAGGAATCAAATCCACGTGTAATTTTTTTAGAAAATGTAGGTAATTTGAAATCGTTCGACAATGGCAGAACATTTGAACTATTGATGGATAAACTTAAAAAAGCAGGTTATCCTTTTCAGAATCACAAGGTTCTTAATAGCAAGGATTACTCGGGTATAGCTCAGTATAGATCCAGAATATATATCGTGGCATTTAGGGAAGAACGTGATTTTTACTGTTTTAAAACATTATTCGAATCAGGATTAAAAAAGGTTGATCCGATTGTTAGATTCAATCAAATTGTGGAAGATGGGCCGATTCCTGAAAAATACTACTATAGCCAAAACGACCGCAGCAAATGTGTTTCAGTTCGTTATTATGAGCATTTTGTTCCTTCAATAACTGAAAAAGGTGTTTTTTATCAGTATCGTCGCAACAAGGTGAGAAAAAATAAAAATGGATTGTGTCCAGCGTTGACTGCCAGCATGGGCGGGGGTGGCCATAATGTTCCCATCATTTTAGATGATGTCGGGATAAGGAAATTGACTCCTCGGGAGTGTCTTAATGTACAGGGATTTCCTGAATGGTACGATTTTCCCGAAGATATGGCTGATTGTCATAAATACAGACAGGTTGGCAATTCGGTAACTGTCCCCCTTATTAAGCGGTATGCGGAAATAATCTATAAAACGCTAGTGATGTCTGATTTAACAGACGATGGTGGACATTAAGGGTGAAAAGAACTCAGTTTGGTTTTTTAAATTCTTCTTATTTTAGCAATTAATCGATGCACTCTTCTATGGGGAGCCAGTCTAAACTGGATACCTTATGTTAATACCTGAGTTTGACATGGCGACCGCTGGACAAATCGGAATCGACCTGATTTGACAGTTGATATCGATTCTTCAATGGAGGGTCTGAAGCCCTCGTTTCTGCCCTGTGTATTGGCCTATTCACATCGCACATCCTCCGGAATAACACCGAAAGTCCGAAGGATAGCCGTGTTCATGTGGCTGAAGTTGGAGAGAATCATCTCCGTCCCCTCAAGGCCTCTGCGCTTGATCGTAAGTGTCAACTTTTGCATGGCGATCAGCGCCTGGGCGAGAAAACCTTGAGCAGCACACTGTAGACCCCGTCGTCCGTCCAGGCCCGTAGGCCTGATGCCTATGTCCGACTTCATGGAAGAGAACAGCTTCTCGACGCAGCCCTTGTCGCGGTACATCTTGCGGATGGCGTCCGGATGGTAGTCGAGGTTGGACGTCAGGCAGAAGAACCCCTCCCTTCCGTCCACAGTGCGGTCCAGTATGAACTTCCTCGCCTCCTCTCCGGTCATGCTCGTAAGCTTGGTCTGGAGCGTGATGTGGGCCTCGATGAGGTCGTTGCCGATCTCGTACCTCTTCTTCAGCTTCTTCCCCTTG
>JAEEGL012351813.1_pt1 | contig 15067 bp, 14 predicted proteins | sample 9134231 | NCBI WGS metagenome assembly JAEEGL01 (sample SAMN16246548, study PRJNA631951) | gut metagenome | biome: gut microbiome; feature: rumen; material: fiber-attached | host: Bos | place: Iran: Karaj | collected 2018-10 | reverse complement strand
TGTTTCAACATTAATCTTACCAGTTCTGTAGAAATCACCAGATTCAACCCATTGAGAGTTTCCTTCATTTACAACACTTAAATTGATTGAAACGTCATCTAAAGTTCCTTCTTTAGTTAATGCTTCACTTACAGCAGCAGTAACTCCATAACGATTAAACCATGTATCTCCACCTGGACAATTATAAACTTCCGCATAATCCCCATCATTTGATGAAACTGAAGTAGAAGATTTTATAGCTTCATAATCGAAATCACCTACATACATTTCAGGATTAGAAGGTCCCAATTTTTCAGCTTGATATGCCCAAACAGCATTTTGTCTTACCCAAGCAGCAATATCTTCTTTATTACAAGAACTTGAAGTACAACCAAAGTTGTTATTTGAAGAATAATCACTTTCAATTTGTGCACCAATTTCATCTAATCTTTGAATTAAATAAATTAATCCAACATCTTCAATAGAACCATCCTGATTTAATGTAGCTCCATTTCCACCATAACCTACACCATATTCTAAACAAATACCACGACTTGTCTTATTATCATTACCATATTGTAACTTAAATAAGAAAGTAGCAACACTAGCATTATTACCCTTCAAATGTTTATCAACACTTAATGCCTTAACAGATTCAGGCAATGTTTCTAGACTTTCATATGAATAAGATGGTTTAAATGCAACTACTAATAATATTGATGCTATAGCAATAAAAGCAATTGCAAAACTTAAACCAACTGTAACATTTAACATATTAAATGTCTTTTTTGTTTGTCTTGTTTGTTTTTGGTTTTGATTGTTTTCCATATAAATTTTTTCCATAAATTCACCTTACCTTATGAAAACATTATATCATAAATTTTAATTAATCAAATAGTTTTTATAAAAATTAACTAATTTCAATTAATTCCTTTACACTTTTAATTCTCATATCTTTATTTATATATAGTGTAGCAAGCAATTCTCCTCTTTTTACCTTATCACCTAATTGCTTATTTAATTTAATTCCTACACCATAATCAATCTTATCATCTAACTTAGTTCTTCCAGCACCTACTTTAACAGAAAGTTTACCAAATTCCAAAGCATCAATCTTTGTAATTTTACCACTTTTATAGGCTCTAATATGTTTAGTCTTCTTAGAAACTTTTAGTTTATTGATGTCTCCTCCTTGAGATTTAACCAAATCTAAAAACTTACCATAAGCTAATCCACTATCAATTGAATTTTTAACTTCCATCAAAGCTTCTTTTTTACTTATATTTTTTCCTAAACTTATCATCTCACTAGCCAAGTCATAACAAACATCTACTAAATGAGTGTTTATTTCTTTGCCTCGTAAAACATCAATTGCTTCTTGAACTTCCAAAGCATTACCAATGTTATAACCTAAAGGTGTATTCATATCATTAATAATTACACTTACATTTCTATTATAAATTCTTCCTATTTCAATCATTAACTCTTTCAACTTATTAGCATCTTTCATGTTAGAAATAAGCGCACCATTTCCAACTTTTAAATCAATAACTATAGAATCAGCACCACTTGCTATTTTCTTACTCATAATAGAAGATGCTATTAAGCCAATACTAGAAACAGTTCCAGTAACATCTCTAAGTGCATAAATCATTTTATCCATAGGAACCAAATTAGCAGTTTGACTACTTATAACAATACCTATATCTTTAGCTTGTTTTAATATTTCTTTTTCACTTAAATCAACCCTAAATCCAGGAATAGACTCTAATTTATCAATAGTACCACCTGTATAACCTAGTCCTTTTCCACTCATCTTAATAACATTAACACCACAAGAAGCAACAATAGGAGCAATTATTAAAGTAGTCTTATCACCAATACCACCAGTAGAATGTTTATCAACTAAAGGTCCATTTAATTTATAATTAAGAACATCACCACTATCAATAAATATTTTAGTAAGAGCATAAACTTCCTCATCTGTTAAACCATTAATACATATAGCCATTAATAAACTACTCATCTGATAATCAGCTATTTTGCCATCTAAATACCCTTCAAAAAAATCTCTTAATTCAACAAAACTTAATTCTTCCCCCAACCTTTTCTTATTAATAATATCTACTATCATCCTAATTATTCCTTTCAAACAAATTAGTACCATATATTTCAAAGCCTAATTCTAAATACATTTTATTAGCAACTTCTTTTTTAGGATTAGAAGTTAATCTAATTAATTTACAATCATTACATCTCTCTATTGCAGAAACCATCATCTTTTTACCAATACCTTGACCCCTACAATCAGGATCAACACAAACAAAGTTAATCCAAGCATACATATTATTCCTTACAACATCAAAATCCTTAGTAATATTCAAATAACCTACAACTTTTCCATTATCTTCATATACTAAGCTTTCAACATTAGAAGAGTTATATATTTTTTCTATATTCATATTAAATGAATTATCTATTATCTTTTTTACAACTGAAAAATCATTATCATTATATTCTCTTAACATATAATCACCTATAATAATTCTATCACATAAATAAAAAAATAAGAATTAAACGTTCTTATTTTTAACAAGTTTTTTAACTTTCTTTAAATAACATCTAGGACACATAGATTTATAAGTCACTTCATCAAAACCATCTATCGCAACTTGATCTCCATCCACAGTAAATTTATCATTTACAAATCTAGCATTCATAGTAGCTTTTTTTCCACACTCGCAAATTGTCTTCATTTCTTCTATAGAAGAAGCTAACTCAAGCAATCTAGTTGCTCCAGGAAAACCATTCCCTTTAAAATCTGTTCTTAGTCCATAACATATTACAGGAATATCTTCCATAGCAGATAAATCAAATAATTCATCTACTTGCTTTGGTTGTAAGAATTGAGCTTCATCTACTAATATGCATGACACTATTTGTTTATTTTCTATCATATTATCATGTATTAAGCTATCAATTGATTCATCAGGAGTAACTAGATAATCTACTTCTCTAGATGCCCCCAGCCTAGAAACAACACTTTTTCCACCTTTTTTGTCAATAGAAGGTTTCAATACTAATACATTCATACCTCTTTCTTTATAATTATAAGCAACTTGTAAAAGTGAAGTCGTTTTTCCACAATTCATTGCTCCATATCTAAAATATAATTTTGCCATATAATCACCTAAAAAAAATATATCACAAATAATTTTCCACATCTTATAAATTTACATATTAAGTTAAAATATTTTTCCAATTAATCAATTTATATATAGAAAAATAATAATTGTGCATATTGTCTATTTACATTTAGCTTTTTGACAATTTGTCAACAACTTTACTATGAGTTAGTATACACTTTCGAAAGGAGGTGTAAATATCCTTAATCAAGTAATTTTAGTAGGCAGATTAACCCGAGATCTTCAGGTAAATAAATCAAAAAACGGAAGTAAAGTAACAACCATCCCTCTAGCAATTCCTCGTAGTTTTAAAAACATTGAAGGAGTCTATGAAACAGATTTCATAGATTGTCTTGCATTTGATAACATAGCAGAAAATACAGAATTATATTGTAAAAAAGGAGATATTATTGGTGTAAAGGGAAGACTACAATCTAGACAAATAGAAGAAGAAGGCGTTAAAAAGAACATAATGGAAATTATATCCGAAAAAGTTACATTTCTAAGCACTAAAAAAGAAGAAGAAAAAGAAGAAAAGTCCTAATCAGGACTTTTTATAAATTACGTTTAATTAATTGATTTAATTCAACCGCATATTCCATAGGAAGTTCTTCTCTAAATTTCTCAATAAAGCCAAGTACTATTAACTCTTCTGCCCTATCTCTACTTATTCCTCTACTCATCAAATAAAACAAATTTTCTTCACTAATCTTAGAAACAGTTGCTTCATGTTCTAAAAAACTATTAACATTTTGACAAGTATTATCAGGAAAAGTATCACTTTTACTTTTTTCATCTAATATTAAAGTATCACATTTAATACTAGCTTCACTATAATCAGCATTTTTATCTATATATACCTTTCCTCTATAAGAGGCATTTCCACCATTTCTAGAAATACTCTTAGATAAAATATTACTCTTAGTATGTTTACCTAGATGTATCATTCTTGCTCCACTATCTTGATTCTGACCATTTCCTGCAACACTAATTGTTATACAAGTACCTCTACTATAATTTCCTTTTAAAACACAACAAGGATATTTCATAGTAGCAAGGCTACCAATATTACCATCAATCCACTCCATAGTCCCATTCTCATCTACTAAAGCTCTTTTAGTAACAAGATTATATACATTATTAGCCCAATTCTGAATAGTAGAATATCTACATTTACTATTCTTACCAACATATATCTCAACAACAGCAGCATGAAGTGAAGAATCAGAATATGTAGGAGCAGTACATCCTTCTATATAATGTAAATCACTGTCATGATCAACTATTATTAAACTTCTTTCAAATTGACCCATATTTTTAGCATTAATTCTAAAATAGCTTTGTAAAGGTCTATCTAATTTAGTATGAGGAGGAACATAGATAAAACTACCTCCTGAGAAAACTGCTCCATTTAAAGCAGCAAACTTATTTTCTTTATTAGAAACAATCTTTCCAAAATACTTTTCAATAAGTTCAGGATAATCCCTCATAGCAACCTCAATAGAAGTAAAAACAACCTTTTTTTCTTTCAATTCTTTTAACATAGAATGGTATATTACTTCACTTTCATATTGAACACCCATTCCACCCATATGAGTTTCTGCTTCTCTTACACCTAAATCATCAAGTTCATCAACGATAGGTTTTAATACATTATTCCAATCACTTTGAATAACTTCATCATTTTTATCATTTTTATAATAAATAATTTTATCAAAATCAAGATTTATTTCAGGACCAAATTCAGGCATAGAAAGATTTTTAAAATTATTATAACTATCTAATCTAAACTTAGTTATCCAAGATTTCTCTTTTTTTACTTTAGAAATCTTCTTAATTTTATCTTCACTTATACCTATAATTTCCATATTTATCTCCTAAATCTTATCATATTACCTTTTGTATTAGTAGTTCTGTTAAAGTCATAGCAACCACGTTCTACAAAATAATCAATCATTTCTTCACGCTTCTTAGAATCCTCAAAAAGAACTCTTCTAGACCACATATCTCTCATACCTCTTCTATTCATAATACGAGCTCTATCCTTAAAATATCTACTTGAATAAATTATCATGTTTTCTATATCTTGAACAGGAATATTTTCCATTCTTTCTCTAGTTAAAATAAAGCAAGGTCCTTCCTTCATAGTTGTAGATTCTTGTATTAATTTACAACCAACTTGGTGTTCTTCACCATCAGCATCATAATAATATTGTCCATATTTATTAGATCTACTAAATGCAGGATATTCCTCATTAGTAAATATATTAACAAATCTTGTATATGTTAGATCATCTTCAAATCTATCTTCCTGTTTTTGAACAACTACATAAGAAGGAGCTTCCCCCATTTCAACTCTATTTCCATCTGTATATTTTAATTCAGCAACGTAATATTCATTATTACTCATTCTCCAAACCTCCTAACATTTTATCAATTGCCTCTTCAGGCAATAATGCACATTTAATTCTATTAGGTTGTTTATTTATATTGTCATAAACAATTAATTCACCTAATAGTTCTTTATCATATTCTTTATCTTCAATCATATTTTTATAATTGATTAATATTTTTTTAGCTTCATCTACACTTTTACCTATCAAAGCTCTACTCATAATACTAGAAGCAGATGTACTAATAGCACAAGCTTCACCATCATACCTGACATCAACAATAGTATTATTTTCAATCTTCATCATAAAATCTAAATTATCAATACAACTCTCACTAGCTTGATTAACTTTTAAATAACTATCATCATCAATTAATTTTTTATTTTCAGGATTTTGATAATTATCTAAAATAATCTCTCTTTTTAAATTCTCATCCATTAAATAACCTCTTTTAATATATCTTTATTATTTAGAGCATCAACTAATCTATCAACATCTAATAAATCGTTATATAAGTACATTGAAACTCTAACAGTATTATGTTCACCTATTTCTTCATAAAGAAGTTTTGCACAATGATTACCCGCTCTAATTGCAATTTTATATTTATTTAAATAAATAGATACATCTTGAGCAAAAATACCATCTACATTAAATGAAACAATACCAGAAGCACTAGTTGTATTATATAATTTAATATTCTTCATTTTCTCTAATTTAGAAACTAAATATTCTTTTAATTTCTTTTCATGTTCATGAATATTTTCCATACCAATCTTTTCAAGATATAATATAGCACTTCTAAGACCAATTACTTCTCCTATAGGAGGAGTACCAGCTTCAAACTTAGTCTCATCAGTATGTAATTCATACTTACCATCACTATAGAAATCTAAATTCATTCCACCACCTAAGAATACAGGATCCATCTCTTTAAATAAATCTCCACGTACAACTAAGCATCCAATTCCAGTGGGTCCTAACATCTTATGTCCAGAAAAACTTAAGAAATCCATGTTTGATTTAGTAAAATCAACAGGCATATGTGGAACACTTTGAGCACCATCTACACAAAAATATACATTCTTTTCTTTACAAAACTCACCTATTTTTTCTACGTCTCTAATATCACCAATTACATTAGTAATATGAGCAATACTAACCACTTTAACTTTACTAGTCATTGCTTTTTTCAAATTAGTAAGAGTTAATTCATAGTTCTTATTTAAAGGAATATATTTAATATCTATTCCAATTTCTTCTTTTAATTTAAACCAGGGAAGTATATTAGAAGCATGTTCACTCTTTGTTAATAAAACAACATCACCCTTTTTTAGATGACTTTTCATAAATGAAAATACAACCATATTTATACTCATAGTAGTACCAGAAGTATAAATACATTTATCTTCATTTCTAGCATTAACAAATTCTTTAACAGTATTTCTAGTTTCATCATATAAAGTATTTGTCTCTATAGCAGCATCATAGTCTCCTCTATGAATATTAGAAGTAAATTCACTATAGTATTTATCCATATCTTCAACTACTTGAGTAGGTTTTAAAGTAGTTGCTCCATTATCAAAGAATACTAAATCCCCTTCTAACATAGGAAAATCTTCTTTATTCATAATACACCTCCTATAATTTATTTATTTCATCTACAAATTCACTAATTTTTTCTTTATCAATACTATCAGTATTTAATAAGAATCCACTTAATAATAGTTTATAAGCTTTTTTTCTACTAATCCCTCTACTCATAATATAGAATAAATCTTCTTCCTTAAATTTACCTATATATGCAGCATGATTAGCATTAACATCAAAATTATCAATTAATAAATTAGGCCAAATCTTACTATTACCATCATTCATATTAATAATTTGGTTATCCTGATTACAATCACATCCATTACTTTTTTTAGGAACATATCCATCAACCCAGTAATGTAATTTAGAATTATTAACATTTACTCCATGATTATATACAAAACTCTTAGTATTACTTTTATTATGATTAACTCTAATCTTATAATTATTATCGTTATAATTAATATTATTATAATAATAATACAAAGTAATATCTTCTTTATTTAAATTAACAGTAATATCACTACTAGTATCTATAGAAAAATGATAAATAATAGTATCTTCTTCTAAATTAAACTCTTTATGTTCTTCTCCGTTTAAATAGATAATATTATTCATTTCCTTCTCCAATTATTTGATAACCATTTTTCTCTATTTCTAAAGCTAATTTCATATCACCTGTCTTCTTAATATTTCCATCTTTTAATATATGAACATAATCAGGTTTAATATATTCTAATATTCTAGGATAATGAGTAATAATTAATATAGAACAATCTTTATTTTCTTTTAAATAGTTATTAATATTTTTACTAACTATTTTTAAACTATCAACATCTAATCCAGAATCCAATTCATCTAAAATAATAAATTTTGGTTTTAATAATTTCAATTGAAGAATCTCATTCTTCTTTTTTTCTCCACCACTAAAATCTTTATTAATAGATCTATGAATCATATTAGAATCTAATTTCAAATCATCTAAAGAAGATTCCATGCTCTTAATAAATTCATATAAATTAGTTTTGGATCCATTAATTTCGTTTTGAGCAGTCCTAATAAATTCACTATTACTAACCCCGTCTATCACAGTAGGATCTTGCATAGAAAGAAAAATACCTAATTTAGCTCTTTCATCAACAGAAAGTTTAGTAATATCTTTATTATTAAATTTAATACTACCATTAGTAACCTCATATTGATAATGACCCATTATAATTTTAGCTAAAGTACTTTTACCTGTACCATTAGGTCCCATAATAGCATGAACCTCTCCATTACCTATTTCTAAATTCAATTTATTTAATATGTTAATATCACTATCTATAACTTTTACAGATAAATTCTTAATATTAAGCATAACACCACTCCTAAAACACCAATATAATATCATAAAATAACCGAAATAACTAGACAAATCGGGATTTTATAAATAAAAAAGGAACTATAAAAGTTCCTTATTCTCCTAATATACTTTGTGCATCAGCAAGAACCTTAGCAAGATTATTACTTCCTTCTACTTGTGTTCTTAAATCAGCTAATTCTTTAGTTTGATTTTTAATAGTAGATTCTTTTTCATTAATCTTACTTTCAAGTGTTTCCATTTGAGCTTTTAATTTAGTAATTTCAACCTCATAATTTTGAATTGAAGATTTTACTTTCTCGCGATCACTTCTTGCCTTATCAACAACTTTTTTATTTAAATCAGTTAATTCAGTTACTTGATTCTTATATTGGTTTAATTCATTCTTTTGATTTTTATTAGCTTCTATCAATCTAGTAATAGTATCAACGGCATTATCCATAATATTTGCATTACTACTAGAAATAGAAGAACTCTTTTTAGGAACATATCTATAAGTATCATCTAATACAGAAGATGTATCACTATTTAAGAAATCATCAATATCACTGCTACCATTTAATAGGTCTTCTACAGTAGAATCATCATCTATCTTAACAGGTTCATCATCAATTTCTTTAGGAGTTTCTTCTTCAACTTCCTCTTCTATTTCTTCCTGTTCTTCACTATTATCCTCTATCTCATCTTTCTTAGCTTCTTCTTTTATTTCTTCTTTAGATTCTTCTACTACCTCTTCTTCAGCAGGTTCTTCTTTCTTTTCTGGTTTTTCATCTTCATTTCCAACTAAGTCAGCTAATAAATCACTACTAATTAAATCTTTTTTAGATTCTTCAACTTCATCAACTTTTTCTTCATTCTTAACTTCTTCTTTAGTTTCTTCTTTAGATTCTTCTTCTGAATCTTCTTCAGCAGGTTCTTTTACATTCTTCTCTTCTTCTTGAGATTCAGCACCAGCAATAGAGATATCTACAACATTAACATTCTCATCATCTTCAACTTCATCAACTTCTTCTTCAGGAGTAGTTTCTTCCTTTTCAACTGGTTTTTCTGCCACAGGTTCTTCAGAATCTAAACTACTAGGAACCTCTCCTCTACTAAATTCTTCAATTGCCTTTGCAGGAATTGCTATATAACTACCATCATTAATTATTTTACTTCTATTAGGATTATTTTCTTCCTTAGGTTCTGGCTTTTCCTCTTCATTAGGCATTGGTCTTTGTTCGTCTTGATTTTGATAATCTTGTATAGTCCTAGCAGGAATTACTATTTTTCCATCACTATTAATAAATTGATTTGCTCCAGGTTTTAAGTCTTCTTTAACTGTATTCTTAACCTCTTCTTTAGGAGTTTCTTTAGTTTCCTCTTTAGTCTCTTCTGTATCATCATCTACTAGATCACCAGTAACTGGAGAAATATTAATTTTTCCATCTTCAGAAACATCTAAACCAGATTTTGTAGGTGCAGGATTCATAGCAGGAACAACCACACCAGTAGGTACTGAAGGATTATTATCTGAAGGTAATTGAGGTACTGGTGGTATCGCAGGAACATCAGGAACAACTGGTGCTACTGGAGGTACTGGTGGTACAGGACCTGCTGGAACGGCAGGAACTGCAGGAACTGATGGTACTGCAGGAACATCAGGAACAGATGGAATTGCAGGAACTGCAGGTACATCATCAACTACAGGAGGAACTGTACTAACAGTATCATCACCTAGTTTAGAAATATTATCATTCATAGCTGCATCAATGTTATCCTTATTAACATTAGCAGCAGTAACATCCAATCTATTTTCAGCATTTAAATTGCTTGGAATACCAGCATCAACATTAGTAGTATCATTAAATTTCATTGAAGTTAATGACAAATTATCTACTCCAGAAGTTTGAACATTATCACTTAAAAAGATAGTGTCCCCTCTTTTATTTAAAGCTATAAAGCTATAATACTTATCATTTAGTAAATTTTTACCGCCAATATCAAATAATGAAGCTTCACTAAATTGATCATTAAATATAAATCTAGCATCGCTACCCATTTGAGCAGCCATCTTTTCTTTGATAGCAGCACTATTACTAACTAATTTAGTTGCAGCTAAAGGATCTTTTCTATTCTTAAGAGCCTCTACAACACTAGGAGATGTTGGATTAGCTTTTTCAACCAAAAGAATATCTTTAGTAATTAATTTAATTGACTTATTAACACAATCAATAACAATATTTCCTTCACTATTGATTACACCAATATTAGCAGGCACTACACTATGATCTATAGCTTCTACTAAAGCTGAAGTAACTATAATATTGTTATTAGATAGTTTTCTATCATTAATAAAATAATATTGTCTTCCATCATCAGTTATTCCATATGTACAAACAATATCACTACGATCTTTATACTTTACTAATCCCTTTTGTATCTTCATTAAAAAACACCACCTAAATATTCTTTTCCTATCATATCAATGATATCACAATCAAAATACTAAATCAATAAATTTAAGACATTTTGGTTGAAATAAACATTTCATTTAGATAAAATAAAAATGGGTGTTAAAATGAGAAAGTTAAAAATACAATATACAATCTTTGTAATGTTAATTTGCATAGCATTCGGCTCAATAGTCTTGACAGAAAAATTAAGACCAATAAGAAATGATGATATAGACAAAAAATTACAAGTATATATAGAAGAAAATTATAAAGATTTAAAAGATATAACAACGGAAGACACGTACTATGCAGATTTAAAATATAACAAAAAAGTAATGAACAAGAACAACGAAAACTATTATTTTATGATTTATTATGAAAAAAGAAAAATAACTGATACATATAAAAAAGACTATGTAGAAGGAAATAAATTCTTAAGACATATTGAAAAAGCAATAAATACACAAATAAATGAAAAAGTAAAAGGAAACTATAAAATTACTATAAATACTAAATTAAATAAATTTAATGATGAAATTAGAGAAAAAATAATAAAAGAAGAAAACTTAAAATCATTAAAAATATATAATCTAGAAATTAAATATAAGACAGTCATCGAGGAACAAAATATAATAAATCTAATAATTGGAAAAGTAGATAAATTAGAAAAAAATAATGTTTATCCAAAAACATACTCTATAGTACTAACAGATAAAGAAGATAATACTAAATCAATTAAAATTACTGGATTAACAAGTGAAATAATTAAAAGCGAAAACTTTAATATAATAATAAGTGATATAATAAATGACAACAAAGAAAGTGAAATATTAAATGAAAATAATATAAAATATGAACATTTAAATTAGGAGGTATATATGGAAGATTGTTTATTTTGTAAAATTATAAAAGGAGAAATTCCTTCAAAAACTATTCATGAGGATGAAATTGTTAAAGTAATGATGGATATTAATCCAATATCAGATGGTCATATACTAGTAATACCAAAAAATCATAATACAGATTTATTAGACCTAGATGATGATACTTTATTACATATTAAAAGAATTACTACAGAAATATTAATACCAAAATTAAAAGAAAAACTAAATTGTGATGGAATTACAATTTGTCAAAATAATGGACTAGGACAGGAAATTAAACATTTTCATGTACATCTAATACCTAGATATGAAAATGATAATATCAAAATGACTAATAAAGAAAATATTGAAGATATAGAAGAAATATATAACAAATTAATGGACTAAAATCAAAAAATTTGTTAGTATATAATTTAGTTTATTAAACAGGGAGGCTTTATGAAAAAGAAATTATTATTAGGAGCAATCGCAACTTTAGGATTACTATCACTAACAGGATGTGGAAAAAGTGCAGAAGTAGATAGTAAAAACATTTTAGAAATGGATGAAGTTAAAATAAGTGCTCAAGAATTTTTTGATGATATCAAAGAAGAACATATAAGAGATCTAATCAACAAAATGGATCACAAACTACTAGATAAAGAATACAAAGAAACAGATGAAGAAGATAGATATGTTGAAGAACAAATTAACACATTAAAAACAACTTATGCTAACGGTGATGATGAGACATTTAATAGTATCATATCAAGTTATTTCGGAGTAGATTCAGTTAAAGAGTTAGAAGCAAATATTAGAATTGAATACAAAAGAGAACAAGCAGTAAATGACTATATAGAAAAAAATATAAGTGATAAAGAAATTGAAAACTATTACAACACTTATACAACAGGAAATGTTACTGCATCACACATCTTAATTAAGTCAGATGCTAAATCAACTGATTCAGCTGAAAAGCAAAAAGAAGCTGAAGAAAAAGCTAAAAAAGAAGCAGAAAAAATTATTAAAGAATTAAATGATGGTGCTGACTTTGCAGAACTAGCAAAAAAGTATTCAGATGATAAATCAACTGCTGAAAAAGGAGGTTCTCTTGGAACATTCTCACCAGATGATATGGTTGAACAATTTGCCGCAGCAGTAAAAGAATTAAAAGTAAATGAATATACTAAAAAGCCAGTTAAAACTACATATGGTTATCATATAATATTAAAGACTGGAGAAGAAGATAAGCCTGCATTAAAAGATGTAGAGAAAGATATAAGAGAAAAATTAAGAAAACAAAAATTAGAATCTGATCAAACGTTATACTATAAATCTCTAAAAGAATTTAGAGAAAGCAAAGGTTTAAAATTTGGAGATTCAACTATGAAAAAAGCATATGATGATTATATGGATTCTTTAATTAAAAATGCATCAGGAACTACATCAGAAAATAATAATTAATAAAAAAAGCACTAAAAAGTGCTTTTTTATTTTACATATTTATAAATATAGTATCCATCTTTTCCTTTATAAATCTGTTTATAATGACTATTCTTTTTAAGATAAACATATATTTGTTGAGTATCACTAACTAAATAATAATCAAAATTATATTTAGATATCAACTTTTCATAATCACCTTTACATACAGTAATATCAATAGAGTCTTTATAATTATAATCACTATATAAATCAGCTCTGCCATCAATAAAGACTTTAATATTATTATAAATTAATTCTCCTCCATCACCATATAAATTAAATAGTCTTTCAGGTTTTATTTCTTCTATCTTATTTATAGTTTCTTTATTAAGTCTATGTTCATTATCATTAGTAACTATCCTACTAAAACATAGTACAAATAAAACCAAATAGAATGAAGACAATCCTATGAATATTGCTTCAGTAAATTTATCATCTTTTCTAGCTCCAATATAATAAAATACTACAAAACTCATAATAATATATGTATATGACCAAAATCTAATACTTTTTAGTCCTAAATAAATAGAAACTAAAAATAACATTAAATCCAAAAATCTAATTTTCTTTTTACTAAGAAGAAATATCATTAAAATAAAGAAAATAAATATATAATATATTAAATGAGAATTATCACTTAAACTTGAATTTCTCCATTCACTAATAGTAGCAATCATCAAAGTATTGCCCATATTAATATAAGGATAAACAAACATCTTAAAACCATGAGGATTAATATTAACACATAACGCACAAATAACAAACATTAATAAGAATACCAATCTTTGTTTAACTGTCTTCTCTTCACTTTCAATTTTTGTAAAATCGCAATCCATAAAAGATATTATAAAAAATAATAATGAAAATATATATGGAAGATTGCTGCTACCACCATGGAAATTAGCCCATAAAATAGTAATCAAAGGTAAAAAATAAATCTTCTTAGATTTAGGATTATTATAAAAATCCATCAAAAAGTATACGGTTAACCCTAGTAATAAATTACTAATCATATGAGGTCTAGCAGTCATAAAACTAGATAATAACAATATCATACTAAACCAAATTAAAGTAAACACTTTATTAGAATGAATTTTCTCTTTATTGGCAAAATAAATCAATAACATTAAACTAATTAAGAAGATAAAACAAAATACAATGATATGATATTTACCAAATATGCCATTAAAAATACCAAGAGTAACTTCACTTAACCACTCATGACTCATCCAATATTTTCCATTAACAAACCAAGAAAAAATATCATGAGTAAGAATGGTATGATTTTTCAACATATATTTACCAGCAGTCAAATGCCAAAAATGATCAGAATCACTCCTAGTAAATATCATCATCCCTAAACAACTACATATAATAAAAAATAAGAATATTAAGTCATATTTATTTTTCTTAATAAATTTTCTAATCTTCATAATACATACCTTTCTGATATAATTTTTGTTTTATTTTATACTCCAATTCATTTCCTTCATACTTTCTAGATAAACTTTTATATATTTTATTATATTCTCTTTCATAAGTTTCTTTATCTACTCTAAAATTGTATTTAGAAATTTCTTCTTTAACAATAGTTGTATAATAACCCAAATTAATAACATTAGAAATAATCTTGTTTTTTAAAATAATACCAGCTTTAGTTCTATTACTCTTAATAAGTTTATCTATAATTTTATTAATTCTACTTCTTTGTAATTCATCATCAAACACTTTAATATTTTCATCAATAATAGATTCATCTATTCCTTTTTTT
>JAEEGL015648238.1_pt1 | contig 15068 bp, 11 predicted proteins | sample 9134231 | NCBI WGS metagenome assembly JAEEGL01 (sample SAMN16246548, study PRJNA631951) | gut metagenome | biome: gut microbiome; feature: rumen; material: fiber-attached | host: Bos | place: Iran: Karaj | collected 2018-10 | reverse complement strand
GCTGAAAGCATCTAAGCGCGAAGCCAGCCGCAAGATAAGATCTCGCTTGAGGGTCGTTGAAGACGACGACGTAGATAGGCGGCAGGTGCACGCCCTGCGAGGGGTTCAGCCGAGCCGTACTAATTGCCCGAGAGCTTTCCGTGTGCAGAAATGCGCAGAGAAAATAAAAAAACAAAGACGAATGGCCATGACAATGGCCTGTAGTCAGTGAGTCACGAGCAGGCGCAAGCCGCCGGCGGTCCTTGCCGGTCTGCGTGTCAGTGCAAATGTTCGACAGGCAAGAAATGCGACAGAGTGTCGCGTAGCGTTCCCGCGAGTCATCGTGTCTCGAGGCATCACACCCGCGAAAGTCGGGTGAACAAGAGACTAAGGTGGTCATAGCGTGAGGGTCCCACCTCTTCCCATTCCGAACAGAGAAGTTAAGCCTCACCACGCCGATGGTACTGCGAAAGTGGGAGAGTAGGTAACCGCCCCCTAATTTGAAAGCTCTGGAGCTGCTGCTCCGGGGCTTTCGTTTTATATAGAGTAACCATAAAACGAGGCTAAGATGGTCATGGCGTGAGAGTCCCACCGTTCCTTCCCATCCTAGACAGGAATTTAAGCGTCACCACGCCGATGGTCAGCGACATGGGAAGGCGCAGGTAACCGCCCCTTAATTTGAAAAGGCACAGGTGACCAGCGCTGCCGCTATTGTGCAGTGCCATCGGCGTGGTACCACGCCAGATGGTACGATTTAGTGGGAGAGTAGGTAACCGCCTCTTAAACCGAGAGGAGTCATTTATGGCTCCTCTTTTTTTGTGCCTGAATGGCAGCGAGGTGGCGGTCGCCACAGGTGGCGACCCTACAGTGAGCCTTGAAGATAGCCCTCCTGGTCGCTCTGGCCCTCCTAGCCGTTCTAGTCGCGCTAGATGTTCTAGTAGTTCTGAGACTCAAGAGGAACTAGATGTTCTAGATTTTCTAGCAGTTCTAGTTTTTCTAGAAGGGTTAGAGGTTTCAAGAATTGCTAGGATTGCGAGTTGTGGAGTGGTGGTTGGCGATTTAGAGTTTTTTTACTATATTTGTAACTCTAATGCACACTGAATCATGAAAAAATTAGTCTTTACTATCTTGATTGCCGTGTTCGTTGCATTGACGATGCGCTCCGAACAATGGATTCGAGTGAATCAACTTGGCTACCTCCCCGTGTCAACAAAGGTGGCCGTGTGGATGTCGAACGAGGCGTCAACGGTCCAGAACTTTGAACTCATCGATGCTTATACGGGCCAGGTTGCCTATCGCGGTACATCGGTCAGGGTCACACGACCTCTGCAGTATATGAAATCGACTTGCAGGCTCGACTTCAGCGACTTTACACGCGTCGGTGCTTATCGCATCAGGGTAGGAGAGACCTTGTCGCCAGTGTTTCCCATTAATTGTCGGGTGTATGACGGCACAGCCGACTTCCTGCTGAATTACCTGCGTCAGCAACAGTGCGGATTCAACCCATTCCAGAACGACAGCTGTCACACCCTGGATGCATTCATTAAATATCACCCCGACAAAGAAGGGCAGCATCTGGATGTGCGGGGTGGATGGCATGATGCCGCCGACCTGCTGCAGTACACTACCACCAGCGCCAATACCATCTATCAGCTCATGTTTGCCTATCAACGACATCCTGAGGTATTTGGTGACCGTTTCCAGGCTAACGGCACGCGTGGCGTCAACGGCATCCCCGACATTGTGGATCAAATCAAGTGGGGACTTGACTGGCTCGACAAGATGAACCCTGCTAAAGGCGAACTCTATAACCAGATTGCTGACGACCGTGACCACATAGGCACCAAGATGCCAAAGGATGACCCTGCCGACTATGGCCGTGGACCTAAAGGCGGGCGTCCAGTGTACTACATCGACGGCAAACCTCAGCAGCGTGGCAAGTTTATGAATGCCACCCTGGGTGCAGCCAGCACTGCCGGCAAGTTTGCCAGCGATTTTGCCTTGGGCAGCAAGGTATTGCAGCCATTCTATCCTGAGTTTGCTGCCCATATTGGCAGCAAGGCTGCCGATGCCTATCAGGTGGGACTTGACAAACCAGGCAACACCCAGACGGTGTCGGTGGTTTCTCCCTACATCTATGAAGAAGATAATTGGGTGGATGATATGGAGTTGGGGGCTATTCAGCTCTATGCTATGACTGGTGAAAAGAAATACCTCGATCAGGCCATTGAGTATGGCCGTCGTGAACCCGTTACTCCCTGGATGGGTGCCGATAGTGCGCGGCACTATCAGTGGTATCCCTTCATGAACATGGGTCACTATCATGTGGCTTGTGCTGGCAACGAGCGAGTGCGTCAAGAATTTGTGCGCAACTTGCGTGCTGGCATCGAGCGCGTTAAGGAACGCGCCGCCGACAATCCCTTCATGTGGGGTGTGCCAGGCATCTGGTGCAGCAACAACCTTACAACAGCCATGCTCACCCAGTGCATACTTTATCGCGAGTTGACCGGCGACAATTCTTATCATGAGATGGAGGCCGCCCTTCGCGACTGGCTCTTCGGTTGCAACCCGTGGGGCACGAGCATGGTGGTCGAATTGCCCATTACAGGCACCTATCCGCACGCCACCCATAGCAACTGGGTGTTTGAAAAGGTGGGATTTCCTACAGGCGGACTGGTTGACGGTCCAGTTTACACTACCATATTTAATAGTCTTAAGGGGGTGAATATTACCGATGACATGCCGCACCTTGAGAGCAATGCCTATCTGGATGTGCAGCCTGGTGATGTTGTCTATCACGACAATACGCACGATTACAGCACTAACGAGCCCACCCTTGACGGAACGGCTGCCCTCATTTTCCCGCTTGCCACCTATGAGGCTCAAGGCCATGAACAGGCTGGGGCAAAATCAGGGGCTCCTGTCTACAGTCATGGAGGCATTCAGCAGGCCGACCCGACTCAAAAACGGCTGTGCCTCGTGTTCACTGCCCACGACCATGCCGATGGTGCTAAAACCATCATTTCTACACTGAAGAAGCATAATGTGAAAGGTGCCTTTTTCTTCACCGGGTATTTCTTTGAACATTACCCCGAAGTGGTGCACACCCTCATTGCCGACGGCCACTATGTGGGCACTCACAGTTATGGGCATTTACTCTACGCCCCGTGGGATAACCGCGACTCGTGCCTTGTGGGTAAAACGGAGTTTGTCGACGACCTCAAGCATGCCTATGCTGCCATGGCGCCCTTTGGCATCACCCCGCAGTCGGCCCCCTATTTCATTCCGCCTTATGAGTGGTATAACCGCCACCATGCCTCGTGGGCGCGCGAATTGGGGCTGCAAATCGTGAATTTCACTCCTGGCACTGCCAGCAATGAGGACTACACTTATCCCGGCATAGAGAAGGAAAGCGGTGCAAAATACCGCTCCAATGCCTGGCTTTATGAGCGCATGATGAACTATGAGAAAGAACATAGCCTCAATGGTCACCTGCTTATGATTCACTTTGGCACCGATCCACGCCGCACCGAGAAGTTCTACGATCGCTTGTCGGGCATCATCACCACACTCAAGAAGCGAGGTTACCAGTTTGTGTCGCTTCCCGATTTGCTCAAATGAGTTTGGGTTTTGCGGTGTTCAAAAATTTCATTATATTTGCAAAAACAAGTGTTTTTGAGTGCAATTCAATACTTGGCATATTAGTAAACCCCGAAATATATTTATTATGAAAACAATTCAGAAAACTGCAATCGTAGCATTGGCATGCATCAGTGCCATTGCTGTCTCGGCAGCCCCTGTCAATGTTAACCAGGCAAAGGCCATTGCCCAGCAATTTGTGGGAACACCCCAATTCTCTCCCGGCACATCGGCACCGGCACAGCAGACACTCACGCTGAGCTATGTGGCCAAGACTAGCAGGCAGATGAACGCCTGCTATATTTTCAACCGTGGAACCAATGGCGGTTATGTGATCGTCTCGGGCGACGACCGTACGCCTGCTATTTTGGGTTACTCCGACAGTGGTTCGTTTGACATTAACGACATTCCCTGCGGTTTTGAGTGGCTGCTCGATGGGTATGCGCGTGAGATAGATGCGCTGCAATCTGATCAGTCGCTTTCGCGTGCTCCAAGCCTGAATTCTCTGCCCAACAACATCAATCCCATCATGCCCAGCATTCACTGGAATCAGCGTTCACCGTTCAACGACCAATGTCCTACTTACAGCGGTTCATATCATTGTGTGGCAGGATGTGTGTCGATAGCCATGTCGCAAATCATGTTCTATCACAAGTATCCCACCACCGGTCAGGGCTCCATTTCCTACAAGACCCGCATCAACAATGCCGGCGACTCGATTTACCTGAGCGCCAACTTCGCCAATTCCACTTATCAGTGGAGCCAGATGCTTGGCACCTACACAAGCAGTTCATCATCGACCGCACGGTCGGCTGTGGCTAAGCTCGTGAAGGATGCAGGATATGCATGCCGCACCACTTACGGCGCCACAAGCAGTGGTGCCTCCTCAGAGGATGCTCATTATGCCATGGTCAACTATTTCAATTATGATAAGATTTCACTGTGCCTGTGGCGTAAGTATTTCATCAGCAAAAGTGAGTGGGAAAACATAATTTATAATGAGCTGCTCAATGGCAGGCCTGTGCTCTATTTTGGTTTAACTCCCAGTAATGTTGGTCATGCCTTTGTTATTGACGGATGCAATAAAAGCGGTTACTTTCATGTGAACTGGGGCTGGAATAATGGGGCCGACGGCTATTTCCTCACCACTGCACTCAATCCGCCCACGCAGGGCGACGGTGGGGCTGCCGGTGGTTTTAACAGGGAGCAAGGCATGATCATAGGTCTTCGCCGCAATGTGGGCGGAGCCGAGGCCTATTGGGGATATCTCGAGAGTGTTACCCCGCAATCGTCATATACCAAGCGAGGCAATACTGTAAAATTTAATTTTTCATACTATGCCGTGAAAGCTGCTACTCATAAAGATGCAGCGGCTTACATTGGTCTTGGACTCTATAACCAGAACGACCAGCTGATAGATGTTCAGTATTCTAATGGCAAAGTTTCGCCTATTAAATATGAATATGTTTATACTTGAACTTTCAATTATACCTTCTCGAGTTCACTTGCCAGGGGCACCTATAAGCTAAAGCCTGTGTTTTCGACGACTGGCACGGCCGTGAGCCAGGCTCAGCCTATGCATGTGCAGGCCGACAAACCACAGTATGTTTCAGTTCAGAACAATGCCACTGGCGCTTACAACGAGATTCTGCTCTCGACCCGCATCACGGGTGATGTGAACGGCGACGGTAAGGTGAATGTGAGCGATGTGACAGCGCTGATCAACATGATACTGGGCATTGTGTCGACCGACAAGAGTGCTGCCGATGTGAACGGCGATGGTGTTGTGAATGTTTCTGATGTCACTGCCCTCATCAATATCATTCTGGGTTAGTAGCCATCATTGATGATATTTGTCACAAAGGAGGAGGCCGATGCTGAATGGAGCAACCAGCCTTCTCCTTCTCTGTTTTTGTTACTTTTATTTCTTTTTTAAGAAAAAAAGCATTTTTGTTTTCCATTATTCTAAATTAATGCGTACCTTTGTTTGTTAGACTGAAGATCGATATTGTGATGAAGCGACTTTTAATCATCGTGACAATGCTTATAGCTTTGGCTATCAGTCATGAAGCCGTTGCACAGTTGCAATGGCGCGAGACCACGCACAAGATTACAGGCCGCAGTCTCACCGACCCGAATGCCACCGATGGTGTCGAGATTTATGGCAATAACGGTGTCATTACGATTCGCACCCAGCGCCGCATTCAGGTCAAGGTCTTCACCATTCTGGGTCAGCTTGTGTCGCAGGCGACCTTGAATGCCGGCACCTCTGAGCTCAAAATCAATGCTCGCGGTATTTATATTGTGAAAATTGGAAACATCACTCAGAAGGTGGCCTTGTAAAAAATGCATGTATTATTCATTAAACTAATATACACATAAACTATAAAACAACTTTAAAACTATGAGTAATCTTGAAAACATGGATTGGGCTAATTTGCCCTTTGGTTATGTAAAAACCGACTACAATGTGCGTTGCACTTTCAAGGACGGCAAGTGGGGTGAGATTGAAGTCTGCACCGACGACACCATCACCATGCACATGGCTGCCAGCTGTCTGCACTACGGTCAGGAAATCTTTGAAGGTCAGAAGGCCTTTATGGGCAAGGACGGCAAAGTGCGTCTGTTCCGTATCGAAGAAAATGCCAAGCGCATGCAAGACAGCGCTATGGGTATCAAGATGGAACCCATTCCCACCGAACTGTTTGTTGAAATGGCCGAGAAGTGCGTTCAGCTGAACAAGCGCTTCATTCCGCCTTATGGCAGCGGCAGCTCACTGTATTTGCGTCCGCTCGAGATCGGTATCAGCCCCCGCGTGGGTGTGAATCCCGCCGACGAGTATCTGTTCATCATCTTTGCTACTCCAGTAGGTCCTTACTTCAAGGAAGGCTTCAAGCCCACCAAGGTCGCTATCTATCGCGAGTTTGACCGTGCAGCTCCTCTGGGCACAGGCAAGTGGAAAGTGGGTGGCAACTACGCATGCGGCATGGGCGCAACAGCCAAGGCCAAGGCTAACGGCTACTCGGCAGCCCTCTTCCTCGATCCTAAAGAGAAGAAGTATCTTGATGAGTGCGGCCCGGCTAACTTCTTTGCCATCAAGGGTAACTCCTATATTACTCCTAAGAGTGGTTCAATTCTGCCCTCAATCACCAACAAGAGCCTGCAGCAGCTGGCTAAGGACATGGGCTTGAATGTTGAGTGCCGCCCCATTCCCGTTGAGGAACTTGCCGAAGTTGACGAGGCAGCCGAGTGCGGAACTGCAGCAGTAGCTACACCTATTGCCGAAATCTTTGACGAAGGTGCAAATCGCACCTATGTGATTTCGAAGGATGGCAATCCTGGCCCTGTTACCACCAAGCTCTACAACAACCTGCGTGGCATTCAGATGGGTGAAATTGAAGATCCCTACGGATGGACCAGAATCATTGAAATCTAATTGAGATTGACAACTTATGACTACAAGGGGCGAAAATCACACTTTCGCCCCTAAGTCATTAAAATAAAACCTATATAAGACAAAGTTTCCCGTGATAGATTATCAGGCAATCATAGAGCGATTCTACGACACGCAGTCGCCTCTCTACGAGGTGCTCATGACCCACAGTGAGCAGGTGGCTCAGCTGGCCGATGTGCTCTGTGACCGGCTCATAGAGGGTGGCACACCGGTCGATGCCGATTTTGTGCACGAGGCCGCCATGCTTCACGACATAGGCATCATCAAGGTGAATGCGCCGAGCATCTATTGCGCCGGCACTGAACCCTACATCTGTCACGGCATCATGGGGCGCAAGATGCTCGACCAGTTGGGTTTGTTCCGCCATGCCATGGTGTGCGAGAGGCACACGGGCGCAGGACTCTCGCTGAACGATATCGTGTCGCAGCAGCTGCCCCTGCCGCACCGCGACATGCTGCCGCTGAGCATGGAGGAGAAACTGGTGTGCTATGCCGACAAGTTCTTCAGCAAAACCCATTTGGGCGATCCGCCAAAGACGATGGAACGCGTGCGTCAGCAGATGCTGCGCTTTGGTCATGAGAGTCTGGACCGCTTTAACGAGATGGCCGACCTCTTCGGCACTCCATGAACGCCTTGGCTTGATATTGCTTGCCGTGTTCCTGGGCACCTTGACACTTTTCACGCCTCCCTTGGCGAAGCGTGCCAGACACTGAGTTTCATGCCGCCGTTTCACAATTATTATATAAATCATGAGTGTGAATGAGACAATCACCACATTAATTAACGCGAAACATGTGCAAGATAGCGTCAAAATCACTAATTTTGCACCGTATTTTGCATAATTGTGCCGTTATTGAAACATACTAAATTGCACATATTGCTCCTGGTCATGCTGGCATCGGTACAGGTGCTCAGCAGTTTTACGGTGCCTGCCAGGCAGGTGACGGCAACCACTGTGGCGGCCGACAGCGTTGCTGTTGCCGACTCGGTTGCTATGCCAGCCGACACTTCGCGTTTCAAGAAACAGAAGCTTGACCTGGACTATGAGGTGCGTTTCTCGGCCAAGGACTCGGTGGTGATGTACGGTCGCAATTTTACCCACATGTTTGGCGAGAGCGATATCAAGTATGACAACATCAACCTCAAGGCCTCTGACCTGACGATGGACATGGACAAGCATCAGGTGGTGGCCGTGGGTGTTCCTGACACAACTGGCGAGATAATTGGTCAGCCTGTTTTCCAGGACCCGAGCGGCAAGTACGAGTCCAAGTCCATGACCTATAACTTCAAGACCAAGAAGGGTATCATTACCGATATCATTACCGAGCAGGGCGATGGCTACCTTACTGGTGGCATAACCAAGAAGATGGATAATGACGAGTACTACATTCAGAATGGCAAGTACACCACTTGCGACGACCATGAGCATCCGCATTTCTACTTCCAGCTCACCAAGGCCAAAGTGCGTCCCAAGAAAGATGTGGTGACGGGGCCGGCCTATATGGTGCTTGAAGACTTGCCTTTGCCCCTTGCAGTACCCTTTGGTTTCTTCCCCTTCAGCGAGAAGTATCAGAGCGGTGTGCTGGTTCCCACCTTTGGCGAGGACTATAACCGTGGTTTCTATCTGCGCAACGGTGGCTATTATTTTGCCATCAACAAGTATATCGACATGGCAATCACGGGCGAAATCTACACCCGCGGTTCCTGGGGTGTCTCGGTCCAGTCGAATTATGCCAAGCGATACAAGTTCAACGGTAATTTCAATGCCAGTTTCATCGAGACCGTATCGGGCGACAAGGGCGACCCTGATTATGCCAAGATGCGCAACTTCAGCATAGGCTGGACCCACTCGCAAGACCCCAAGTCGAACCCCAATCTTACCCTGTCGGCAAGCGTCAATTTCGCCACCAGTGGCTATTCGCGCAACAATCTCGACGATTATTACCGCAGTTCATTCACCGAGAACACCAAGAGCAGCACGGTGAACATGACCTACCGCATACCCGACTCGAAATGGAGCTTCTCGGCCAACGCGAGCGTGGCGCAGCGCACAGCCGACTCCACGGTGAGCGTGTCGTTTCCCAACCTCACGGTTACCATGTCGCAGCTTGCCCCTTTCAAGCGCAAACGGGTAGTGGGCGCCGAGAGATGGTACGAGAAAATCAAGATTTCTTATACCGGTCGTTTCCAGAACTCGCTCACTGCCAAGCAGGACGAATTTTTCAAGAAAAACCTGGTCAAGGACTGGCGCAACGGCATCTCGCATTTGATTCCTATCAATGCCACTTTCAGCCTGTTCAAGTACATCAACATCACGCCGTCGATCACCATCAACGACCGCATGTACACCAGCAAGGTGCGTCAGGAGTGGGACCCAAATGCCAGTGCTGTGGTACGCGACACGACCTACAGTTTCTATAACGAGTTTGATTTCTCGGTCGCCTTGTCGTTGAATACTAAACTCTATGGTTTCTACAAGCCTTTCAAGTTTTTCGGCGACAAGATTCAGGCCATTCGCCATGTCATCACGCCCACCATCACATTCTCGGCCATGCCCGACTTCAGTTCATCGTTCTGGGGCTACTACGGAACCTACCTGCGTCCCGACGCCAATGGCGAGATGCAAAAGGTGAAGTATTCCTATTACCAGCATGGCATATTTGGCGGTGCACCAACGGGCAAGAGCGGCATGGTGAATTTCACCTTTGCCAACAACATCGAGGCCAAGGTGCGCAGTGACCAAGACAGCACAGGATACAAGAAAGTGTCGATTATCGAGAATTTGACGCTGAGCCAGTCGTACAACTTTGCAGCCGACTCGTTGCGGTGGAGCAACCTGAACACCTCAATCATGTTGCGCATCACACGAGGGTTCAACCTGAACCTGAGCGCAACCTGGGATGTGTATAAATATGCTCTCAACGAGGCAGGTGCACCCGTGCGCATCAACAAGCTCCGCCTGTTCCATGGTGGTGGGTGGGGCCGCCTGTCAAGTACGGGCACATCGTTCTCCTATACCTTCAACAACGACACCTTCAAGAAACTTTTCGGCAAGAAAAAGAAGGACAATTCTAATGACGACAATAAGAAACTCGATGAGCATCGCAAATTCTCGCGGGGGTCAGAGAACGAGACGGACCCTGATAATCCGCGAGAGCAGACCCGTGGCGATACTGAATTGGGCCCCGACGGCTATGCGAAGTGGGAGTGCCCCTGGAGTCTCACTGTAAACTACTCGCTCAACTATGGTTATGGCAGTTTTGACTACGACAAGCTCGAGTACAAGGGCAAATGGACGCAGAACCTGAGTTTTAACGGTTCGATCAGGCCCACCAAGAACTGGAACATCAACCTCTCGGCAAGCTACAACTTTGACTTGCACAAGATTGCCTACATGAACTGCACCATCTCGCGTGAGATGCACTGCTTTGTGATGAGCGCCAGTTTTGTGCCGGTGGGGCCTTACAAGTCCTACAACTTCCACATCGCCGTGAAGTCGTCGATTTTGAGTGACTTCAAGTATGACAAGCACTCGAGTTACAGCAATGGCATCACATGGTAGAACCCTCACGACAGTGAACAATGAATTAAGCATTAATCAGAATGAACCGATACAAAGTGTTGAAATATAGTCTGTTTTTGTCGCTCCTGCTCGTGGCGCTGACCGTTCAGGGCCAGGACATAACCAAGCCCCAGCCCAAGAAGAAACAGCAGGTGGTGGCCCCCTCCATCGCATGGACTCCCAGCGAGCCGCTGGGACTGCGCTATGAGTCGACAATCGACACGCTTTTTGAGAACTATCATGCATCGATGATTCCCACGCTTCGCAGCAAGGCTTGGGCAACCACCGGCAACTATGGTGCCGAGGGGCAGGACCAGATTTTCTTTGACCGTGAGCCGGCGAGCGACTTCTTTTTCCGCGATGCGCTCTCGACATGGCTCCCCTCGGTCACGACGCACCGCTTTTACAACACCCGCAAGCCCATGACGCTGCTCTCTTACACCACCGGTGGCAACAAGTACAGTAACCAGGACCGCACTACGGCGGTGTTCAGTGGCAATGTCAACAAGCAACTCCAGATTGGTGGCGGCATCGACTATATTTATAGCAAGGGATCCTATGACTATCAGGCCGACAAGAACTTCATGTGGAATCTGTCGGGCTCCTACATTGGCGACCGCTATGAACTGCAGACATTTTTCAGCAACTTCAATCACACCAACAAGGAGAGCGGCGGCATTGTAGATGACCGATATATCACCGATCCTGCTGCGGTGCAGGGTGGTGTGACCAAGGTTAACCCCAAAGACATCCTCACCAACCTCACTGCCTCTCATTCCTATCTCTCGGGATTGGAATTCTATATGAATCACCGTTACAAGGTGGGTCGCTATCGTTACGAGCGTGACTCGGTGACCGACACCATTGTGGGTCGCACCTATATTCCCATCACCAGTTTCATCTGGACCATGGATATCAAGACCAATAAGCATCGCTTCAAGAATGCGTCGGGTCTGCAGGACACCACCTACTTTGCCCATACCTATCTGGGACTGGGCGGCACCGACGAGAATACGCGTTACCTGAGTGTGCGCAACACTCTTGGCGTGTCGCTGCTTGAGGGATTCAACAAATATGCCAAGTTTGGTTTTGCAGCCTATGCAACGCATGAACTGCGGAAATATACCCAGGTGACCGATAGCGTGACTGGCACTGAATTGCCTGCAAAGCTTGGGGTGCTGCCCGTGTCGGTCGATGCCAAACACACCGACAACCTGCTGTGGGTGGGCGGCCAGCTCACCAAGCAGCGCGGTTCCATTCTCACCTATGATGCTACTGCAGAGTTTGGTGTGATGGGCGATGTTGCAGGTGACATTAACATTAGTGGAAATGTGGCTACGCGCATGTTCTTGTGGCGCGACACCGTCAGTCTGCGCGGCTATGGCTACTTCAAGAACCAGAAGGTGCCGTATTTGTTGCGCAACTTTGTGTCGAACCACTATGCATGGAAAAACGATTTCAGCAAGACCACTCGCTTCAGGGTTGGGGGAGAACTCACAGTTCCCTTCACTGGCACGCGGGTGAATGTGGGTTATGAGACACTCAAGAACTATGTTTACTTTGGCGTTGAGGCCACGCCTGAGCAGTGCGGTTCGCCTGTGCATGTGTTCAGCGCCACTCTTGACCAGCGTTTTCGTTTCGGCATTCTCAACTGGGATACCCAGCTCACTTATCAAACCTCGAGCAACGAAGATGTGCTGCCGTTGCCAAAATTTTCGGTCTACAGCAACCTATACTTGAAATTCAAGATTGCCAATGTGCTGCATGTGCAGGTGGGCGTGGATGGTAACTACTACACCAGCTACTTTGCACCCTCCTATGAGCCCGCCATCATGTCGTTCCACAACCAGCACGAGCTGAAGTGTGGCAATTTTGCATTCTTTGACGCCTACGCCAACTTCAAGCTCAAGCAGGCACGGTTCTATGTGATGTATAGCCATGTGAACAAAGGCTTGTTTGGCGGCAACAACTACTTCGCAATACCGCATTATCCGCTCAATCCCGGTCGTTTCCAGATGGGAGTTTCGGTGAATTTTGTCAACTGATTTTACACTTAGCCCGAACGGGCTGCAAGCTTAGTACAGCGTTTTGGCAATGGCTTCGGCTATCTGCTCCAGCCAGTGTGCATCGGTGTCGTCAAAGGCGGCCAGTTCGCGGCTGTCGATGTCGAGCACGGCTTTCACATTCCCGTTGCTGTCGAGCAGGGGCACCACAATCTCGCTGCGCGACAGAGAACTGCACGCAATGTGACCTGGGAACTCTTCAACATCGGGCACCACCAGCGTGCATTTATCCTTCCATGCCGTGCCACACACGCCGCGGCCCAGCCTGATGCGGTAGCAGGCTGCTGGCCCCTGGAATGGTCCAAGCACGAGTTCTTCGCCGTCGACCATATAGAATCCTGTCCAGAAGTAGCGCGGCGCCATAGCTTCGTGGAGTAGGGCAGCGGCATTGGCGAGCACGCTCACCTCACAGGTCTCGCCCTCGATATACGACTTGGCCAACTCAAGCAGTTCTCGGTATTGTTCTTCTTTTGTCATAGTAGTGATGCATTTGTTTTGGCAAAGTTACATTTTTTCTTCCAATTCCAAAACTTGCGATAATTATTTAACCCCAACCAGTCATTAGGCCGAAAAGGTTTGTTGTTTAATCTTTTTTTGCCATAACAGTTTTCTTTTGGCATCTTGTTTCCGCCGACATCTTACCTAGCCCGCTATGCTTGCACTGTCAGCGTCACAATCTGCACAAAATAAATTCTGTTCTAACAAAAATCCTAATGACCGAATTGGGTTTAACTGAATGAAAAATATATTGTTTTTTTGATTTTTTTGTTAACTTTGCAAATAACTATAAACCTTTGAATTATTAACTATACATTATAACTCTTATGAAACGATTACTACTATCACTTGTGACAATGATGGCCTGCACAGCTGCCTGGGCAGGTATAGCCTATGCGACTTATTCCAATGGCACCCTCACATTTCGCTATAATGCGAATTTGAATAGTGTGCCTCAAGGTTGTTTTGCCATTGATAATGTTGTTACACCAGATTGGTACACTGAGGGGGCCTCAAAGTCGGTAACTAAGGTGGTGTTCGACCCATCGTTTCTCCAAGCAAGGCCCCAAACCACTCGATACTGGTTTTACGATATGGAGAAACTCACCACCATCGAAGGAATGGAATATCTTATCACCACAGAGGTGATCACTATGGATAGGATGTTTAAGGGCTGTAAAAATCTCAAGAGCATTAATTGGGGCAACAACCTCAACACATGGAATGTGACATCGATGAGCGAAATGTTCTACGATTGTTCATCTTTAACCTCCCTTGATTTAAGGTTATTCAAAACACCTAATGTGACTGACATGTCAGCAATGTTCTATAGCTGCTCAAGCCTGAAAAGCCTCAATGTGAGCAGTTTTGATACACGCAATGTGACTAACATGAGTTCCATGTTTAATGGCTGCTCAAGCTTGACAAGCCTCAATGTGAGTCTCTTCAACACTGCAAGGGTGACTGACATGTCATCAATGTTCAGTGGTTGCTCAAGCCTGACAAGCCTCGACTTGAGCAGTGTTTCATTCATCACATCCAATGTTACTAGCATGGAATTTATGTTCAGTGGCTGCTCAAGCCTGACAAGTCTTGACCTAAGCAAATTCGACACCTCGAAAGTAACCACAATGCATCGAATGTTCACGAATTGCTCAAGCCTGACAAGCCTCAATGTGAGCAGTTTCAACACGGACAATGTGACCGTCATGGCATGGATGTTCACAGATTGTAGCTCTCTGCCCACCTTAGATTTAAGCAATTTCACAACAGCCAATGTGACCTCGATGTTCGGAATGTTTCAAGAATGCAAAACGCTGACCAATCTTGATTTGAGCAGCTTTAGCACCTCAAATGTGACAAATATGTCTCTAATGTTTAGTTATTGCGAAAGCCTGACGAGTATTAACTTGAGTAGTTTCAATACGGCGAAAGTAACCAACATGAATAGTATGTTCCGGGAATGTAAGGCCCTTACTAATCTCGACCTTGGCAGTTTCAATACGGCAAAAGTGACCGACATGGGCGATATGTTTTTTTATTGTGGAAAGCTAAAAAAAATATATGTAGGCAATGATTGGACAGCAGCAGGTGCGACAGAATCGTCGAGGATGTTTTATTCATGCTCCTCGCTTGTGGGTGGTGCCGGTACAACCTACAACAGCAGCCACATTGACAAAGCTTACGCCCATATCGATGGTGGCCCCAGCAATCCGGGCTATCTCACCTTGAGACTGTTTTATGATGTGTGGATTAATGGCCAGCAGGTTGCCAATTCCAATTGCGAAGATCTCAGCATCATTACTGGCGTGAGCGGCACAGTGACCTATGAGCCCTCAAACACAACCTTGACGCTTAACGATGCCACCATCGT
>JAEEGL013480792.1_pt1 | contig 15068 bp, 10 predicted proteins | sample 9134231 | NCBI WGS metagenome assembly JAEEGL01 (sample SAMN16246548, study PRJNA631951) | gut metagenome | biome: gut microbiome; feature: rumen; material: fiber-attached | host: Bos | place: Iran: Karaj | collected 2018-10 | reverse complement strand
TCCAGGAGCCCTGGGTTACGAAGGCATACTTGCCGGCGGCAAAGCCGGAAACCTGCATATCATAGTTGCCGGAAACGAGCAGGGCGGGATCGGAGTACTGGTTGAACAGTGCAACCATATCAGCAAAGTGTGCAAAACGATCTGCATCGAGCTTGCCGCCGTCCATGAGCAGATCAAAGTATGTCGTGTCGTCACGGTCAAGGCCGGCATCCAGGTAATTGCCGAACAGGTGCTGAGCAGTGGACCAGTAGAGCTCGGTGGCATTGGCGCAGTAGCCGATAACAGCGGTGATTCCGAGATCAGCCTTCTTTGCGTCGATAGCTTCAAACGCGGCTTTCATGGAGTCGGGTCCAGTGATGCTGGCGGGATCAACGCCGGCAGCATCCAGAATGCTCTTGTTGTAGGCAAGGCCGATTGCCTCGGTGGTGTAGGGGAAGCCGATCAAAGCGCCGGACTCATCAACAAAGCCGGCGTCGGTATCCTTCGCCCATTCCCAATCTTTCATGTCTACCATCATGCCGGTCCAGTTGTCGAAGTCGGTCTTACCTTCGCCAACAAAGATTTCGGGCATATTGCCGGCCTGATAGTACTGTTTCAGCGTGGCCTGGAGGTCGACGCCGCCGCCGAGAGACTCGACTTCGACGTGCTTGCCGGTCGCTTCCTCATAGACCTTGGCAGCATGCTCCAACGGCTCTGCAATCTCAATCTTGCCGTTGAAGAGGCGGATCCCGCCGGAGCTGGAAGAAGCGGCTGCGGGGGCTGCTTCCGTCTTGCCGGAGTCGGCAGCGGGAGCAGGGGCGGATTCAGTGCTGACGCCGCATGCGGCCAATGCAAATACCATGACCAGCGCCAGCACGAGAGCAAGTGTCTTTTTCATACTGTTTCCTCACTTTAAAAAGTATTTCCGTCGGGGAAACTCCCCTGATCGGTTCGATTGATTGTATCATTTTGACAATTCAAAATCAATCGTTTTTGCCAAAAGTGACGATTATGGGCGTTTTTAACAAAATATCCGCAAAAAAATTGTGCTCTCTGCTAATTGACAAATCCATAAAGTTATTCATTCCAGCTTGAATCCCCGAGCATTCTCGGTTACAATGCATACTGCATATAATAACGCTGTGATAAAAATATGGGATAACAGCAGGGAGGTTCTGCAATGCAGAAAAAATGGTGGCATGGGAAAACGGCATATCAAATCTATCCAAAAAGCTTTTTCGATACCAACGGGGACGGGATAGGAGATCTGCGCGGAGTAATCTCGAAGCTGGACTACCTTCAGGAACTTGGAATTGAGATCGTCTGGCTCTCCCCGGTCTATTGTTCACCGCTGGCCGATCAGGGATATGATATTTCTGACTATTATGATATTGATCCGAGATTCGGAACGATGGCGGATATGGAAGAGCTGATCTCAGAAGGCAGAAAGCGCGGCATCTCCATCGTGATGGATCTGGTTGTCAATCACTGCTCTGATGAGCATGTGTGGTTCCAGAAAGCGTGCGCAGATCCGGACGGACCTTACGGACAATACTTTTATATTCGAGACTGGCACGAGGGAGAAAGACTACCCTGCAACTGGCGCAGCTACTTTGGCGGTCCGGTATGGGATCTGCTCCCAGGACATACGGACAAAGTCTATTTCCATGCCTTTCATAAAAAACAGCCGGATTTGAATTGGGAGAATCCGCTTCTCCGCAGAGAAATATACCGCATGATCAACTGGTGGCTAGACAAGGGGCTGGGCGGATTCCGGATTGACGCAATCATCAACATTAAGAAGCTACTGCCGTTCTGCGATCTCCCGGCTGACCGGGATGACGGACTTTGCTCCATCAAGACCATGCTCGCGAGAACGGACGGCGTCAATGTCTTTCTGCGCGAAATGGCGGAGGAGACTTTTCATCGTTACGATGCGTTCTCCGTAGGGGAGGTTTTTAATGAGAAAACCGAGGATCTGCCGCTCATCATAGGAGACGACGGATACTTCTCTTCCATGTTTGATTTTTCCGAGCATCTAATCGGGATGGACGCAAGAGGCTGGTATGCCTGGACGCAGCCGACGGCGGAAGAGTATAAGAGAGCAGCTTTCACAGCCCAGAAACGGAGCGCCGGCGTCGGTTTCTTTTCCAATATCATCGAGAACCACGATGAGCCGCGCGGTGTCTCCCATTATCTCCCACAGGGAGAGCGGAGCGAGGCGGCCAAGAAAATGATCGGCGGGCTGAACTTCATGCTGAGGGGGCTTCCCTTCCTGTACCAGGGGCAGGAGATTGGCATGGAGAACATGGACAGATGGGAACTCTCCCAGTTTGATGACATCAATACCCTGGATGAATACAAGGTTGCTCTGCGAGCAGGACTCAGCCATGAGGAGGCGATAGCTGCAATTTCGCCTTATTCCCGAGACAACGCCCGCACTCCTTTTCAATGGGATGGGACAGAAAACGCTGGCTTCACAACCGGGATACCGTGGCTGCCCGTAAATCCAAATTACAGAACCGTCAATCTCCTTCAGCAGCGGGGGAGGGACGATTCTGTCTATGAGTTTTACCGGAGTCTGATATCCCTGAGGAAAAATGCTGCTTATGCGGAGACGGTGGTATACGGAGAGACGGAACCATATTGCTGTGGGCAGCGAAATCTGATGGCGTACTTCCGTCGAGGGGAGCGCTGCCTGCTGGTGGCGGGAAACTTCCAGAAAGAAGTGCAGGATATGCCGATGCCGGGACCAATGAAAAAACTGCTTCTGAACAACATGGACAAACTGGAATTAAAAGAAAAAGCCCTCCGGCTGGAGGGCTGGCAGTTCGTCGTTATGGAAATCTGAGGTTCCGCTGCGGCACGAGGCAGAGTTTATTTTGAGACAGAAGAGTGAACCCAGAGAAAGCGGGCAGGCTTCTTGCCGGGGTTCCACCAGCAGTGGAGATCGCTCCCTTTATAATAGAAAGAGTCCCCCTGACGCATGACGTAGGGAAGCTCATCGTTGAGATGAACTTCCAGAACACCGGAGAACATATAGATGAATTCCTCACCGTTGTGGGTGTGCGGCACCTTGTTGCCGGAACCGGGTTCGACTTCGCAAAGAACAGGATACATCACGTGCTCCCGCATGGCACTGAGAGAATTCATCTTAATACCCGGGTCTCCGTTGACGTCAAGCTCATCCCCCTCGCCGCGGGGAACCAGATGCCTCTCCTCCATGGCGGGTTCCAGAAAATAGAGTGTGCTCTTCCCGTAAAAATGGGCAAGATCGTTCAGCATGGTAGGAGACATGTTTGCGCCGTTTTCCAGCTTGCTCAAATGGGCGACGGAAATACCGACTGCTTTGCTTACATCTTCCAGCGTATAGCCCTGCTGGCGGCGAATCTCCCGCCATTTTTCACTGATCAGCTTTTTGGAGTATTGCCGCTCTTTCCGTTGGCGGACAGAATCTTCCAGTTCACTCCCGCTTTCTCCGCCGGTGCCGAGGAGCATGCGGATGGCATGAGAGCCCATGTGTTTGTCGATGGAGTATTCCTTGACTTTCCGCAGTGTTTCAACGTCGTCCGGCGTAAAGATCCTGTAGTTGCTCTCTGAACGCCTGACCGTGATCAGGCCGCACTTCTCCCAATTTCGGATCGTGCCCGGCGCAATCCCCAGTATTTTCGCAACCTGGCTGACGGAAAAAGTCAGTTGTTCGCTGGGATGTAGCTGCCTTTCCTTCTGATCCATATTCTGTACTGCTCCTTCGCTGTAAGATTTATTTAATTACAATATATTAAGGGAAAAGCGACCGAATGTCAAGCAAAACGCAGGCTTCTCCATAGCGGGGAAGCCTGCGTTTTGCTTGTGTTTTAATCCCTGCGGATGCGGGCATCCACGGCGAAAAAGGTGTTGCGTTCCTCGTCAAAGAGCAGGGGATTGATATCCATCTCGACAATCTCCGGATGATCTATCAGGAGCCGGTTTACACAGCAGAGAATCTGTCTGAAAGCAGGGCGGTCCACACCACGGCTTCCGCGGTAGCCGTCCAGAAGACGGGCACAGCGGAGAGAGGAGAGCATGATCTCCGGATCGGAAGGACTTAGCGGAACGTGACCGAAGGAGACGTCCTTGAGAATTTCCACCAGAGTTCCGCCCATACCGGCGAGGATCGTATGGCCAAGGGCGGGATCGACCGAGGCGCCGATAATCATTTCCAGAGAGCCGCTGATCTGTTGCTGAACCTGCACTCCGCGAAGCCCCGGAAACCTGAGAGCCCATTCCTCCATCAGTGAACGAAGTTCGGCAGCACTCCGGATGTTCATCCGCACCCCGCCGACGTCAGACTTGTGTACGATATCCGGATGATCCACTTTGGCGACAACAGGATAGGGAAGATCCGTTAAATCTGAATCCTCTCCTGTGGTGAGCAATGCGTTCTGCGCAACGGGGATCCCGTACAGGGAGAGAAGCCGGAAACAGTTGTCCGGGCTGAGATAAGCTCCGTGCGGTGTGGCGTTCAGGATGAAGTTGGTCTCAAGGCGATCATCCAGACTCAGTTTCGGCCGGTAATCCGTGGTTTCGACCGGCGCATTCTCGACCATATAAGCCATGGTGCGGACCATCTGATCCGGGAAGGAGAAAGTCGGGATCCCGCCTTTTTTCATGACCGCGCGGCCTCTCGCACCGAGATTTGGTCCGAAGAAACAGGAAAAAATGGGAATGTCGGTGGACTTCAGAATATCCACCATGGCCTGCGCAACCTCTCCTGTGTCCACCAGGGCGGGCGGCACACAGTCGACGATGATAGCGTCATATCGGCCGCTCTCAATCATGGCCGTGGCTGCGGCTGCATAGTGCGACGGCGGAGCGGGTGCGACTAGGTCGAGTGGATTGTGCGTCGAGGCTTCCGGAAGAAGCTTCGGTGCCAGAGCGACCTGTTCTTCGGAACTTAGCTCAGGAAGTTCAAAGCCATATTTTACCAGTACGTCAGCGGTGAGCGTGCCCAGACCGCCGGCATTCGAGATGATGCCAACCCTCCTGCCGTGAATACGGGGCATTTTGCTCATGGCCGAGGCGAGAAGGAAGGCATCCTCAAGGTTATCCGCACGTATTACACCGCATTTGCGCAGCAGAGCGTCCGCCGCACTGTCGTTGCATGCGAGGCTTCCGGTATGGGAACTCGCGGCCTTGGCGCCAGCGGCAGTACGGCCGGATTTCACCATGATGACCGGTTTGCTCATCCTGCGCATGACGCGCTCAAAGCGATAGGGCTCCGGAAGCGTCTCCATATACATGCAGATCAGTTCTGTGTTTTCATCCTCCTCTAGCATAGGGAGCAGATCACAGGGATTGATATTCGCCATGTTGCCGAGAGAGACGATCACACTGAAACCAACGTCCAGTTCGTCTGCAAAGTCGATGAGGCTGGCGCCGAGAGCACCCGACTGAGTCAAAAAGGCGACATGTCCCTTCCGGGGAGATTTGTCCAGAATGGTGGCGCTCAGACGAACATGGTCGTCCGTGTTGGCAAGGCCCATGCAGTTTGGGCCTGTCATGCACATGTTGTACCGGTCCACAATCTCGAGAAGTTTTTTCTCCCGTTCGGCGCCATCACCACCGACCTCACGAAACCCGGCTGTAATGCAGATCATGGCCTTTACGCATTTCTTCCCGCATTCTTCGGCCACATCAAGCACACCGCCGGATGGCACGGCGATTACAGCGGTATCAACAGTATCGGGGATATCAAGAACGGAGGGGTAACCTGGCACGCCATGAACCGTTTCCCCCTTGCGGTTTACGGCATAGAGTCTGCCGGTGTAACCGAGTTCGCACATGTTGAAGACAATGGCATTTCCCATACCCGGCCGGGAAGAGGCACCGATGACCGCTACGGAGCCAGGGCGAAAGAGCTTCGAGCGGTCTCTTTCAAAAAAAGGGCGGTTTTCCTCCCAACTTTCAAAGCAAAGGCCAGTGGGAGCCGGTTCCCCTTTATAAAACAGCTTACCGGTTTCGTCGACGGTGAAATTGCCGAGGGCGAGCTCCAGCACCGTTCTTGCGCCGACCAGGCGGCTCTGCTCATTGACCAGTTTCAGATAGTAACGGAAGCGTTCTTCCTCTTCGGTGAACAGGGAGTAGTCTACGGGGATTCTCGGTGAGCGCACCAGAAGAGGGCCGGCGTCGAGCTCTTTGGTGGCGATGTGAGAGCTGGCGCGGAGATAATCCATGTTATGGTTGAAAGCGGACTTGATGCCGTTTGCTCCAGCCAGAAGGCGGTGCCCATTCTCATCAGTCACGGCGAGGTCTGCCGGGTGTACGTTCACAACGGTGTAGCGGTCAAGTACAACATCTGTCGTTGCCCAGACGTAGCCGGCGAGCAGAATCATGTCGGCGTTCAGCGGCTCAAGCTGCTCCAGCACTTCGCGGTCAAACTGCGCACGTAGTGTACGGTCTCTAAGCGGCATGTTTCGATCGGCGTAATACTGGCGGATATCCATCGCCACACAGGGAATGCCATAAGCTTCCGCCGTGGCAGCCGCCTTGGAATTCGGATTGTCGGCAAAGATTCCGACAATTTCAAAGGGACAGCCCTCCGGCGTCTTTTCCATCTCTTTTTGAAGGTCATATGCTTTCCAGAGCGTGTTCCCTGAACCGGAACAGTAGCCGAGAATACGCAGCCGGCCTTTTGCGGGATTGATAACGGGTCTTAACATATCGGTACCTCCGTAGAGTTTATTTCAGATACTCTCTGATTGCATCAGCCAGAATGATGATGCCTTTCTCAATGTTTTCCTTGCTGGGTGTCGAATAGTTCAGCCGAAAGGCCGGGCAGGGATCGCTGTCGTTAACCATAAAGGAACAGCCGGGGACGAAGGCGACGCCTTTCTCGGCTGCCATACGGGCAAAGTCCAGACTGTCATAACCCTCGGGAAGGGAACACCAGAGAAAGAGCCCTCCGTCCGGATGAGTCCATGTGACTCTGCGATCTACATACTTTTCCAGGCATTCGAGCATGAAATCGCACTTATCCCGGTATATACCCCGGATTTTTGCAATATGAGCGGGGACGTCATAGCTTCGGAAGAATTCATCGCACACCATCTGGAAAAAAATGTTGGTGTGGCAGTCGCCGCCCTGCTTGGCGATGATCAGTTTCTGGATGATGGGTTTCGGTGCACAAATGAAGCCGATGCGCATGCCGGCTGAGAGAACTTTGGAATAGGAACCGTTATAAACAACGATGCCCTCGGTATCCATGGACTTGATGGTAGGGATGTCCTCACCACGGAAACGAAGTTCGCCGTAGGGGTTGTCCTCGAGAATAATGATCCCATTCTTTTTACAGAGCTCATAAACGTCCTTCCGGCGCTGCAGACTCATGGTAGAGCCGCGCGGGTTCTGGAAAGTCGGGATCAGATACAGAAGCTTTACATTCTTCTGAGTTGCGACCGCATCTTCGAGCAGATCAAGACGGATCCCTTCGTCATCCATCTCGATACCGACGACATGGGCGCCGTTCGCTTTCATGGCGATAATGCCGCTGACGAAGGAAGGACTCTCGACAATAACAGTGTCTCCGGGATTGATGAGAACCTGCGGTGTCATGAAAAGACCCTGCTGACCGCCGGTTGTGATGATAACGTCATCATTATCCGTGTCAATGCCGAAGACTTCGTTCAATCGTTTTTTTGTGGTTTCACGGAGAGGGGAATAACCCTCGGTAACGCTGTACTGAAGAGACTCAATGGCGCGCTCCCGGAAAATCTTCTCCGATATGGCGTGAATTTCCTCAACGGGGATGGCCTCGTTCGACGGACTTCCTGTGGAGAGGGAAATGATACTCGGATTTGCAGCGACCATTTTCAGAATCTCACGGATGGCAGATGGCTTTACAGTGCTGATGTTGTCGGAAAATCGATAGTTCATTACAGGCAGCTCCTTTATTTGTGTTGATGTCAGTCTAAACGCTGCCGCCGGCGGAAGACGGCAGATCATTTTCCCTTGTTCAGCAGTATAGCAAGGTCAATCAATGCTGTCAAATTAATTGATAAGCTTAAGAAAACAAAAACAGACAGCACGTGCCGTCAAAAGAGACAAAAGTGAGAACGAGTATTTGTGAATAATCACGGGATAGATGGAAAGCATATTCCAAAAATCCTGAAAATGCTTGGCATACCTGCACAAATATCATGCATCTGATTTGTCGAAAACAGAGAAACGGTTCCACTAACCTTGTCTATCTTATTGACAAGGTTTTTTAAGTATATTATAGTTTTCACAGATGCTATCCAATCTTTTTGAAGGAGGTAAGGATAAAGATGGGATTCAAGGAAGAAGGAAAATGGTGGGTAAGCCCCGGAGACTATGATCAGAGCGTAGTCTCGGAGTTCAACTTCCCGCCGAAAATTGAAATTCTCGACACAACACTGCGAGACGGTGAACAGGAGGCCGGAATTATCCTCACAAAAGAGGACAAGCTGGCGATTGCAAAGAAACTGGATGCGGCTGGCGTGCACCGCATTGAGGGCGGGTGCCCTGCAACCTCAGAGGAGGACGCGGAGGCGCTTCGTGAGATCAGCGCAGCCGGACTCAACGCGGAGATCTACTGCTTCGTCCGCGGCGTTCCGTCGGACATGGATCTCGCCAAGTCCTGCGGTGTGGACGGCGTTCTGATTGAGATTCCCGGAAGCGAGCATATGCTCTCCGGCGGCATGCGCTGGACGCCTGAAAAAGCCGTGGAAGCGGCGATTGAATCCACACGCCATGCGCACGAGCTGGGCTTGAAGGTAACCTATTTTCCGTCGGATGCCTCGCGTGCTTCGATCGATTTTCTGGTGAACCTGCTCAACTCTATTCTGGACGGCGGCGGCTGGATGGACTCCATTGCCCTGGTGGATACCTTTGGTGCCTTCTCCCCGGAGGGAGCGGCTTTCTACACCAGAGAGCTGATTAACCGTGTGGGCAAGCCGATAGAGGCCCATTTCCATGAGGACTTCGGTATGTCGGTCGCGACCACCATTGCATCGCTCAAGGCAGGTGCATTCTGTGCACACGTCACTGTAAACGGCATCGGCGAACGTGCGGGCAGCTGCCCGATTGAGCCTCTGGTGATGAGTCTTCTTTGCCTCTATGGGCAGGATACCGGTATTAAGACGGAGAACCTGATTGACCTCGCAAAGGAAGTAGAGAAGCGCACGGGCAAACCCACTCCGCCTACAAAGGCAATCGTCGGAGACAGGCTTTTTGGTTGGGAGACAGGACTGCCGGTCGGCTACTGGCAGAAATCCAAGGATATTAACCCCCTGATCATGCTGCCCTATCTGTACACCATGACCGGGCAGGAAGCACCGCATATCTACATCGGGAAGAAGAGCGGCGGGGCGAACGTCGCACTGGTGAATGAGCGGCTTGGGCTTCCGGAGGTGGAGGATAAGGATCAGGTGAGGGATATTCTCGAAAAGGTCAAAGCGCTCTCCATCAAGCTCAAACGGGACCTGAATGACGAGGAGTATACAGCCATCTACCACGAGGTAATGGGATAGGAAATCAATTGCGGTTTGAGAACCGCTGTTGATAAATCGAAAAGGAGAAACAAGGAGGTATATCATGGACAACAAGAAACCCCGCGAACAATGGTCGGGTCGACTTGGCTTCGTTCTCGCGACGGCGGGTTCGGCGGTCGGCCTCGGAAACATCATGAAGTTCCCGTACATGACGGGACAGAACGGCGGCGCAGCCTTCCTCTTCACCTACATCATCGTGATGCTGGTTATCGGCATTGGCATGCTGCTCTGCGACTTCCTCATTGGACGAAACGGCAAAGCGAATGCGGTCGCGTCCTACCGCAAGCTCCTTGGCAACAACCACTTTACCTGGATGGGCTATCTCGGAATTTTCAGCGCCATGCTGGCACTTGCATATTATGCGGTGTTCGGAGGCTGGATGCTCCACTACATTATCAACTCTTTCACCACCCTCGCGCATATTGACCCAGGTGATGTCGGCGGTTTCTTCGGCGGTTTTGTCAGCGCTGTCTGGGGCCCGATTATCGGCACGCTGGTCTTCCTTGCCCTGACGGTTGTCATTGTCTGCGGCGGCGTAAAGAAGGGAATTGAGAAGGCGAGCAAGTTTATGATGCCCGCTCTCATCATCATCCTGGTTATCCTGATTTTCCGCGCCGTCACGCTTCCCGGTGCGGCCGAAGGTATCAAGTACTACCTTAAGCCGGATCTTTCCAAGATTACTCTCCCGGTGATTGCAGCTGCGGTCGGACAGTGCTTCTTCTCCCTGAATGTCGGTACCACAGGCATGGTAAACTACGGCAGCTATCTGAGCGATGACGAGGACGTGTTCAAGTCCACGATGCAGGTTGCTTTCACCGACTTCGGCGTTGCCTTTTTCGCAGGTCTGATCATTATTCCCAGCGCTTTTGCGTTCAGCATTGATGTTGGCTCCGGTCCGTCCCTGCTGTTTGTCACGATGCCTTCGCTCTTCGCTCAGCTCCCGGCAGGCGGCTTCTTCTGCTTCCTTTTCTTCGTGCTGCTGCTGTTTGCTTCTCTGACCTCCTCCGTTTCCATCCTGGAGATCTTTGTCCCCTATGTCACAGAGTCTTTCCCCAAGGCATTCAACCGTACCAAGGCTTCCATCCTGGGCGGTGTGATCTGCCTGGTCCTCGGCATCCCCGTGAGCCTGAGCTTCGGTATCTGGGGTGATGTCCGAATTCTCGGACAGGACATCTTCAGCCTCTACGACAACTTCATCTGCATCTTTGCCTATCCGCTGATCGCACTGTGCACGGCCATCATCGTAGGCTGGGTATGGGGCCGCAAGAATGCGATGAATGCCGTAACCAACGAAGGCAGGCTCGGCCACAAGAAGATCTACGACGTGTGGTTTTTCCTGGTCAAGTTTGTCTGCCCGGTATTGCTGCTCGTGGTTCTTATCACCGGCCTGAGAGGCTTTATCGGAAGCTTCTGATTGCATAATCAGAAAGCACAATACCATAAGCGTCATAATCCGGGGCATGCTGGACGCGGCAGCCCCGGATTATTTGAACTCGTAAAACAAGAACTCCCGCAGGCCGATGTCCGGACCTGTGGGAGTTCTTGCAACTCGTCATATACTCTTGTGTTTATGAAAGATTTCCTGTAGCATACATCACCGCGGTGACGGCGACAACGGGCGCGGTCTCACAGCGGAGAATCCGTTCACCCATGGTGCAGATGTGCAGTCCGGCGATGCGCGCCAGATCCGCTTCATACTTCTCAAAACCGCCTTCCGGCCCGGTTATGACTGCTGCACTGGAGATGTTTTTGTGCGATTCAAGAACCTCATTGAGCGGCTCACGTTCGCCGGTCTCATACATGAAGAGGGGAAGATCCGTATGGACTGCCGTGTTCAGCACTTCGCCGTAGTCTTCCGCCCAGCTGACCTTCGGAATAATCCCGCGGCCGGACTGCTTCGCTGCCTCTTCGCTGATCCGGTTCCAGCGTTCAAGTTTCTTATACGGATCGTCCGGCTTCGCAATGCATCGCGCGGATTGAAAAAAAACAATGCTGCATGCGCCTGCCTCTACGGATTTCTGGATGATGTAGTCGACCCGGTCACCTTTCGGAAGTCCGCATAGCACCGTTACGGCCACACTGGGCTCACCTCTGCACGGCACAACCTCCACGACTTCCAGTTCCGCTTCTTCCTTTGTTGCGCGAACTAGGCGGCACTTGTAATCAGTGCCCTGTGTGTCGCAGATGGTAACGTCCTCTCCGGGACGGATTCTCAGAACCTGAATATGCTCTGCGTCACGGCCGCGGATGATTGCGGTTGGACTCCCGAGAAGATTGGTTCCGGCGATGAAAAAACGTGCCATACGATCGCTCTCCTTCCGTGCCGTTATTATTGCACATTTTTCCACGCTTTGCAAGTTCCTTTCTTGACGAAGCGCTTCGCCTGAACTATAATAAAAAACTGAATATAATGAACAGGAGGCTGTTTGCTATGCCTACTACCTGGAGCCGCAGTCCTGAGGAATTCCATAAAATATACATTGCCAACACAGATGCGTTCTACCGTATTGGAAGTGTCGCTCTCGCACCGGAACTGGACGAGTTCATGACCAAAACCGCGTTGTCTCTGTGGAGCAAGGCGGGCGGGATAGGGGAACGCCATGTTCAAATGGCGAATCAGATCTATTCCCGCGGCAGACCGCAGCCGAAGTGGCTGCTCTGGAACCTGACCAGTTCCATATGCGAGGACGATGTGTTCCTGCCTCCCGTTTTTTTCTGGAACCTTGCGGAGACGGATGCGAAGCGTGGGACGACGGCTTCCCGTACCTTCATCCGTATGCTGACCAACATCCTTCTGTACCTCGCAGCAGTGGATGATGACGTAACCTATGGCGAAGCGGAGTTTATCACCGAGTGCACGGACCGCCTGACGGCAATCTGCGACACGACCGGTGTGCGCAGGACCAAGGAGGGCCTCAACCCACTGGATTTCGTGACCAGCCGGGAGCCGAGCTTTATTGAAAAACACAGTGAGCAGGTCCAAACCTCCGGAGGCGGAGAAAAACCCGCAAAAGCCGAGCAGGAAGAGAAACCTGAGGAAAAGCCGAACTTTGATGAGCTGATGGAGCAGCTCGAAAGTCTGGTGGGGCTGGAAACCGTCAAAAAGGAAGTTAAAAACCTGATGAACCTCGTGAAGGTCAGAAAGCTCAGGAAGGAGAATGACCTGCCGGTACCGCCCATGAGTTTTCACATGGTCTTCCTCGGCAATCCCGGTACAGGCAAGACGACTGTGGCAAGGCTCATCAGCGGACTCTATGCGGCAATCGGCGTTCTCAGCAAGGGCCAGCTTGTGGAAGTCGACCGTTCGGGGCTTGTAGCAGGCTATGTCGGTCAGACCGCGCTGAAGACTCAGGAAGCGATCCAGTCCGCGATGGGCGGTGTGCTTTTCATTGACGAGGCCTACTCTCTTTCGTCCGGCGGTGAGAACGACTTTGGCCGTGAGGCGATTGAGACTCTGCTGAAAGCAATGGAGGACCATCGGGACGACCTTGTGGTTATTGTTGCAGGTTATACCGGACCGATGGAGGGATTTATCAGCTCCAACCCGGGACTTGCAAGCCGGTTTAACCGTTATTTCTTCTTCCCGGACTATAACGGGGAGCAGTTGATGGAGATCTTCAGGATCCAGTGCAGGAAAAACAGCTACGTCCTTACGCCGGAGGCGGAAGAAGCCGCGCTGAAGTTCTTTACGGAGCTCTATGAGGAGCGGGATGACAACTTCGGCAACGGCCGTGACGTTCGCAACTGTTTTGAAGATATGGTCATCAGGCAATCAAACCGTGTGGCGGCAATGGAGAATCCCGGAAAGGATGATCTGGTGAAGGTTCTGCCGGAAGATCTGGTTGACGAAGAGGACCGGGAAGACATCGAAGAGACATCAAAAGACGACAAAGAGGCCGGAAAAGAAGAATAAAAACTGCTGAGCGCGTGCCTGCTGTGACACGCGCTCTTGTATTTCCGTGCCGGATATGATAAAATATTCTGCAAAACTTTTCAGGAGGTGGGAATATGTCGATTGGTGACGCGATTACTGCGGGGATCATCTACGCCCTGACAGAGGTAATGGGCCTCTCAGGTTCCGGTCATCTTGCAGTAGTCAACACGCTCTTCGATCTCAATCTGACACAGTCGCATCTTCTGTTCAAGGCGTTTACGGAGCTCGCCGTCATGCTTGCGCTGATTGTTGCTTTCCGCCGAGACATCGGCGACATGATCCGCGACACGGCAGGTCTCACGGGCTTTGGGAAAAAAACCGTGGAAAAGGGTACGCGCTACCCGGAGGCCAGACTGCTGTTTATGCTGTCAGTCGCAACACTGCCGCTTCTGATAATGCTTCCGTTTCGAAAGGCATATTTCGGGCTGTGGGACAACACACCTTTTGTAGGTGTCATGCTGATTCTGAACGGGTTGGTTCTCTACATCTGCGAGAGGATGATCCCCGGGAAAAAAGGGCTGGGGCGGATGAGCATTCCGGATGCGCTGATCGTCGGCATCTGTCAGGCGGTTGCGGTGATCCCTGGCCTTTCGCGCCTTGCGCTGACCGTTACGGCAGTGAATGCAGAGGGATTCCAGAAAAACTATGCGATCCGATTTGGCCTGCTGATGGCAATTCCCGCACTGTTTGGCGCGTTTGTGCTGAGCCTTGCGGATGCTGCCATCGCAGGTATCGAAACTGCGAATATGAGCGCCTATCTCGCCGGTGCCGGTGCATCCTTTGTGACTGCATTCCTTGGCGTTTTCGGGTTCCGCAGGCTGGTGCGCAGAAGAGGCTTTACTGATCTGGCATATTACAGCTGGGTTATCGGTGTTCTCGCCATTATACTCGCATTGATTTTCTGATTTCAGGATAAGGAAAGACATTCATGGCAAAAAGACAGACAAAAAAGACAACAGACACTAAAAAAAGCAGGGGAAAGACTTCGGCGCCCCCACCGCCGCCGCCTAAGAAAAACGGGCAGTCCACAATAGACGTTGCGTCAGGACGAAGCGGCAATGCGCTGGGCGGCGTAATCTTTCTGCTGCTTGCAATCTGTTCTGTTATCAGCTATTTCAACACAGAGGGAAGCTTTGTCAATTTCTTCAGCACCTGGCTGAAGGGACTTCTCGGCCTGGGCTTCTATCTGGCGGCACCAGCCTTTACGGTCGCGGCGATCCTTCTTTTTACCTCGAAAGACCGCCCCGTCGGTGCGAGGGTATTCGCGGCCGTGATGCTGCCGATCCTTTTTGCGGCGCTCTCGGATTTGATGACAAATTCACCCATGCGCACGGAAAACGGCGTGTGGGAAGCAATCAATGATCTGTTCGAGAACGGACTGGTCATGAAGTCCGGAGGGGTGATCGGAGGACTGATCGCAAACGGACTGAATACCGCACTCAGTATTTACGGCACACTTCCGATCCTGCTGGTGAGCTTTCTTTACTGCCTGATCGTTTGTTTCTGGGGTAGCATGCGCAGACTTCTCAATCTTATTACGCAGTCCCACAATGCATATGTTGAGTATGAGCAGGAACGGACGAAGCATCCTCCGAAAACTGTGA
>JAEEGL011583182.1_pt1 | contig 15068 bp, 19 predicted proteins | sample 9134231 | NCBI WGS metagenome assembly JAEEGL01 (sample SAMN16246548, study PRJNA631951) | gut metagenome | biome: gut microbiome; feature: rumen; material: fiber-attached | host: Bos | place: Iran: Karaj | collected 2018-10 | reverse complement strand
GCGCCCTTCTACCGCATCGTCGTCGCGGACTCCAGATATCCGAGAGACGGCAGATTCATCGAGGAGGTCGGTTACTACGATCCCATGACCGATCCCGTGACAGTCAAGATCGACAACGAGAAGGTCGAGAAGTGGCTCGCCACCGGCGCACAGCCCACCGAAACAGTCAGAAGTCTCATCAACAAAAACGGTGCCGCTGAGAAATGATGGAAGAAGAAACACGCACAAACGAGATCGACCTTTCCCGTCTCCTGACGGATATGGTAAAGGCCATCGTCGAGCACCCGGATCAGGTCAACGTGGCTGAGGACAGAAACGGTGATTCCGTGACCCTCACGCTGACAGTTGACCCCGCCGACACGGGCATGATCATAGGACGGCACGGCAACATCGCGAATTCCCTTCGCACGGTCATGCGCGCCGCCTCAAAGATCACCGGGGACAGGGTGAACGTCGAGATCAGATAAGTCAATAATCCGTCCGGACAACCGGGCGGATTTTTTTAAACCGTTAAACGAGCAACGGGGATTCGGATTCCGCCGTTAGCTCGATTCGCTGAAAACCGCTGATAATTGCCGTTTTGGCCAAGTTTTATGAATAATTTATCTCCATTTTTTTACGTTTTTTCACGGTTTTTTATTGACAGTCCCTTAATTATATGTTACAATGATTTGGAATGATAATTTGGCGTTGTGTTCCTGTTCGGAAACGTCGCCTGAAGACGTAAAACGAAAGGATTTCTCCGATGGAAAGTGCTCCTATACGTTTTACGGTTGAGATGGCGGACGTTCCGTTTGAGATCAGGTGCTTTTATCCGGAGACGAAAGAAAATCTGAAAGATTTTCTGACAGAGAAAAAGCCGGAGTTTGTTATTGACATGTATGATAAGTCAAACGCCGGAATACGCCGCGACGTTGAAAGATTCGTCAGTTTATACCCTGAAGATTACGCAGATCAAAGCGAGGTCGAAGTCGCAAAGTTCGTCGAAGAATCGTCGATGCTTCTGCTTGTAGCGAGGTGGCTGAGTAAATACGGCGTTCTGCTCCTGCACGGCTCCGCCGTGTGTCTCGACGGATGGGCTTACATCTTTACTGCGCCGAGCGGTACCGGAAAAAGCACGCACACCGCTCTTTGGCATAAAGAATTCGGCGACAGGGTTTGGATGATCAACGGTGACAAGCCATTCGTCAGGCTGTTTGAGGACGGAAGTGTCAACGTTTACGGTTCCCCATGGATGGGTAAAGAAAAACTCGGTCGAAATTCGTCAGCTCCGTTGAAGGCAATCGCGTGGCTCATAAGAGGAAAAGAGAACCGGATCAGACAAGAGGAAAAGTCGAAAGCGTTCTCTTTACTGGTCACTCAGATATACAAATCATTCGACAAGGAATGGGTTTCCGCAACATTTAAACACGCAAAAAAGCTCCTCGAGGCAGTTCCCTTTTATCGGCTCGAGTGCAATATGGATCCCGACGCGGCGCGCGTCGCCGCGGGAACAATGAGTTCGGGTGAATTCCGGTAAATCCGGGTTTACTATACATCATCAACAACATTAATAATTTATTCGAGAAAGGAAGTACTTATCGATGGAAAAATATGAAAAGCCCGTGATGGAGGTCGTTGATTTCGGGGATGACGTGATTGAGACCTTTGGACCCAGTTTTCCCGGTTTTCCTCAGCTTCCCGGAAGCCACGGCGCAACAGGTAACCAAGGCGCAAGCTGCTGACGCACCTTGCTCAAAATAATAAGGCATCTGTAGGCGTATATCGGGTTTACGGTATACGCCACAGTTGGGTAAGCAGTTTTTGCAGCAAGACACAAACGACAGGTTAGATAATGAAAATAATACATAAGCCCGACGGGCATCTTTTAAAACTGCTTCGCCCGCAAGAACCGCGGAAGGGAGTTTTGTACGTCCCGTCCAGATTCGTGCTCTCTTTTGATCATCGCGGAAGGAACTACGTTTTTAACACACTTACAAAAGAATGTCTTGAGACCGCTCTGCCCTCAGCCGCCACGGGGGGAGGATTATTTGACGACCTTATCGTCAAACGATTTCTCGTACCATCCGGCACGGACGAATGCGGTCTCTACAATTCCGTGCTCGGACTTTCGAGAATTATCGAAAAAAAGCATGACGAACCTTCGTATATAATCATGACGACTCTATGCTGCAACGCGAGATGCGTGTACTGCTATCAGGAAGGAATGCAACAGTCGTTCATGTCGAACGAGACGGCGGAAGAAACTCTCCGTTTTATTCTCAGCAGACACAGGGGAAAAACGATCGACCTCACCTGGTATGGGGGAGAGCCGTTGCTCAGGGAGTCGGTGATCGACCTGATCAGTGGGGGGCTGAACGACGCCGGGGTCAGCTACAGCAGTATCATTTCCACTAACGGAAGCCTTATATCTCCGCGCACGATCGAAAAAATGACCGGTCTTTGGAATATGAAGCAGGTCAATGTTTCCATGGACGGTGACGAACAGGATTATAATTCCCGAAAAAGATATGCAGACCGGAAGGATCACTACCGCCCCGTCATGGACGCGATAAACGCCGTTTCCTCAGCGGGGATAACAGTTAGTATCAGATGCAACATCGATCCGGACAACATCAGCGGCGTTTCAAGATTCATCGAAGATCTCAGCGGCCGGGTAAAGGAAAAAAAGAAAGTATACCTGTATCTTTCACCTTTGCATGAAGTGAGGAAAAGCGAATCTATTCTCGCTGTGTGTGAAAAAATGCTCTCGATGAAAGAAGTGATTCGGAAATCCGGTTTTTCCGTCTACACGACCGGATACGTCGATCTTGCGTTCCGTTCGTTCCACTGCATGGCAGATGGAAACGGGGTAACGGTAACGCCCGACGGGGACGTGTACTGCTGTAACTTCCTAATTCCGGAATCCCTCGTCGGAAACGTCCGCGACGGTATCACACACCCCGAAGCGCGAGAGTCTTTCGGTAGCGTTTCCGTGACACGGGAAAAGTGCCGGAACTGCGTGTTTCTTCCCGAGTGTACGCCATTTTCGACATGTCCAAAAGATTTTCCTCTGTGCAGAGAGGTCAGAACAATGATCGAAACGGACGATCTCAGGCACCTTGTTGACAAAAAAACCACCGAAGAATCGGCAGAATAATGAAATAGTGTCCGTAATGCGGACAGACTTATGAAAACACATGAAAAGAGGATCAAAAAATGAAACTTCGCGACAGTTTTATTACTCAGGGCGTCGATGACGTTCAGTTTCTTGTTTCCGTGGATGTAAATTCCTTCAACGGGATCATTCGAAGCAACAAAACGGCGGCGTTCATCGTCGACTGCCTCAAGGAAGAGACCACCGAGAAAAAGATAGTGGACGCCATGTGCTCAAAATATGACGCGGACCGCGAGACCATAGCCGGCGACGTGAGCGAGATCATAGCGAAGCTCCGGGAAATCGGCGCCATCGAAGAGTGAGCAAGATCGAAGAGATCCTGGCGAGGGACGGGAAGCTGGTCTACAGGATCCGCGGCGTCAGCATGAACCCGATGCTCGTTCAGAACAGGGATCTGGTTGTAATAAGATCCACCGCGGAACGGCTGAAAAAATACGACGTTGCCCTATATAAACGAGGGGACGAATACGTCCTTCACCGGGTAATCAAGGTGAAGGAGGACTGCTATCTCATACGGGGAGACAACACCTTCTCGAGAGAACCCGTCTCAGGCAGCGACGTCATCGGCGTTCTGACCGCCTTCGTGCGCAATGGAAAAACCGTCTCTGTCACAAACCGGGCATATAAGTTTTATGCCCGTTTTTGGAATGCGGTCTATCCTGTGAGATTTTTTTATCGGAAGATCAGAAGACTCGCGGTGAAAACGGCGCAGAAAATCGGGTTATTGCCATTCATCAGGAAGGTGAAACATCATGGTCAGCACCCCTAAATGGCTGTGGAAAGTCGTGGGAAAGAAAAAACTCTATATCGCCGTTCTCACCATACTGCAGGCGGCATCGAGCGGGATCGGAGTTCTTCTTGCCCTTTTTTTGAAAAATGTCGTCGACAGCGCTGTCAGCAAGGATCAGGGTACATTCCGGCGCGACATTATCTTATTCATGTTACTGATCGCTGCGGAGATCGTGATCTACGCTTTGACCCGGTGGATCACCGAGGTCGCGAAAAGCGGTATTGAAAACGTACTGAAGCTGCGGCTCACCGACAACATTCTTCACAAAGATTACGCTTCCGTCAGCGCCACGCATACCGAGGAATGGCTCAACAGACTGACAAGCGATACGACCGTGGTAGCGTCCGGAACCGTCGACATACTTCCGGGATTTGTCGGGACCGTTGTCCGTCTCGTTTCGGCTCTGGTCGTGATCACTCTGATGGACAGGTGGTTCGCCGCAGTTTTCCTGCCGGGAGGCGCCGCGCTGATCCTGCTGACGGTCGTTTTAAAAAAAGGACTGAAACGTCTGCATAAAAAAATCCAGGAAAGCGACGGACGGTTGAGAATTTTCCTTCAGGAAAGAATATCCAACCTAATGGTCGTCAAATCATACGCCGGAGAAAGACAAACCTCCATTGAGGCGGAGGAAAAAATGCGTGACCACAGAGCGGCAAGACTGCTCAGAAACCGTTTGTCCATCTTCGCGGGGACCGGTTTCAGTATTGCCGTGGAGGGAATGTACCTTGCCGGGTTGATTTACTGCGCGAACGGGATCATGACAGGGCGCGTCAGTTACGGAACTCTCGCCGCGGTCATCCAGCTGATCGGCCAGATACAATCGCCGCTTACGAGCATAAGCGGTTTCCTGCCGAGGTGGTACTCTGTTTCCGCCAGCGCGGAACGTCTGATGGAAGTGGAAACGTTTGACGACGAGGCCGGGAGCATGACTGTCGAAGAGGCGGTGGAGTTTTACAAAAACAGCTTTACCTCGGTCGGTCTCCGTAACGCTTCTTTCACGTATCCCTGTTCCGTGGAGGGAGAGACGTCGCCGGTCATTCGGAACATGTCTCTCGAAATACGCAAAGGAGATCACGTCGCGTTCACGGGACACAGCGGATGCGGCAAAAGCACGGTGCTGAAACTTCTGCTGTCTATGTACCCGCTTGACGTCGGAGAAAGATATATCGGCGCGGAGCCCCTTACCGCGTACCACCGACGTATGTTTGCATACGTTCCGCAGGGGAACGCGCTGATGAACGGGACCGTCAGGGAGGTCGTGAGTTTCGCCTGCCCGCAAGGTAAGAATGACAACGAACGGCTGAGAAAATCTCTTGAGATCGCTTGTGCCGACGAGTTTGTGAATGATCTCGACTACGTTCTCGGGGAAAGCGGTTCCGGCTTGTCCGAGGGACAGATGCAGCGCATCGCAATAGCGAGAGCGATCTTCTCAGGGTCGCCGGTCCTTCTTCTCGACGAGGCCACGGGCTCGCTTGATGAAGATACGGAAAAGCGCCTGCTGGAGAATCTGCGTAAACTCACGGACAAAACAGTTGTGATCATCACACACAGAAAAGCCGCTCTGTCCATCTGCAACAGAGTGATTAATTTCAGCGAGAGAGGTGTAACGGAATGAAGATCGTCGAGGATGCCGTATACCTTTGCTCGTGCGTTCTGAACGGCGAGACCCCGGAAAAAGAAAAGATCCAAGGTATGGATCTTAACGCAGTCTACTCATTCGCCGCCCGTCATATGCTTGCCGCGATCGTCGCCACGGCGGTCGAGACAGCCGGATTTAAAGACGAAAAATCGTCCGTCATCATCGCCAGAGCCCTGAAAGCCACCTTAGTATATGACGTCAGAAGAAAAGAAGTATTTGATGCTTTAGAACGGTCCGGGATCTGGTATATGCCGGTCAAGGGTTCGGTCCTGAAGGATCTCTATCCCAAATACGGAATAAGGGAAATGAGCGACAATGACATTCTGTTCGACGCGGAACACCGCGAAGAAGTCAGAGATATAATGGAGGGCCTAGGGTACGAAACGGAAGTTTACGGAAAAACGAACCAGGACGTCTATACCAAGCCGCCCTTCGTTACCATTGAAATGCACACGTCGCTTTTCAAAAAATCAAACGGCGCGCTTTATGATAACTACTTCGACGTCAAAACACGTCTGGTAAAGGAGGAAGGAAACGATTACGGATACCGTTTCACTCCCGAGGATATGTACGTTTACGTGGTGGCGCACGAGTTCAAGCATTTTTCCAACTGCGGTACCGGATTGCGCTCCCTCGCCGATACGTATGTTTGTCTGAAGAAACTCGATCCTGACTTTTCCGTCGTAGAAAGCGAGACCGATAAATTAGGAATCTCCGATTTTGAGAAGGCAAACCGTTCTCTGGCAACACACCTTTTCGGCGGGGAAAAACTGACGGACGGAGACAAGGAAATGCTGGACTACATCTCCGCTTCCGGAACCTATGGAACGACAGATCACCTGATCGAGAACCGGCTGAAGAAAAAAGGAAACCGCAGGCTCAGATATATAACGGGGCGTTTTTCCGTACCTTTCAGCAGGAAAAACGAACTGTACGACGCATTTGCCGAAATGTATCCCGCGTACTACAGGCACAAAGTGCTTCTCCCCTTTCTTCCCTTCCACCGTCTTATACGTTCCGCGAAAGACGGAAGGCTCAGATCAGAGGCGCGGGTCCTGAAAAGGATCAAAAAATAACGTGCGGAACACCGTAAGCCAATTCCGAAAGGCGGAAGATTCACGGACAACCGGAGTTTTCTCTTCCGCCTTTTCCATTTTTTTTGTTTTCGATTTTTGTCGAATGTCTTGTCAAAATTGTCGATTTAGTGTAAAATGTATACTTGAGCATAAGGAAATTGCGATTTTCTGATCATCATCGAGATATGCAGAAGAAAGGGGGGAAGTCTCCTGAAAAGATACAGAAACGAGTGGAAATACTGCTGTTCCGAGGAACAGCTTGCATTGCTCTCTCAAAGGATACGCCCTCTGCTCGAACCGGACTCGCACGGAGATGAAAACGGGAAGTACGTGATCCACAGTTTGTATTTTGACGATTGGAAGAATTCCTGCGCCAGCGACAACGAAGCGGGAATAGCGAAGCGGTTCAAGTACAGGATCAGATATTACGGCGACGAAAGCGACGAGATGTTTCTCGAGCGGAAGGAAAAACTGTACGGAAGGTGCCACAAGGACTCTTGCCGCATTTCAGAGGGGGAGTTCGACGGCTTATTCAGCGGGGACGTTTCCAATCTGCTTTACGGAGACCGCGATCCGCTCGTCAAACGGTTCGCAGCGGACATACTGCTCCGGCACTTCACCCCGAAGGTCATCATCGATTATGAAAGGATCGCTTACGTCGAACCGATAACGAACATAAGAATCACCTTTGACACGAACATCTCCGCTTCTTCCTCGGTCGACTCCTTCAGGGACGGTTGCTATACGGTGATCCCTCTCCAGCAAAAATCAAGACATGTCCTTGAAGTCAAATTCGACGATATTTTACCCGGACACATCAAAAACATGATCTCGTCAAATGAATTCCAGCAGACGACCTTTTCAAAATACTATCTGGGCCGCTGCTGTCTAAAGGAGAACCTCATATGAACATATTCACCCAGTTTTTCGATCACATCAAAAACGGTTACGCAAAAGAACAGATCACCACGTCGTTCATTTTGTCCGTTCTTGCGGTAGTCGCCGTTCTCGGCGCGTACGAATTTCTGGTATACAGGTTCGTGTCGCACAGATCATTTTATAACAAATCATTCAATATCAGCGTCGCGGTCCTGCCGTTTTTTATTGCCACTATCATTCTTTGCCTGCAATCAAACTTCGTCATCACTCTCGGTACCATCGGCGCTCTCGCGATCATCAGGTTCCGTACTTCGGTCAAAGACCCCGTCGATATGATCTATCTTCTGTGGTCTGTCCACACGGGCATCATGTGCGGATGTCAGCTCTACGAGGTCGCGGTGCTCACGAGCATTGTCGTGACCGTTGTGCTGTTCATTCTGAACTTCGTCAGCTTCGGCAGACATCCGTTTTGTCTCATCGTTCACTGTGCGCCCGACAGCGAAGAAAAGGTTATGAGTACAATAAAAAACAATACTAAAAAATTCAGGATCAAGAGTCGCAATTTCACGACGAAAGGAATGGATTTTGCGATCGAGTGTTCCGTAAAAGATCCGAAAAAACTCTCCGAGAGTCTTGCCGCAGAGCCGCTCGTGGAGCGTTTCTCGGTCATCGAATACGATAATGAGGATATCGTTTGAAAATGAATACTAAAAGAAAGCTGGTCTTTGCCTTAATACTGATCATCACAGTTACGGCATTGCTCAGCATCTTCATATTTAGACGCGAGACACGCGGTAAGCCCTTCGGTTCTCTCATCATGGACGAAAAAAAGGTCGAAGAGATCCTGTCGTCCAGGACGGAAACGGACAAAAGGATCGAATCTCTCATAATGTTCGACGGGATGGAGCTTCCCTACGACAGTTCAAGCAGGACCTATTACTATTCCGTCGCGGAAAATTCGAAGGCGGCTTATTCGCCATCCGTATACGTCCGGGGGTCTGAAGGAAAAGTACGTCTCATGTTCACGAACGGAGGGATCACCGACGAAAAGATCTCATCCGGTGAATATCTCAACGCCGTGGTATATAGCGACCGTGAGTACAGGAAAATCAAAATTGCCTGCACGTCTCTTCCCGTCATCTCGATTTCCTGTGAAGGAGAGATCGGCAAAGACTACACCAACATGAAGGTCAGGCTCTTCGACAACCGTAAAGAGGCGACGAGCCGACTGACCACCTGCGACGGCAAGATCCATACGAGAGGAAACACTTCCCTTCACTTCGGCAAAAAATCATACAGAATCACATTGCGTGACATGTCCCTGGGCAACAACAACAGAGAACTTGACATCAGTCTTCTCGGCATGAGAAAAGACGGGGACTGGATCCTTTACGCCGCTTACAACGATCAGGAGAGAATACGCAACGTATTTTGCTCTAACCTCTGGAATTATTCATGCGGCAAAAACAACTCGTTCGGGATCGATAACGGGATCGAGTACAAATATGTGGAACTCATCATCGACAATGAATACTGCGGGCTGTACGCTCTCGGTTATCCTCTCGACAACAAACAGCTCGGCATAACGAACGGAGAGTATACGTTCCAGAAATATACGTGGAAAAAGGAATTGTCACTTGACTTTTCGGATTACTCGGTACTCGAGGACAACTTCACGGTCCAACTGGGCAACGTGGACGCTGACAGCAAAGTGATCTGGGGAGGTCTTTCCGAATACTACCGCGCTCTTCAGAATATGAGCCGGGCGGACGATAGAATAAAGGGTCTATGCGATATCGACAATGCAGTGGACGTATTCCTGTTTTTGAACTTCGTACAAGGGGTGGACAACGTTGACAGGTGGGCGACGCTAAACCTCGACCAGACGGTAAAGCTGAGAGGCAGAAATCCCGTGATGATCTACACGCCGTGGGATCTTGACCAGACGTTCGGCAATATTTGGGACCAGAAACGCGACAACTGGATCTCACCCTACGGATTTGATTCGCATACCGACAGAGTGATGAAAGTAAATCCGGCATATATGCTCATGATGTACGGCGACGAAGAAGTTTTGACAAGGGTAAAGAACAGATACCGGGAACTGCGGTCAGGCCCCTGGTCCGAAGAACAACTCGGAAGGGCGATCGACGGTTACGAAAAACAGATTTTCGGTTCTGGAGCTTATAAAAGAGACACGGAAAAATGGCCCGATTCCACGAAACTGGAAGACCAGTCCCTCAAGCTCACTCTTTTCAGAAATTACGTTATGGACAGACTTAAATATATGGACAAATACGTCGAAAACCTGTCGGCGGACGGCTTGATGGAAAAATACGAGGTATACGGAAAATAAGTTAAAAACGGCTGTACCATTCGGTACAGCCGTTTTTACGTCCGCGGATCAGCCCGCGGTTTTTTCTATTATTTTGAGATTTGCAGGGATGATGCCCGCCGCCTCGTAGACGATCTCGCTTACCTGGGCAACCTGACCGGGGGTCAGCGGTTCGGATTCGACTATTACGCTAGCCTTGTCGCCGTTCAGTACCGCCACGCAGTTTTTGAAACCCCTCGACACTACAAGAGTTTCGATCTGCGCCTCTCTCTCGATGTCCAAGGCGATCCGGTTCATATCGTTCATGGCGTCGGCTTTTGCGTCCGGAAGAGCGTCCTCGCTTTCACTGACGGAAAGGAGGACCTCCATCGCCTCGTCGCGCGCCTGTTTCCTTCCGAGCGATACCGTGGCAAGGTAATCGTCGGCTGACGAGGTGTCTCCGTCAGACGGCGCTGAAACGGGTTCGGCTACGTCCGACGGGATTTTAGTCAAATCAACGGCAAGTCCCGTTTTCTTCGCGTCTTTTTTCATCTTCTCCTTTTTATTTCCGTTGACAAGCGCCAGATTCACCGCCACGATCCCGATCAGCAGGACCGCGGCGCAGACGATCGCCACCGTTTTTTTACCCGTCTTCTTTCTGAACTCTGTCAGAATTTTTTTGATCTTTTCCTTTATTACTTTCAGTTTTTCTTTCATTTCCTCCACCTCCGATCTTTCTTTGTAAAAAATATATTCGCCCGTCTCACAGTCTATGACTGTTCACGATGAAACCCGTATCCTGTTGCTTGGTATCCCCAGCGCCGCCGACAGAAGAGACGTGATTTTTTCCCGAACGTCGGCTTTGTCTCCTCCGGAACAAACGACGGCAACTCCCCTTATCCGCGGATAAATTTCCGTTACCTTGACCGGTTCGTCTCCGTCCGAAGTGCTGACGAGAAGATACTCCCTCGCGACGCTTCCGCTTTCTCCGTCCTTCTTTTGTTCCACGTCTGAGGCGTAAACGTACTCGCTCCCCGAATCCAGCGTCAGAAGGACGTGGACGTCGCCCGCTCCGTCGCAGGAGTCACAGAGTTCTTTTATCCTCTTTTCCAAATTTTCCGTATAATAGCTTACTTTATAGTATGAATCGTCATCGCCTTTCTTCTGGTGAGACGTCAGCGGAAGCCGATCGAACGTCAGCAGAAGGATTCCCAGAGCGACAAACGCGACAAGAAGAACACCACGCTTGCCCTGAAGGACGTCGGTCATCTTTTTCATCATCCACCTCCCGGACGTTCACTCGGAGTAAACGTGGACGCCGCACCCAAGCTCATCCCTGAAATAGCGCTCGATCCGACCGTCCGTATATGAGTCGATTCTCACTCCGAGAAAGATCTGTATCTCATCGATACGGACGTCCTGTCTGTCGTCGTCATCAAGAATCACGTGAACACGGATCATGTCTTCTACGATCCCGAAACGCTCCCGGCAGACGGAGACCACCCGGTCAGCGATGTTTTCGGCGCTTTTCTTAAGTATTACGTCACTGTATTCGTCAGTTTGTCCCGACACTGCCGGCGTTCCGTCCTCATTCCCGGACGGGATGAATGAGATGAACTCACGAATCCTCGAAAAGGGCGATGCAACGATGATAACAACAAGAAGATACGACAGATATCTTACGTAACGTCCCACACCGTTTTCGTCATCGGGGACGAGAATTCCGACCACCCCCGCCGCAACGGACGCGCATATTATTTCCGCAACATACTTTCCCATTTACGCCACCGTTCCCGAGTTCATAAAAAGCGTCACGGCGAAGATGAACATCACGCCTGACATAACGGCAAGCGCGGCAAACACGGAGAGTGCCGACGACGCTCCGGCCATCACGTTCGACGGTCCCTCGCATCCCAGCAGATCCGCCGCGGTTTTGCATATAAAAAGCGAAAATTTCGCCGCGCACAGTCTGATAAACGCGGGGATCAGTATCAGAAGGATCAAAACTATACCCGTGGCGCCGCTGACCCTTCGGATCATAGAGAGACTTGCTCCGACGGTACTAATCGCTTCAGATACCGCTCCGCCGACTATCGGCACCGTCCCCTCAACAGCGAATTTCACCGTACGAGCCGCAAGGCTGTCCGCGCCCGCCGCGAGAGACGACTGGATACCCATGACAAAGGAAAAGATCACCGTCATAAACGTGATAGCGATCAGGAGACCCTTTTTCAGGGTCTCCACGACGGGCGACAGATTAACCTTCCCGGAGATGGCAGACGCGCAGACGATCGCCAGCAAAGCTCCCGCCGCGGGAGCGAGGAAAGACGTCGACAGGTTGTCCGTAACCGTTATGTAGGTCATCAATGCAGATGAATTCACAGCCATCTGAGTGACTCGGCCGGACGATAGATAGACCGCGTTCATCACCGGAAGCATGGCGTTCATCATGGCGCAAAGGCGTGTCATGAACGAAGTTACCGTTTCCACCGTCGCGGCCGCCGCCTTTGTGACCTCAAGTGAAACGACGGCGGACGATATAACCGAAAACGCTTTCGCAGCGACCGATCCGCCCTCTCCGGCGAGGCCTCCGACAAGGGAAGAAAGGACGAGAACCCCCAGGATCACGGACACCGGCGCCGCAGTACCGAAAAGAGCGTCCCTGAGCCATTTTAGTATCGATATCGCCCAGTACGACGGCCTGAGCTTGTCCCTCAGAACGACAGAACGCTCCGTGACGCTCTTTGCATCATTGATCTCATCCGCTTCCTCTCTTGCGTCGTCCGGCAATTCATCGAAAACGGCTCCGAGGTCGTTCATTTCAAAGTCATCCGCCCGTTTCCCGCCGTAGAAATCGTACTCGACCGCAAACACCGTTGACGGGAAAACAGAAAGAAAGGCAATAACAACGAGCGCGGCGGAAAACATACGTTTCATTTTCCGAGAAGGCCGAGAGAGAGTCCCACCAGTTCCGAGACGTAGGGGAGAGATAAGACCAGAAGCTCCGCTTTTCCGGCGATCTCCACGAACGACGCGGCATTCTCCTCCCCCGCTGTCCGGCAGAACCGTGCGGTGATATCCGTGACAGCGGCAAGGCCCGCCGCCTTGAGAAGAACGGAGGCGTACTCCGTCATCCCGGCTTTTTCCGACGTGTCTCTTACAAACGCCGCGATCTCCCTGACGGAAGGAATGATCCCGGCAAGTATGACGACTCCCGCTGCGGCTGAAACAAGGAAAGTCAGGTCTTTTCTCGCTCCGCGAAGAACGGTATATGACGCCGCTGCCAGGATCGCCGCCCCGCAGAGTCGGAAAAGCGTGCTCATAGGTCGAATAATTCCTTTATACTGCCGAACAGTTCGCCGATCCTCCCCACGAGCAGCAGCAGAACTATGATAACGCCTGCGATCGATACGAGCATTGCTTGTTCTTCCCGCCCCGCACGGCTCAGTATCTGGTGGGCCACGGCGACCAGCAGTCCGACTCCCGCCACCTTGATTATCAGTGAAATATCCAACATCCACTGCCATATCCTTTCAGTTTATTCGCACGGCGTACTAAATGAGGCAAAGTATCAGGAACAGAGCGCTCAGCGGCGGCACGTACCGGTACACGTCACGGCACCTTTCAAGTTCATCGTTCTCACGTTGTTCCTCCTCGGTCAACCGACCGATAGTATAGTCGCAAAGATTTATTTCCTCATCCTTCAGCCCTTTTCCCAGAGCGGCGGCAAATTCATTCATGATCATTTCCGTTTCCCGGGAAATCCTGAGCGCGCCGCACCTGAGCGCCGCCTCGAGCCCTTCCCGCCGAAGAACGTCGCAAAATTCCGTTTTATTGAGGTCTTCGTCGTCGAATTTCGAGAAAAGACCATCGAGAGGTGTAAGAAAATACGTTATGTTGGATCTTATGAAACGAACAAGATAAACGAGCGAACGGATATGCCTGATCCTTACGTTCTTTGACCTGACCGTCTCGTGACCGATCGCTATGGACGACAAAAGAAGGACCGCCGATCCGGCGATCGCCGCGGCCGTCATCACTCCCCGGGGCCGGTCCGGCCAACCGTCAATTCGACGGACCAGTGTCCGTCGCCGTCGCGAACAATACCCGCGAAAATACCGAAAGTCTCTTTATCGACCAAACGTTTCGTGAAAAGAGACGATCTCACAGAAGAGAGCGAGTCGGCGTGAAACGATGCGACAATACGCACCCCTGAAGACGTCGCCTCCTCAACCGCCAGCGCGTCCTCGGCAGACGCGATCTCGTCACAGATAATATATTGTGGCGACATGGTGCGGGTCGCAATTTCGATACCTTTCCCGCGAGGATAACCGAGAAGAAAGTCGGCGTTCAACGGCTCGTCCTCAAGGCCCGCCCCAAGTTCGAATCTTGTATCCACCGCAGCGACGCGACGTGCATTCTCTCCGGAAGCAAGGCGGTAAATCAGTTCCCGGAGCAGCGTTGTCTTCCCTACTCCCGGAAGAGAATAGACGAGCACGTTGTCGCGGAATCCGCGTGATTCCATAAGCTCAAACACGCGGTCTGCGGCGCCGCGGACTCTCTGCGGTATGCGGATCATAACAGACGTCACGTCAGTCACGGCGTCGATCTTCCCGTCACGTGTGACAGCGCGGCCGCAGACTCCGGCACGTATCCCGCCTGCCGCAGAAACGAATCCCTCTCTTATGGTATCTCCGTGGGAGTACATTGACCCTCCGCAGAGCTTGTCGAGTACAAAGACAGTCTCGTCCTGGCGGCAGATAACGCCGCAGGAGACGGACTCGTCACCCATGATGATATAAAGCGGTCTGCCTGTCCTGATCCGGATCTCGTTGATCCTACCCGCCCTCAGCGCCGCGGTCTTCACCACCGCTTTGGCAAGCCGAACGGGAAGCATATACAGCACTTCCCTCTCTCTCAGCGTTTGCTCTTTCGTTCCGACCGCCTCCTTCTATCTTGCGTACTGTTCCATTATACTCGGCGGCGTTCAGCGCTATGACTTCAAAAAAACAGCAAAAAAATAAAAAAAGGGGTTGCAAAAAGACCGCGTTTGTGTTAGAATATGGTGTATTTGCGAAAAAGGAGCGGTCCTCTGCCAAGCTCAGCATGAACGTTCCCGCATCAAAAGGAGGTTTCCGTCATGGGAAAGATCGACACTTTTGTTAGTGAGCAGCTCAAAGAGGAAGTACCGCAGTTTAATATTGGCGACACCG
>JAEEGL011276962.1_pt1 | contig 15068 bp, 4 predicted proteins | sample 9134231 | NCBI WGS metagenome assembly JAEEGL01 (sample SAMN16246548, study PRJNA631951) | gut metagenome | biome: gut microbiome; feature: rumen; material: fiber-attached | host: Bos | place: Iran: Karaj | collected 2018-10 | reverse complement strand
TTCGTCACCATAGATGGCGAGCGTCATGAGCTTATGATGAACCCAACATCGATTGCAGAACTTTCAACTTTCAACTCTCCGCTCGGCCCAACGGGACGCTTTCTTCAGAAAGAACTTTCAACTCGCTATGATTTGCAGGGTCGCAAGGTAGAGAAGAATGCAAAGGGTATTCTGATTGAGAATGGTAAGAAGACCGTAAGAAAGTAAAACGATTAACAAAAAGAATAACGCTATGAAGAATCTAAAAAGACTATTCTTGTTGGGAGGATTATTCCTCCTAACAGGAACTGTCGCTAACGCCGAATTGGTGAATGGCGTGCGACAGAAGCCTGTGCCTACTGCTACTCAAGCATGGGTGCTTAGTGTTGATACTACGCATAATTATTATCTCTACAATCCTGGAGCTAAGGCATTCTTTACAGAAGGTAATGCATGGGGAACTCAAGTAAGTATTGGTAATACAGGCTTGAAGATGGCATTTACTACTCCAACAGTCAATGATGTTCCTGTTGGTGTAGCTGTGGAAGATATTCCAGAGGACGTTTACTTGCTGAATGACTTCTCATTGCATAAGAGATCATGGAAATTGGTTTTCTTCGAAAATGACAATCAGATGTTTGTAGACCGTGGCAATCAAGCAAACTTTGGTTGGGGCATCACTCCAATTGAAGGAACGAACAATTTCCGTATTCATGTTTCTGAATACTCTGAGATAAGTCCTGATTATAATACGGATAACTATCCTGAAATGTTCGTAGGTCTGGATGTTACTGAAAATGCAGAAAACACAGTTTTGAGTCCTTTCCTTGAGGAAGGTGAAGGTCATTGTATTGATTGGACTATCGTTACTCCTGATATTTATAAGGCTTATTTGCAGGCAATGGATGTCTACAATAAAGCACAGGATTTGAAGGCTGTCATTGATGAAGCGAAGGCTCGTGGCGTTAATGTCGCTGCCCAGGAGGCTGTTTATCTGAATGAGGCGGCTACTATAGAGGAACTCGAAGTCGCTATTTCAGACGTGAAGACAGCAGTTGCTTCTTATGCCTCTGTTGATTCACCTGCTGATATGACAACTTCTATCATTAATCCAGGCTTTGACAATGGTATCGACGGATGGAATGGTACGCAACCCACTCTTGGTGCTGGTGCTGCAGAGTTCTTTCAGAAGAACTATGACATGTATCAAGTTTTGACTGATATGCCTAATGGTGTATATGGTGTCAGTGTACAAGGTTACTATCGTCCTGGTTGGACAAATGTAGCTTATGATGAATGGCTGAATTGGAGCAAGAGGAGTAATATTGCTGCTAAGGTTTATGCAATGAGTGGTGCTGATAGTTTGAATACTGCTCTGTTTAATCCCTGGGCTTTTGCACAGACTGGTGATTTGTATGAGCTATGGGCTTATGGTGGCTGGCTGAACTCTGCAGGGGAGGATGCAACTGATGAAAATGGTTATATTCCTAACAACATGCAGGCTGCTTCTTATCTTTTCAACTTGAATCCTGAGAATTACAAGAAGACAGTTTATATAGCAGTTGATAATGGTGAGTTGGCTATTGGTCTGAAGAAGAATGACAGTAACCCTAATGGTAACTGGACGATGTTCGATAACTTCACATTGTCTTATTTCGGCAAAGCTCCTGAAGCTTATCAGATGTGTCTGACAAAGGGTATGCCTGCAAAGGTTGAGTATACTGCGAATGAGGTATCGATGAGTTATATTGATCCATATTATGCTGCTTATAATATGATTGCTACTGATAAGGCTTCTCTGAGTGCAGCTATGAAGGCTATTTATGACGCCAATGACGCAATTATACTGAATATTCAACTATGGACTGACCTGCATGCTAAGTATAATGAGGCTTATGCAGTGGCCGTAGAGTATGATAGTTACGATGCCGCTTACAATCTTGGTGACTATCTGGAGTCTGGTACAGATGAATATGGTGAGCAGATTTTGCCAATGGGTGTAAAGGACTATCTTGGAGCCAATCATCCTAAGGAAGGCGACTATGACTTGTCTAATGACGAACTGGAAAATATCATCGCTACAATTAATATGATGATTGAAGCAGTATATACAGAGTCGAAGGAAAGTTTGATGCCTGGTACCGATGTTACCAAGTTCTTGACGAATCCTGATTTTGAAGAAGGTACAGAGGGTTGGACAATCGAATCTTATGGCGGTGGTAACGTAATGCTTGGTGGTAATAATGATAACCACTGCTTCGAGGCATGGCACAGCACTAATTTCGACGTTTATCAGGAAGTAAGTAATCTGCCTGTTGGTCTATATAAGTTGGAGGTTAACGGTTATGTTCGCTATCTGGATGGACAGAGTGCTATCGACTATGCTAGTGAGGCTCCTGCTGATGTGCCTATCTATGTTTACATGAACGATTCTAAGACCAACCTTGTAAGCTGGCTGTCTTATCCAAAGCCACAAATTTTCTATGAAGATATCTCTGGTGCTAACTATCTTATGCAGGATGAAGACAACTGTTTCCCCGACAATATGACTGCAGCATCTGCAGCCTTTGCAGATGGTGGCTACTTACAGGAAACAATCTGTATGGTTACTGAGGCTAACTCTGTTACTCGTATAGGAGTGAAGGGTACGCCGATCGCTCGTTTCTGGCCTATATTCGATAATTTCAAACTGACTTATCTAGGTCTTGACACTGAGACTGTGAAGCCTGTTTTGGCAGATAAGATTGCTGAGGCTCGTAAGTATGAAAGTGAGATGACAACCAAGAGTGCAAGACAGAACTTGGTGAATGTTATTGCTGAGGCTGAAGCGTTGCTGGATGGTGAAGATGGCATGGCTATGCTCAATGAAATAGACGTGTTGGAAATTGCAATACAGAACGTGAAAGATTATTCGTCTATTTGCCGTGACTTGTCAAATACGGTCAATAACTTCTGGTACTTTGTTGAATACACTGAATCTCCACTTCAGAACGAGGCATTTGAACTAGCTAATTCAATCTGGAATGAGTTGGAAGCTTGTGAGTTAGAGGATTGGGAAATTGCAAGAAGAAGAGTTTCACTTCGTGAGATGGAAATCAAGTTGCAGTTGCCTGAAAACTATGCAGAGGGTTCTGCAGAGGGTGTTGATGTCACTGCATTCATCCAGACTCCTGAGTTCTCAAAGTATCAGGATGGTGTACTAGTTAATGCTATCGATGGCTGGGATGGCGCCTTTGGTTATAACTTTGGTAACAATGATGTTCAGCGTGAAGCACTTGCTGTGGAGTTCTATAACAAGACGTTTGATATGTATCAGTATCTGTATGGTGTAGGTAATATCGAACTGCCTAAGGGTAACTATCGTCTGCAGGTGAATGCTTTTGAACGTGTTAATGATGCAACTCCCGCTTATCTTTATGTAGAAACAGAAAGAGAGACCTATATAGTGGAACTTATGAAGCATGCTGACGGCTATGATGAAGAAGCTGGCGAGTACGGTCCTAATAATATGGTTAGTTCTGCAGAGATGTTCGCTGAAGGTCGTTATCTGAACACCATTGACTTCCGTTCTGAGGGTGACTTTATGCGTATTGGTATCAAGCATGAGATGACAGATAGAACAGACTGGATTATCATGGACAACTTCAAACTATATTACTATGGTGAATATCCAGTGGAACAGAAGTACAATTCACTTTATATTGCCGATGGTCAGCGCTTCTCTACCTCCAAGACGAACATGCTACCAATCAGCCTTCAGAATGAAGACGAGATTGTAGGCTTCCAGTTCGACGTGGTATTACCTCAGGGCATGTCGCTTGCAACGAATGAGATGGGTAAGAACATTGTTGCGATAAACGGTGATCGTACTGATACTCATACGCTAAGCACAAGAGTATTGGATGATGGTACTATTCGTATTGTTGGCGCCAGCATGGAGAACGAGGTTCTCAGCGGCGTAGATGGTGTCCTGATGGAAATGGGTATAAATGTATCTGATTGGGTATCCTATGGTGAATATCCTATTCTGCTGAAGGATGTGAAGTTGACGAATGCCAACAGACAGACTGTGCTCTGCAGCAATCAGGTGTTCTATGTCACCGTAGGCGGTAAGCTTGGTGACGTGAACCACGACGATGCAGTCGATGTAACGGATGCCGTGCTGATTATCGATGATATTCTTCTGAAGAATCCTGCCAATTATGATCCTTCACTGGCTGATGTAAATGGTGATGGTTATATCGATGTAACGGATGTGGTAACGGTCATCGATGCTATCCTTGGTAAGGTTACACTGTCTCGTGGTGCCGAGCCGATTGACCGCTCTGCTTACACCGCTTTCCAGATGGATTTGACAATACCTGTTGGCTACGTGCTTGAGAGCGTATCTTTGACAGATATCGCAAAGGATAGTCATTCACTGGCTTACAATATGTTGCCTGACGGCCGTTGTCGCGTAGTAGTCTGCTCAATGAACAACGAGGCTCTGCCAGGTGCATGGGATGAGGTGATTCGTCTGAACCTGAGAGGTAATGGTGATGCCCAGGTTTATATCGACCGTGCCGTCTTCGTGACCATAGATGGCGAGCGTCATGAGCTTATGATGAACCCAACATCGATTGCAGAAATCTCAACTCTCAATTCTCAAACCTCAAACCTCTACGATCTGCAGGGTCGCAAGGTTGAGAAGAATGCGAAGGGCATTCTGCTTGAGAATGGCAAGAAAGTTGTTAAGAAGTAAATAGATCTGTATGTTGAGGGTGTGTCATGAGAATTGATACGCCCTCAACTTTTTTTGTTTCTTCTCGTTCAAATCACAACAAGGCATGATGACCAGTTTCTTTTCACCATATATGGTATTGTTTCTTCTTTTGGCATTGCTGATATATCCTTATCAGGTGTCACAAGGGAAACTGAGGAAGTTTGTCGTCGCATGTTGCTTTGTGATGTTTGTGGTGTTCTTTGGACTACACGGCAATGTAGGTGATGATTATGATGCTTATATGCATTATTACAACATGCCCTTGACCTCTAAGGATAGGCTCCTGACTTTTGAACCAGGCTTCTATCTCTTCACCTCTTTCTTCAAGGCAATAGGCTTATCGTTTACAGTTTTCTTGTTTGTCTATGCCTGTATTGTCAATACGCTTCTGATGCGGTTTTGCATCCAGGTGAAGGGAAATATCCCCTTGATGCTTTGCATCTTTGTGGCAACGGGAGGTGTGGCCAGTGAGATCAACTTCCTGAGAAGTATGGTGGCATTGATGCTGTTTGTCAATTCGTTGGATTATCTGTGCAATCGGAAGCCATTTCCCTTTTTCCTGATGAACATCATCGGTGTGTTCTTCCATTTCTCGTCTCTTTTGTACCTGCCTTGCTATTTCATCCTTCACAAGCGGCTGTCACCTACCGCTTTGTGGGTCATATTGGCCGTAGCTGCAATCCTTTCTCCGTTTCATATCCAGTTCTTAGGCTTTGTTCCGCTTTTAGCTGATGTCCTTGACTTTGGTTTTCTGCAACATTTCGCACAGTATGTGATTGCCCCAGGTCCTCAGCCGTTAGGATTCACCACAGGACTTATAGAGCGTTTACTCACAGCCTTTGCTGTGTGCTACTATTACGATAAACTCACAAAGACTCCATTGCTAAGGGTGGCAGTCAATGCCTTCCTGTTCTATTTCCTGTTTTATTCTCTTTTAAGCGGCTATCCAACTCTTGCAACGCGATTGGGTAATATGTTTGTCTTTGCTTACTGGCTGTTGTGGCCGGCGATATTAAAGCTGGCAAATGGTTGGAGTAGATATACGATTGCTTTCCTGATGTTTGTATATCTGGCATTACGAGTAGGAAGTATTGCCATCCATCCTCAATGGCACTATGTCTTTTTTAGTTAAAGTGTGTTATATTTTTGAGGCGTGATAGGTTCTTCTCTTAGAAAAAGCATAAATTTGCAAACGGCATAATCATTTGAACAATAACTAATTATAAAACAATCTTGCTTATGAGAAAAAGACATCTACTCTTTGTAGCATTGGCTTTTATTTCTGCATTGGTATTGGCTGGAACTCAGAAAATCATGAAACCTGTTCAACTGAAGAATCCTATTATTAGTGAGATTCTTTCAACTTTTGCTGGTGATGAGGTTGTTGCAAACTATTCTGGTGCAGGTAACAATGATGCAGAACTTGCAGCAGCAAAGGATGAACTTGAGGCTGTTATGGCTGATGCAAAAGCTATTGATACGACTGACAAGAATGGCTCTGAGGAGTTGGCTGATATCATCGCTTATGCCGAGACTGTTCTTAATGCAAAAACAGTTGAGGTTGTTGAGGATGCAATCGACATGTTATCGCAAGCCATCTCTGTTTTTAATAAGGCCAATATAGATTCTGACTTTATTGAGATAGATCAGGATCAGGGCTGGGATCTTGATAACTATGAGCGTGCGGATCTTGTGGAAGGATCTGGTTACAACACCTATACGGCTGATGCTGATCTTACTATCGCATTCAAGATGATGAATGTTGACGTGAGTAATTGTGACTATATTCTGATAAAGTTCGCAGAGCCTGTTGCTGCGGGATGGCATCTTGGCTTCTGGCCTTCACAGGACTTAGTTGCAATTCCTGAGGGGGCTACAGAATACAAATATGTTTTTGCAAAGGATCCAAATTGTAGTATTTCAGATGGTATCCTTTCTCAGATTTGTATGATGACCTACTTTGGTGGATACGAGGCTCCCCTTATTGCTAAGGTAGAAGGTATCTACAAACATGAGGCAGGGGCAGTACAAGGTAAGATAGGCGACGTGAACAACGACGGGGCTATCGATGTGACGGATGCCGTATTGATTATCGACCATATCCTAATGAAGAATCCCCAAAATTTCGATGCTTCACTGGCCGATGTAAATGGTGATGGCGATATCGATGTGACGGATGTGGTAACGGTCATCGATGTGATTCTTGGTAAGGTCGACCTATCTCGTGGCGTAGATATGGTGGAACGTCCTGCCTATACGGCCTTCCAGATGGACTTGACAATACTTGCTGGCAGTACACTTGAAGATATTTCTCTGACTGATATAGCAGGGGATAGTCATGAACTGGCTTATAATATGTTGCCTGATGGTAGCTACCGTGTGGTAGTATGGTCAATGAGTAACATGGCTCTGCCGGATGCATGGGATAAAATGATTCGCCTGAACTTGATTGGGCAGGGGAATGCGCAGCCGAATATTGATCGTGCCGTCTTTGTTACCATTAATGGCGAGCGTGAACTGCTCACGGACCTTACTTCGATTGCACAAATTTCCAATCTCCAATCTAAATACTCAAACCTCTATGACTTACAAGGTAGAAGGGTAGGGAAGAATACAAAGGGGCTTCTGATTGAGAATGGCCGTAAGGTCATGATAAAGTGAACTTATACTTTATCGATATACTTTCTGAGGATGCGTCTCATAGCGAGGCGCATCCTCCTTTTACTCAACTATTACTTAAAAGTGTGATGTTCACACGTGATGTTTCGTAAAAGAACTAATTTGGTCAGTTTGAGAAAATAAATGTGAAAAAAGTTGGAAGTTTGAAAGATAATTCGTATATTTGCCGCATTATAGGTAACTGTGCCCTAAAAGTCCATAAAAACCTAAGATTCAAAATAATACGAACTAATATCTAATGAGTATGAGAACGAAAGAGTTTCGGTTAATTTTAACCATCCTGCTTGCTCTATTGGGTATGCAGGCAAAGGCTGAAGACAGAGTCGTGATTCAGTCGGCAGAAGTTGAAGCAGGTGAAGAGTTCTTTCTCCCTGTAGAATTAGTGAATGATCGTATTTATAAGGCTTTCCAGATGGATATTGTCTTGCCTGATGGTATTACTCCTGCACTGGATAAAAGAAATAAGCCAATTATTGAGAAGGATGGTGTTAGAATGGAAGATACAGACCATAGTTTCAGTACCAACTTTGTTAATGGTACCCTGATTTTGGTGTGTACTTCTATGAACGCGTATGAGTTCTATGAAAATAGTGGAACACTGTTTTCTGTGAAGCTGAAAGCTGACGAAAACATGTCTGGAGGTTCTTATACCATTACATTGTCGGATATCACGTTCACTACGACAGATAATAAAGGTATTAAATTTAGTGATGTCTCAACGACATTAACCGTTCAAGGCTCAGTTCTCGTTCCTACTACATATTCATATCAATTTGTTGCTGATGGTACAGTTTTAGCATCTGGTGAACTTGAAGCCGGTGAGACTTTGTCGGCTCCCAATGCCCCTGAAAAGGAAGGTTATACCTTTACTGGATGGAATCCTGCATTCACAGGCGCAATGCCTGAAGCTGATGTGGTTTATAATGCAGTTTACGAACTTATTTCTGCTCCTGAAATAAATCGCGTATCAATTCAGTCTGCAGAAGTTGAAGCTGGTGAGGCGTTTAATTTACATGTAAACTTAGTTAACAATAAGCCATTTGTTGGTTTCCAGATGGATATCGTTCTGCCACAGGGCATTACACCAGTTTTGGAGCAGAGGAAAAATGGTGAGTATCACGTTGTTATAACGAAGACAGATCGACTTGAAGATAGTCATAGCTTTAGTGATAATTATTTCCCAGAGAGCAATACTGTCAAATTGGTTTGTGCCTCAATGGCAAGTGATGAAATCTATGACTATGAAGGCGAATTGTTTGCAATATCATTGCAGGCAGCAGAGAATATGGATGCAGGAACTTATGCAATCTCATTAACAGATGTGATATTCTCTACCAGTTCATCTGCTTCTGGTGGTGCGCAAAAAACCACACTTGAAGATGCTCAGGCATTTGTGACAGTCTCTAATACAGCAAGAATCAATATGTTGAAGGCTACGCTGGCCGATCAGATTGCTGCCGCTAACGCACTTGTAACTGAAAAGATATATAAAGAGACTCGTTCACAGATTAACGATGCCATTCAGAGATATAAGGACGCTGATGATGTCAATACCTTGGAAGAGGCTATCTCTGTGATGAGTCAACTGCTGGATGAGGCTAATAACTATATTCAGATTTATGCTCAGTTGTCGGCTAAGTTAGAGCGTCTTAATGGTGTGCTGGAAGATAACGGCGTACGTGATCCTCAGATTCTGCAAGAAGCCCAGACCTTCTATAATAATACCCTTGCAAGTTGGAATGCAGAGACAATAAGCATGAATGATTATAGTTCTGTTATCGGCGTGATTAGTGATTATTACGGTTTGTTGAATAAGATCGCTCTGACAATCCATGTTGAACAGGCAGGAACACTTGCCAACTTGATAAGTCAGCAGGTGGATACCTACAATAGTGTCGTTAGTCTAACTGTGACAGGATCTCTTAATTCAAGTGATTTGTCAACAATGAGAAGTTTGTCTAATTTAGTTAGCCTAAATATGGAAGAGACAAATCTGACCATTATTGATTCTGAGGTTTTTTATAAGAGATATTACCTGAAGAACGTAGTACTGCCAAAGAATCTGGAAACGATTGGATCACATGCGTTCAGAAATTGTTCTTCTTTGGAAAATATTACCTTCCCGGCATCGCTAAAGACAATTGACAGATATGCTTTCTATAATTGTAAGATGTTGACTAAGGTCGAATTGCCAGAAGGTGTAACAACCTTGAATGACCGTTGCTTCGGTGACTGTCAGCGGCTGCAGGAAGTTGTTCTGCCAAGCACAGTAACCACAGTCGATCGTGCATTCTTAGGTAGTAATCAGATAACAAAGATTTCTTGTAAAGCTATTATTCCACCATATACAGATAGCTATTTGATGGATGGAAATGAGTCTCTCTGTACACTCGAGGTTCCAGCTCTTTCTGTCCAGAATTATCAAGACAACTACTATTGGGGTATGTTCAACATTGTTGGCGGTAACTATTATGGAGACAATATAGTGATTGCAAGTGATGTAACCCTTAATACCGACGGTGTTGCATGGCAGGAGTTGAAGCCAAGCGTTAACGTGACAAGGGCTGATAAGGGGGATTATGGTGTACTTAGAGTTGAGGGTACCAATACGCTGTCAATGAGCAACTACGAGATGCTATTCGATGCTTATAGAGCTTTCGGTGAGAAGTATTGGGGTAATTATGATCGCTATTCTACTACGCTGATTAATAATGCTCCGATGCGTGCCGATAATGTATCAGCTAAGCTTTGTCTGTACAGCTATCAGTGGTACTTTATCTGTATGCCATTTGACGTGAAGGTATCGACTATTACTCCTGACAGAGATACCCAGTTCGTTATCTATAAGTATGATGGCAAGCGCCGTGGTGAAGGTGATATAGCTAACACTTGGGTGAAGATGACTGCCGATAGCACGCTGCATGCAGGTATAGGTTATATCTGGCAGACTGCCAGCACTTATGAAGAGAATTATGGTGAGTATTATGAGATTACTTTCACCTTGAATGCTCTGAATAATAGCAATAAGAATAATATCTTCCGTAATGGTGATGCACAGGTGAAGTTGAATGAATATGCTAGTGAGTTGCCACATAATCGTTCTTGGAACCTTGTTGGTAATCCTTATCCTGCTTACTTCAACAGCCGTGCTATGGATATCAATGCTCCGTTTACAGTTTGGAATGTGAATAACCAAAACTATGAGGCATTCTCTCCTGTAGATGACTACTATGTATTTGTACCAGGCGAGGCCTTCTTCATCCAGCGTCCTGCTGAACAGGCCACAATCCAATTCCTTGCAGCTGGTCGTCAGGACAATGCTTATCAGAGTGATGCGGTGTTCTTCAATAATGCTCGCCAGAGTGAGATGACCGCTCAGCGTAGCGTATTCAACCTGTTGCTGCAGTTGGATAACAAGACGGTGGATCGCACTCGTATCGTTGTCAATAATGAGGCTGTTCTGGGCTATGAGTCCGATAAGGATGCTGCTAAGTTTGAGGCAATGAGTAAGGTATCTCAACTTTATACCCTCGAGGGAGGTCAGCGTTTCGCTATCAACGAACGTCCTATAGACAGAGGTCAGATGCAGCTTGGTGCTGAGTTCGCTATGAAGGCTACTTACACTTTGGCTTTGGAGACAACTGCCAAGGAAAAGGTTTACCTTATTGACCGTCTGACAGGTGCTGAGGTGCTGCTCAACGAGAGTGGTTACACCTTCGATGCTGAGGCTGGTATTGCCAACGACCGTTTCCTGGTACGTATCGCAACTGACGAGACAACAGGTGTTAAGAATGTTGACAGTCTGAACTCTAAGGATACCTACTACGATCTGCGTGGTGTGCGTGTGGAGAAGCCCAATAAGGGTCTCTATATTAATAATGGTAAGAAGACTGTGGCAAAATAACCATGGTCTCCTACCCATTTGATGTTATAAAGAATTCCTATGAACTAGTAAACTCTTGAACTATGAATAGATTACTATGTATATGTGTCATGCTGATTAGCCAGTTGGTGCTTTATGCGCAGAACAGCTATACGCTGACACTTCAGGCTTCGCCCCAGAATTCTGCCAATTTTAATTATGAATCGACAGAAGTGCAGGAGGGTAGCATGCTTTATATTTATGCTTATTTGAGAAGTGGATATGTGTTTGACCGTTGGGAAGAGAATGGTAATCCCGTCTCTACGGATCAATACCTCTACTATAAGATGCCCAGTCACAATACAACACTGACGGCGGTATGCCATTTCGATCCGTCTGTTCCGGAAAACCCAATATCTCCAGCAGTGATACACTGGATGACATTGGAAGCCAACCCAAAGCAGGCAGGATGGTTCAATTGGAGTAATCGTACTCAACTGATTGAAGGCAATGAGATAGATGTCTATGCTTACAATAATAACGGTTATCGTTTTGTGGAGTGGCAGATGGACGGCGAGACTGTATCGAAAGAACCAAGTTATATCTTTACGGTACCCAGCAAAGATTTCAGTCTGGTGGCGGTCTACGAGTTTGCACCTGTAACACCTCCGAACCCAGGACGTAACTACTTTGCCAATGGTGAAGTCATCATTGATGATTTCAGCGATGGATTATATGATGCTATCTGGCAGGTTACCAATGGAGAGATGGAAAGTATTACCTCATTGACAGTGATTGGTAAACTCAACGACAATGAATGGTATACAACACGTGAATTGCCAAATTGTAGTATTGTAGACCTTTCACGTACAACAGGACTTACCTATGTTCCCTCGTGGTCGTATGAGTGTGTTAGCTCGCTGAATAGCATTTTGCTGCCAGCCTCTATCAGTTATATTGGCTATGGTGCTTTCTATGAATGTGAATCTTTGACGGATTTGACGATACTGTCAACAACTCCACCACAAGTTGATAGTGATGCTTTCTATGGTTGCAATTTAGAGGACTTAACGGTATACGTGCCTGCTGCTTCTGTACCTCTTTATAGAGATGCTGATGTATGGAAAGACCTGAATATCCAGCCTTTGACATCTCAAGTGAAGTCGTTGCAGGTTAATATGCCTGATGAAATCGATATTGAGACCTATAAAGGTATGTTCTTGGAGCTGTACAACGTGCAGAGCGGACAGAGACAGCGCTATGTGATAACTGATCGTACCTCTTATACTTTCGCAAACTTATTGCACCACACAGAGTATAATGTCTATCTGAAAGACAGCAAGGACATGGTGTTGGGTTCTATTAAGGACGTGAAGATTGAGGAGAAAAACGTGGATGTAACATTCTACTCACTCTTAGTGCCTCGTACCGTGACCATGCAAGTTACGAATTTTGAAGGCGAGGATCTTACTAGTCAGGTCACCATCACATGGATGAATGCTGACGGTAATTATCTGTCGCGTGGCAGTCAGATTGCTGCTCAGTTTGATGGCACCTTGTTGAAGTATCGTATTACTCTGCCTCAGGCTCTAGCAATGGAGTATCTTTTGCCGGAAGAAGGCTCTTACGAGGTGATTGCAAAAGAGAATCTCATTCTGGAGTTCCTTTTGCCTCATGAGAAAATTACAGTAAGTGGTACAGTTACTGCTGACGAGAAAAATGACTTTATACCATTGGCAGGAGCCGTAGTCTCTATTAGTCAGACAATCAATGGCTACTCAAAATCGTTTACGACAAAGACGGATAATGAGGGTCGATGGACTATAGAGGATATCTATCAGGCAGCGACGGAGATAACGGTTTCTAAGACTAACTATGTGAGTCAGACGAGATCATATGAGTCACTTCCTGAGATTGTTCCTAATTTTGAACTCGAAGACATCAACGGAACAAGTATTGCGCTGAAACTGACTTATACCGATGTGAATGGTCAGACGAATGATACCTATGCGGATTTTGTCAATGTGGCCTATACGGTGTATAACCAGACCACAGGCACACAGATAACAGGTATGAGCGTGCAGTATCCGAAGATTTTGCTGATGGAGAAACTTCCAAAGGGAACCGTCTTGCGCGTTGTTGCCACCAGTAAGAACCAGAAGTTCATACCTGTAGAGGCAACGGCTGAGGTCAATGATAAAGACTACGCTTCTGTGCAGCTGAATATCAAGCAACTGGGCGGCATTCGCGCTACGTATATCACGACAGACAACACGTCGATTGTGGGTATCCTCTATGATGCTAACGGTAAGTTGGTGGCAAAGTACGACTATGCCGACAACAAACTTGATATTAACGAGTTGCAGGATGGCGATTATACACTTGTGACAATGGCTGGGAGTCAGTTCTTTAACAGTGTCTTCTCGTTGAGCCAGTTCAATAACTCTGGCTTGCGTGAGGGTATTGACTTTGTGAAGAACCGTTTGCAGGTAGAGAGTGGAAAGATAACTGAAATCAATAATCAGATTATTCCATACCTCGACGAGACCAAGCTTTACTATACAAGCTCGAAGACATCGTTTACTGTGAACAAGTCGCAGATTTCTGCTGGACAGTTCCTCACACTGACAGCTTTTGTTAACTTCAAGAGTAACTATGCTGCAGGGGTGAGCGATGTGAAACTTATCGTCGATTTGCCTGCATCTACCAAGTTCGTGGAGAGTTCTGTGATGATTGGCAATGCAACGGCAAGCTATACCTATGATGAGGCAGATCATTCAGTTATTATTCCTTTAGATAATCTCTCAGAGCGTATCCGCTTCTGTATCATTCCTACAGTAGGTGGTACTTATAGTCCTGCTGCTTCCGTACAGTTCAAGTTCGATGGTAATATCTTTACACAGCCTATAGGTAGTGTAACCTATGATGTCAAGGATTTGTCTATCACAGTGCCTTCAGTTGTGTCAGGAAAGAGCGTACCTGTAAGCGGTTCGGCAGTTGGCAAGTCTATCGTAAAGGTGTATGCTGACGATGTGCTCCTGGCTCAGACCACTTCTCTGGCCAACGGCTCGTGGGCTACCAATATTGAACTACTGTTGGATGACGTGAATGTGCAGTCAACGCATACCGTTTATGCTATGATTACCACACAGGATGGCTTGGAGATGCTCACTGAGAGTCAGGTGGTGACCTATGACCCAGAGGCTCTTCAGGTATCCAATGTAATCATGTACTACACCAATCCTGAGGAGAACTGGTGGCGTGGTAAGAACTATGAGTTGGTACACGACTTCCTGTCACCATCGTTGAAACCAATTCGTTATACCTATTATATATATAACCGCTCATTCACCTTTGCTATTAACTTCACCAGTAACGACAAGGATAGAATTTCTGATGTCATTCTGGAAGTGAAGACTGGTGATGGTCGCTGGAATGCATTAAGTACCAAGTACGATGAGCGCAAACAGTGCTGGCTGGCCTATGGCGAGTTTGGTAATATGTACGATGGCATCGTGCCAGTCAACGTACGTGTGAAGTTCACATTCGGTGGAACTGAATTCGTGGTGCCTTATCCTGGTCCCGATGCTGATGTGCCTATCGATCCTTCTGGATATGTTTACGAGGCTGTGCCTACAAACCGTGTACAAGGTGTGACGGCAACTATCTATTATAAGGAGACCGTCAAAGATATGTATGGCGATGAGCACGAGAATGTTGTTCTTTGGGATGCAGAGGAATATGCTCAGCAGAACCCGCTGTTTACCGACGAGAACGGCTTATATC